>ERZ1066119.792-NODE-792-length-19828-cov-23.088656_pt1 | contig 19828 bp, 24 predicted proteins | sample MGYA00382766_ERZ1066119 | MGnify/ENA primary metagenome ERZ1066119 (study PRJEB33369, sample SAMEA5778349) | biofilm metagenome | biome: Industrial cooling water; feature: Water cooling tower basin; material: Biofilm | place: United Arab Emirates | collected...
CACCCTTAAGGGTGCCGCTAGACCAACAAAGGCTGCCTACGCAGCCTGTAAGAATCTTAGCCCGCGCAGGCGGGCTTTGTTTGTATAGCCCCATGCTTTAGCATGTGGGCGTTTGTTGTCCGGATGCTTAACAGAAGTTAACCAATCGAATCATCGAGACTATCAAACAAAGTTATAAACTTGGGACGGGATATAGGCTCGCGCTTATTACCAATCACCAATTACCAATTACCAATTACCAATTTAAGCATCTATGTTTCCAGTTCATCGTCCTCGTCGCCTCCGCACCTCGTCTCAGCTACGCGGTATGGTGCGCGAAACGGTTCTCACTAAAAACGATCTGATTTATCCTCTATTCGCCGTACCGGGTGAAGGTTTTGCTAAAGAAGTAAAATCGATGCCCGGAGTCTATCAGCTATCGATCGACAAAATCGTCGAAGAAGCTAAGGAAGTCTACGATTTAGGCATCCCGTCGATTATTCTATTCGGCATTCCCGCCGATAAGGATACCGATGCGACGGGTGCGTGGCACGATTGCGGTATGGTTCAAAAAGCAGCAACGGCGGTGAAGCAAGCCGTGCCTGGTTTGGTTGTAATTGCTGATACTTGCTTGTGCGAGTATACCAATCACGGTCACTGCGGTTATTTGGAAGTCGGCGACCTCACAGGACGGGTTTTGAACGACCCGACGCTGGAATTGCTGAAGAAAACAGCGGTTTCTCAAGCCAAAGCTGGGGCTGATATTATCGCGCCTTCGGGGATGATGGATGGCTTCGTGCGCGCTATCCGTGAAGCTCTGGATGAGGCTGGGTATCAAGATACACCGATAATGTCTTACGCGGCTAAGTATGCGTCGGCTTATTATGGGCCATTCCGCGATGCGGCTGAGTCTGCGCCCCAGTTTGGCGATCGCAGAACTTACCAAATGGACCCGGCTAACTCGCGCGAAGCTTTAAAAGAAATTGCCCTCGATATTGAAGAAGGGGCGGATATGCTGATGGTTAAACCAGCATTAGCATATATGGATATTATCTGGCAAGTCAAGCAAGCATCTAATTTACCCGTTGCTGCTTACAACGTGTCTGGGGAATATTCTATGGTGAAAGCCGCTGCCCTCAACGGTTGGATTGATGAAAAACGTGTGGTAATGGAAACTTTAATCGGCTTCAAACGTGCTGGGGCCGATCTGATTTTGACCTATCACGCTAAAGACGCCGCCCGCTGGTTGGAACAAGACAGTTGATAGTTGATAGTTGATAGTTGATAGTTGATAGTTGACTATTGGCAGGTAAGAGAAGGGGACTTTTTAATTAGAGATTGGGTGAGGAAATTGTTCTACTTCCACGCAAGTTAAATGCAGTAAATTTCTGACTCATACTTTAGTTTAAAAGTCCCCTCAATTCAGTGCTTTTACGAGCGCTCTACATGTAGATGCCGCTTTATCAGATATCGTTAAAAATGGAACAGGAGACTACACCCCCGGAAGTAGACAAAATCTATATCAAGAGATAATTTTAAATTAAAAAAATCGAATAAGTAGTAAATGTTACAGAAATGAGCGAGCGCTAAAGTGAAATGTGGTGAATGAGCAAACACCATAATAGATAAGGAACAGAATGACTCAGAGTAGAACGTTGGAAAAACCGATTGAAAGCCAGGAAATCCGTTTTTGCGACTTGCGAAGTCAAGTAGACATCAAGCAACTGCAAGAATTGTTTAAACTAACCGCGTTTTGGGCGCAAAACCGTACTGCAGAGGATTTAGAGATAGCGATCGCCAACAGCGATCCGACGATCAGCGTTTGGGATGGCGATCGCTTAATCGGTTTTTCGCGGGCGACTTCCGATTGCGTCTATCGCGCCACGATTTGGGATGTGGTGATTCACCCAGACTATCGGGGATTGGGACTCGGTCGCAAGATGATCGATACGCTGTTAAACCATCCTCGCGTTTGTCGGGTAGAGCGCGTTTACTTGATGACAACCTATCAACAAGGATTTTACACCCGCCTCGGATTTCAATATCCCAATCCCAGCACTTCAATGGTGTTGTATAATCACACCCGCAACAGTTCCCATTCTGCTAAAGAAAAGGTGTCTACTGAGTTACCAAAGGAATAGAACATTGAATCCGAGTCAGGTTAGATTCTTCATTCGCTGAAGGAACTGCTAAAAGTTCCAAACGTCCTTTCATCAGTTCTAGGAGGGTATGATTCACCAGTAGTGTCAATCCTGGTGAAAGGATAGAATTCTCATTAGGTTTCTCATCAGTTTTAGGGGCAGACTTTAACAAATCTATCGGTTCGCTCCAACTACTGTAGGGACGTTTGTCTTCAATCTGAATATGAACGTAACCAGCAGTTTGATCTAGATGAATCGAAACGGAAACGCTGCCCTCCCGCATTAATTTTAAAGGGGTATCTACCAGGTTCATCAACACTTGTTTGAGCCAGTGGGAATCTGCCAAAACGTAAATTTCCGGATCGGGTTTGTCGATATCTAAAGGCAAATTGCGATCCACTGCTTGCAAGCGAGTTAATTCACCTACATCTGCTAAAACGCGGGCGAGTTGTACCGGCTCAATATTGAGACGATTGGTGCCATACTCAGTTCTAGCAACGTTGAGAATAGCATCTAGAAGCGCTACCATCCTCATTGCCGATGCATTCGCCTGCGCTACAAATTCTCGTTCTTCTGCCGAATCTTCGCATAAATCCGACAAGATTAATTGTTGCAAACCGATTAAGCTATTGAGAGGCGATCGCAACTCGTGGGAAATTCGCGCCAGAAATCCTGCCTTAAACTGGCACATTTCCGTCGCCATCCGATACGCGAGTTGCGTCCGCAATAATTCTTCTTTCAGAGCAGAAATTTCTTGGTTAGGATCTTGGGATACAGTCATTCGATGGTTTAGATTTTGAATTATAGCTAGGGGCTAGGGATTAGGGGTTAGGGGTTAGAGGAAGAAGGGCGTCTAATCAAGGATTTGACAAATTAAGAATGTTCATTACACCTGTGCGGTTGCTATAACTACTATCAGTTAATTTTAGAATCGGCATCAGCGATTGAGAAATTGTACAAAATAAATTTAACAGACCCAAGGATTGTAAAACTATGACCGATATTATATCTGCGATCGCATTACCACCCCCATTTCCCGACCATACCCAACTACCGGAGGAGGACGGTAATTTCGTGAAGAATTTTCAAGAACATCCTCAAAGTGTAATTTTAACCGACTCGATTGGCCCAGTGTTGCAGAGGTTGCATCCAGATGGACAGTACTGCATAGGTCAAGATTGTGGCATTTATTGGCGCGAAACCGAACCTCCCGAAAAAGGCGCAGAAGCACCAGACTGGTTTTACGTCCCTAACGTACCCCCGAAACTAGGAGGTATCATCCGCAGATCTTACGTGTTATGGCGCGAATTTCTCGCCCCCAGAATTGCCTTAGAATTCGCCAGTGGAGACGCTAGCGAAGAACGAGACAAGACACCTCTATCGGTAGCGGAAGACGGTACAGTGACAAAACCTGGCAAGTTTTGGGTGTACGAGCAAATTATGCGAATTCCTTACTATGGGATTTATGAAGTTAGCAAAGGTGTTTTGGAAGTCTATCACTTTGTTGATGGATTCTACGAAAAAATGATCCCAAACTCACGCGGTCACTATCCGATTACCACAATGGGCGTAGAATTGGGACTTTGGGAAGGAACCTATCAAAATCAAACCATGCTTTGGTTGCGCTGGTGGGATTTAGAGGGTAACTTGTTACTCACAGGTCAAGAAACCGCTGAAATAGAACGCATGAAGCGACAAAGATTAGTGGAAAAATTGCGATCGCTTACTCCAGATCAACTAGCAGCACTAGGAATTACCCCCGATGAATTAAAATGACAAGGGGGACAAGGGGGACAAGGGGGACAAGGAGGACAAGGGAGATAAAGTTTTATCTTCTCACTGCCCCATTTTAGACTGGTAGCCTGAGAATAACCCAATTAGCAATTACCAATTACCAATTACCAATTTCAATCGCACCTTGCCTAAGAATTTCCCAACCCTGACCAGTCCATTTTGCTACCGTAGAAGGCACGCCGGACTCTTTTGTTAATTCGGTTTCAGATAATTCTAAAGCCAAAACAGATGGAAATTGAGCATCTATTTCTGCCATCGTCCGTAACGGAGGTTGACCAGATAAATTAGCGCTGGTGGTGGCGAGTGGCCCAGTTTGAGATAGTATTTGTCTTGCGATCGCACTATCAGGTACTCTCACCCCAATTGTTCCAGGGTCATTGGGATTAACCTGCGGAGGTAGGAGCGAACTTGCCGGTAATACTAAGGTTAACGCCCCAGGCCAATACTTTTCGGCAACTTGCTGCCAAATTAATTTTTCTGACTCGCTACCTTGACAAAAAGGCCACAAATCCTCTGGATTTGCTCCCATTAAAATCAGCGGTTTATCTTGACTCCGCTGCTTCGCTTCAAAGATTAATCCCGAATTTTCCGGTAACGCTGCTAATGCAGGCACCGTATCCGTCGGAAAGCTAACTACAGAACCAGATTTTGCCCCCATTACCAGGGCATCAATAGAAACTTGCGTCATGTTGGAATTTTACCATTGTTTATAGTTAGGATCTAGGGACTAATCCAAGTTGCTAGTTATCTCGCCAAGAGCGGCTAATAGCTAATGGCTAATGGCTAATGTCAGCAAAAATTTTATACCAATTTTCCTTGATAATGCTACACATCAACAGATAACGATTTAGGGTGTGGGTTTTGACAAAGAAACCGGGTTTCTGTGAAAAATTGTCGAACTAGAAAAGAGATCTACAAAGAAACCCGGTTTCTAGTATGAACTAAACCCGTCCCTTGTGTGGCGCATTGATAGGAAAATGGTATTACATTAACAATTAGCAATTAGCAAAGCCGAATTTTATAATTAACACAAGTTGCTAGTTACAAATATTGTCGGTCTGATCCCCCCTAACCCCCCTTAAAAAGGGGGGAAACGGATTCTTAGTCCCCCGCTGTTTTGGGGGATTTAGGGGGATCTAAAATGTTTGACCTCATAACTAGCAACTTGAGTTAATTAACGCAAGTTGCTAGTTACAAACATTGTCGGTCTGATCCCCCCTAACCCCCCTTAAAAAGGGGGGAAACGGATTCTTAGTCCCCCGCTGTTTTGGGGGATTTAGGGGGATCTAAAATGTTTGACCTCATAACTAGCAACTTGAGTTAATTAGCAACTTACGTGTATAGATTAAATTTTTTGGTTCAAAATGACCCTCGTGCGATAGACAAGGGTCACCAATCCGCCTTCATCCCGCTGGCGATGATATAATTGTTCGATTTCGGCGATTAATTGTTCGCTTTCGGTTCCAGTCCGCGGGAAATCGCCTCGACTGCGCGCCCTACCGATTAAACCAGATAAATCTACTGCTTGTTTATTTTCAAACCAATAGCGATCGCTTTCTTTAAAATAGGGTAACCGACTGTGGGGCAGAAAATATCCCCACTTTCTCAATAGCTTTAACGGCAACCGTCGCATAGATCTGAGCCATCGTCGCAACTGGCTTGAAAAAGATCGCTCCTGTTTATGCTTGGATTGACTTTTGATTACATAATAGTACTCTTTGGTAAATTCATCCTCAAAACTCCAAAAATTCCAGACCAGCGCCAACCGTCCTGCTGGTTTCAATATGCGGCGAAATTCTGATAAACTTTGCTCCCGGTTAAACCAATGAAACGCCTGAAAACAAACGACTAAATCCACCGATGCATCGGGTAAATTAGTTGCTTCTGCGGTTCCGTCGCAAACCTCTATTAAAGGATGGGAAATAGCCGCTTGTCTCATTTCGGCATTGGGTTCGACGGCAAAAACTTTAATCCCTTTTTCTGCTAGCTGGCGAGAAGCAATCCCTGTTCCCGCGCCAATATCTGCTGCAACGATTTGGCAGGGCAACCCTAACCCTTCTAAAACCTTTTCGATAGCAACTTCTGGATAAGTTGGGCGATATTTGGCGTAATCTGCTGCGGCGTTGGAAAAATAAGTTAGCGGGTTCATGGTAATTGCTAATTGCTAATAGGTAATTGCTAATAGGTAATTGCTAATAGGTAATTAAGCACGCCCGGGGCGGGTTTATAGAGATATCTCGTGGTTGCACTCAATGGTTGGTAAAACCCGCCCCTACAACATCAAAAATTAAATACTGCCATTGCTACTAGACATAATATTACGTACTAGGATTTCCGAAACCTCGCTCAAACTAATTTCTTGCCCTAACCCCTAACCCCTAACCCCTGGCAACTTGAGTTAATTAGCGGCGATAAGCTAAAGCAAAGCGTTCGATGCTAGATAAATCGGGATATATTTTAATGTCATAATAACAGCCGTTTTGCCGCAATAATTCAGCCACTGCATCTGCTTGTCCCGCCATCATTTCAATTAACCAAACGCCGCCACTACGTAAATAATTAGGGGCAATTTCTATGAGGTGACGAATGCAGTCTAAACCATCTTCGCCGCCATCGAGGGCGAGGTGGGGTTCGTGTTGGGCAACTTCTGGTTGCAGCGTTGGGACTATGCTGCTGGGAATGTAAGGCGGGTTGGAAACCATGCCGCAGAGTTGCCCTTTAAGAGCTTCTAGCGGCTCGAACCAAATTCCCTCGTAAAACTTGATTTTTTGGGCAAAACCCTGTTGCTGGGCATTCTGGCGGGCAATGGCGAGTGCTTCACTGCTGCGATCCACTGCGTGGATCGTAGCATGAGGAAACGCGGCAGCTAAACCGATAGCGATCGCACCACTCCCCGTACCCAAGTCTGCCCAGTCTCCATTTTTGAGTTCTGCTTTCGCTGCTGCCACTGCCAAATCGATTAACAGTTCTGTTTCTGGGCGAGGAATTAATACTGCTGGGGAAACCAGCAAAGAAAAATTGCGCCAAGGGGTGACGCCAGCGATGTATTGTATGGGGAAGCGATCGCCGATCCGTCGCTGCCACAATTGGTTTAGTTCTGGCAAACTTAGGCGCAGAGTGATGTTTTTTCTGTCTTTAAAAGACTCTAACCGCAACGCCAAGCGGTTTAAATCCGTCACTTCAAGCAATAACCAGTCTAGTTCCTCTGGGGGAACATCGGCGGCGATCGCCGCCGCTAGTGCTTGTCGCCGCCATTCCCAAAGTTCTAAACCGGATACCATCACCCCTGGCACATTTTCCATCTTTTAACGCCGATTTTGTGGCTGTTGTGGCTGATTTTGACGTTGTTGGGGTTGATTTTGAGGTTGGTTAGCTGGTTGGTTGGGACGCAATTGCGGAGAAGCTGGTTGTGTTTGTTGGAAATTTCGCACAAATTCTACAGAAGATCTAGGAGGAACTAAGACAATTTGGTTAAGCTGGGGGTCATTGCTAGTTTGTAGATTCTGAAGCAATCCTTCCAGACTACCAACCTCAATCTCTATGGTCACATTACTGTTAGGATTTTGCCTTTTGTAATCATCCACCATTTTTTGTAGTTCCTCCCGTTCAAAGAATAAAGGCACTGCGGTAATCTGCTGATTGTTACGTTCAAACCGCATGGTTAAGTTGGGAGCATAGAACAAAGGTACATCGCCCTGACGATATAATTGTGGGGTTTGTCCCCCACCCCCAGCCTGTCGTTGCAATGCTACCGCAGCATCAACTTGCTGTTGCACGGGTAAAAAGTCAATCACCAATCTTTCTGGTTTATCTTTATTCTCTTGAGCGAGTTGGTAAACCTGCGCTAGAGACACCGGAACCACCTGCATAGATTGTACTGCTTGAGCATTTTCAGTTTTCAGCTTTTCTAGAAAAGCCTGAGCATCTTGCTGACTGATAAACACCCCAACCACAGAAGTCCGGTTTTGTTGATTGTTAGCATTCTGTTGATTGTTAGCAGGCGTGGCAACCAGTAGCGCCCCCTGTGCATCGGCAATAGTAAATACAGGTACACCGCGCAGCTTTTGCAGAATTTGTTCTTGTGGTAATGCTACCACCTGCTGATTGCCGATAATTGCCGCACCGAGGACGGTACTTCCCAGCAAACCCAAGGTTGCGCCCCAGCGAATTAATGATTTCATACATCTCTCCTGCTATCAAATCCTCTCAGAGACAAAAAGCCACTGTTTGAAAAAACATAGAATAATATTCTATGTTTTTCTGTTTTGGGTTTGAACCCAATCCGCATGATACCCTCACGTTATATTTTTAAGCGATCGTGCGTTTGCCAGCATTTTAACGGTTTTTTGAGAATATAGCTGCGTTCCCCTAGCGTGCCTGACATTTCCTTCTTTTTTCACCAATCAAAGCGGTAAAAAATTTAACCTGGCTCCAGATTTTGCCAGATTGATTTTGATCGACTTGTTTGTCCCCACTACAGTTCCAAGAGCAAGAGCTATTTTCGCTCAAAATGCTACAAATGTTTGAGGAATGCGATCGCCTATATTCCTAAATGCTACAGTTGAAAGCAAGTTAAGCTCGCCAGCGCTGGATTTATCCAGATCAATAGCTTGGTCACAAATATAGGTCTTACGCGCGCCGAGGCGAGAAACCGGGTTTCTTCGTAGATCTCGAGTTTCTCAACCAACGATTTTTCATAGAAACCCGGTTTCTTTGCGTAAGTCCTAAAATAATTCTCAACGGCTTTCCCTCCCGTTGTAGCCGGAGAAATCGCTGCAACCAAAAATATGAACTATTATCCGTCAGGGGATGATACTTCCCCTACTAAATATAAACAAAGAATCGCCGTCACTAGACACCTGCTCGCACTAGGAGCCATAACCTCGATTTTACTGATTTCCGGTTGTCAAACTGCGCCCAGCGGCCTCAAAATCGGCACGCTTCTACCCATTACCGGCGATTTGTCCCAGTTTGGTTCTTCGATGCAGGATAGTGCTAGTTTGCTGGTTAAAACCGTCAACGGCTGCGGCGGCGTGTTAAACAAACCCGTACAATTAATTTCTGAAGACGACCAAACCAATCCTTCGGCGGGCGCGGCAGCGATGAGTAAACTAGCAGAAGTCGATCGAGTTGCCGGAGTCATCGGGGCAGCCGGGAGTGCGGTTTCGAGTGCTGCAATTGACATTGCAGTACGCAATCAAGTCGTGCAAATTTCCCCCTCTAGCACCAGTCCCGTTTTTACCGAACGAGCCAAAAAAGGCGATTTTAAAGGGTTTTGGTTCCGCACCGCCCCGCCAGATACATATCAGGGACAAGCTTTAGCTAAATTAGCTCGCAATCAAGGTTACAAAACTGTTTCCGTACTGGCGATTAATAACGACTATGGTAAAGGCTTGGTACAATCCTTTATTCCAGCCTTTGAAGCAGCTGGCGGTAAAGTCTTGAATAAAGCGAATCCGACTTATTATCCGCCTCAGAGTGCTACTTTTGACTCAGAAGTATCCGCAGCTTTTCAGGGGAATCCCAACGCGGTCATTTTGGTTGCTTATCCAGAAACTGGCAGCATTATTATCAGGACAAGTTATCAACAGGGACTGCTGGGAAAACAAACCCAACTGCTGGTAACAGAAGGAATGAAAGACCCTAAAATCGCCCAACTCGCGGGAAAAAATACCCAGGGCAAGTTTATTGTATCAGGAGTTATCGGGACGGCACCGAGTACAACCGGGCCAGCAGTGAAACAGTTTCGCGAAGCCTACCAAACCACCTACAATCGTACTCCCGGAGTCTTTGACCCCAACACTTGGGATGCGACTGCGCTTCTAGTTCTCGCAGCTGAAGCCGCCAAATCGACTTCTGGGGCTGAAATTAAAGACAAAATCCGCACCGTCGCCAATGCCCCAGGACAAGAAGTCACCGATGTTTGTCAAGCACTTGACCTGATCCGCCAAGGTAAGGATATTAACTATCAGGGAGCGAGTGGTAAAGTAGATTTTGATGCCCAAGGCGATGTTGTCGGCAGTTATGATGTGTGGACTATCGACAATAACGGGCAACTCAAGGTGACCAATACCATCACCATAGGTGGTTCTTAAATTGATATACTCACATCTTGCACCTACCCGATAAACAGCCTCCAAATAAATTTGGGGCTGAAAGCTTAAGTTAGCTAAAGCTAACTAAAATCAACGTTTTAACCCGTTTCAACGGGTTTTAGCTAAAAGCTGCGAAATTTATTTCTGTTGGCTCAGTGCAAGATGTGAGTATACTAACTAAACATGGGCTGTACTGGATTTGAACCAGTGACCCCCTGCGTGTCATGCAGATGCGCTACCACTGCGCCAACAGCCCTCAAGGTTTACTAATATAGCAAGATTAACTATCAAAGTCAACAAGATTGGATAAACCGGGTTTCTGGTTGCGTTGGCACGTTCTGGGAAACCCGGAATATGCGCCTCACGCAAATGCAGAGGAACCCATATCTGGCGGTATATCTTGTAAACGCCCGGAACCTACGGCAGAGATAGCTTCTTTCAGGGAAACATCCCCCGTATAAAGGGCGCGTCCGACGATAACGCCGTTGACACCAATTGGTTCCAAACTTAGCAAACTCAGCAAGTCGGTAAGCGAACTAACGCCGCCGGAGGCGATGACGGGGATGGCAATGCTTTCTGCCAGTTCTCGCAATGCCTCTAGATTTGGCCCTGAGAGCGTACCATCGCGATGGATATCGGTATAAATAATTGCCGCTGCACCTAGTTGTGCCATTTGATGTGCCAAATCGGTAGCGGCAACAGAGGAAGTTTCTAACCAACCATCGGTAGCGACTTTACCGTTGCGGGCGTCTATACCTACAACGATTTTCCCTGGAAATTCGCCGCATAAATCGGCGACTAGCTGGGGTTGTTTGACAGCGATAGTGCCTAAAATTACCCGTCCGACGCCTAAGTTTAACAGTTGGGCGACACTGGTGCGATCGCGCAACCCTCCACCCACTTGCACCGGCACCGATACCGCCTGCACAATTGCTGCAATGGCTTGCAAGTTCTCCGGCTTACCCGCCTTCGCACCATCTAAATCTACCACGTGCAACCGCGTTGCCCCCTGGCTTACCCACTGTTGCGCCACCGCCACCGGGTTTTCATCAAACACTTGCGACTGGGAATAGTCCCCCTGATACAGTCGCACGCATTTGCCTTCTAGTAAATCAATTGCTGGGATAACTTCCATCACTTTTGGATTTCAGATTTAAGATTGCAGATTTTAGATTTTATAGGACTTAGGCAGGTCGAGCCATCACCAAAGTTTCTCCGTAGATTAGATTTTGCCCTTTTAGGAGCCAAGGAAAAATTAATTTCCCCAACTCGCAATCATCTCCGCTTGAACAATAAGTAACTGCCAACTGTCCACTGCCAACTGTCCACTGTCCACTGTCCACTGTCCACTGTCAACTGTCCACTGTTGCAGGGGGTGGAAGTTCTGACAAAATTGTAAAGCGGATGTGATTGATCGCTAAATCTCCAATCGAAACTTCTTCCTTATTTACAGGCTTTCCATGTACTCTCAAAGTAGCAAATGGAATCCCTTTGCCAATTTCAATGTGATACCAAGACAAACCCATGAAAAAGCGGGTAGGATAGGGGCCATTATCAACAATATCATCCGGATTGGATTCCATTGGTAACCACCCCATTCCTGGTACGTAGAATTCCATCCAAACGTGATTGTAATCTGGATGTAAAGGAACCTGCTGATATTCGGCATATTTGGGACATTTATAGCGACCGACGGTGCGGCTGGGAATGCCGTTGAGCCTAGTTAAAGCCAGCAGGACGCCCAAATATTCCCCACAAGAACCCGTTCCCCTTTCTAAAGCTACATCTGGGGTGTCAATGTGTGGCTTAATGCTGTAGGAAAGCTTGTCATAAACATAGTTGCGAATTTTATAAATTTTCCGCAACATATTGGTTTCGGTGCCGATTGATTCTCGCGCAGCCTGACGGATAATAGCGCTGTCCATTGCCAAGTTATCGTTATCCGTCATGTATCTTTCTTTAAATTCCGGCGACAGCGGCGGAAGATTTTCCAAATCGCGCGGCGTGAGACGATATTTGATACTGCGAACTTCTAAAAGAGCTTTCCAGCCAAATAAATGCCGTTCGTCCGGTTTGAGGGAGTCAAATTTAAACAGCGCTACCCGCTGTCCGTCGATAATTTCTTCGGTAAAAGGGCGACCAATGGGAGAAACTGAAACTACTTTTTGTCGATCTGTATCAGATGGTAAAGCGATGCGCCATTCTACGTCATTTAAATCGATCTGTTCGAGGGGTAACATTTCCTCGACGTAGGACATTTCGAGTAAATAGCCGTTGGAGAGGGCGTAGCGCTTTTGGGGATTGTAGTCGAAGTGGAGGGGGTGAATAAACGTGCGATCGCGATACTCTATTTCGTGGGATGGCTCGGCGTTTGGGTTATCCCGAATATAAGGCTCATCGCCCGCATAAGCCACGTAAAGAATATCTTGCCCGATTTGAGCATCGGTGCGGAACGCTAACCCTGTAGGGCATTCAAACGGCGTCAGAACGCTAAATTTAATCTCACCCGTCGCCCGCTCAAGACAGTATACGGTTTGCTCTAAATCATCCGAAACCCAGATTTCTTCAGAGCGCACCGTAAGATGTTCCACGCCAATTCCAGGGGCGTAAAATTGGGTAATCTGCTGTCCAGTCTGGCGGTTATAAATAAAAATGTACCCTGCTTTCTGACAGGAGACATAAACCGTAGATTCCCAAACTGCTACCGAGTCGGCGCTATAGGGCAAGGTGGCAAAGTGCTGTAGTGGGGATACACCCTGGGTCTTGAGTTGGTTCAAATTGCAGATAAAAACGCTTTCTTCCCGCGTCACCCACAGGGTATCTTCCCATACAGCTAAACCTGTGGCTCCTTCAAAGTCTGCCACCTGATGGGGGTTCAAAATTACTGTATTGTCGCTGGTAATATCAATTTGCAGTAAATAACCGCGCGCCGAGTCTACGGCAATTAGCGTATCTCCTAACAAGGCAAGGCCGTGCAGGGCATAAGCGCCAAAGGGTCGGATCGTCCGTTGCCAGGGATTTTGTTTGGTAACAAGTGCAAGTGTATCGGGAATCATAAGATTGATTATGAGTTGGGAAGAAACAATTTTCAACTGAACCGGAGGAACACAATCTCCAAATTAACTATCTTTTATGGTTGTTCATTTCTGCCACAAGAAAGGTTCTATTATGACTGGCACAAAATTTGTTTCAGATTTGCTCAAGCTGTCGATGGGGATATTGTTAGCGGTGGCTATCCCCGATGCAGGTGTGGAGTCGGTGCAAGCGCAGTCGCGCTTACCCAGCAATCAAAGATTATCCCCTAATTGGGGAAACTTCAGGCCACCTTCTAATCTGGGCAGACCGACGGGGCGGGAAGGGGGCGGTTCCCGCGGTCCCTGCATCGCGGAAACATCTTCTACGATTGATAATCCGATTGCCTTGGTGCCGGTAAATGGCTTTGGCACTACTTTGGTAGCGCGTCCGACCTTTTTTGTTTACGTGCCTACGATTAAGCGCGGAGAAAAGCCTCAGATGCAGTTTGTGCTGAGAACGGCAGACAACCGAATTGTTTACAGCACCACACTCTCAACGATTCCCTCACCTGGGATTGTCAGTTTTAGCCTGCCAGATCGGGTAAATTCTCCCAGCTTGGAGTTGGGCAAAACTTACAAGTGGGCTTTTACTTTGATCTGCAATCCTAATGATGATGACCGTTCCGATAGTCAATTAGCCGCAGGTTCAATCCAAAGGATTGCCTCACCGTCTCAGATGGTGAGGGATTTAGCCCAAACAACTTCTCCCCAGGACAGGGTGGCGGTTTATGCCCGTTATGGAATTTGGTACGATGCCATCAGCGCGATCGCCAATCTCCGTCGCACTGCTGATAACCCCGCCCTGCAAAATGATTGGCTTGCACTCCTCACCTCTGTAGATCTGCAAAAAATTGCCAATCAACCCCTTATTCAGCCTTTAACGGCAAGAGAGACGCAAAGCAGACCTGCTTCTCGCCCATAGAGCCAACTATTTCCCTGTCGGTCTGCAAGACTCAATTTTTAATAGGCGCTGGAAAATTGTTTAACCTTCGGTAACAAGCACAACATAAAATGATATCTCGACGGCTTTAATTGCAGGTGCGGAAAGCTTGTGAAGTTATTTGTTTACCACACCCCCGAACTGACTCCTAGCGGTAGCGTACCCGATTGCGCGATCGCTGTAGATGTCTTGAGAGCGACTACAACAATGGCAACTGCCCTGGCATCTGGAGCCGAAGCGGTGCAAGTGTTTAGCGATATTGATAAACTCTTACAAGTCAGTGCGGCTTGGCCCGAATCAAAACGGATCAGGGCTGGGGAACGCGGCGGGGCGCCAGTTACTGGCTGCGATATGGGCAACTCTCCCCTCGACTGCACGCCAGAACGAGTCCTGGGACGGCGGTTGTTTATCAGTACCACCAACGGGACTCGTACTTTACAGCGGGTGCAGGACGCGAAAGCCGTTCTGGCAGCCGCATTTGTCAATCGGCAAGCCGTAGTGAAGTATATTTTGGCACAGAACCCGGAAACAGTTTGGGTAGTAGGGTCGGGATGGGAAGGCAGTTTTTCCTTAGAGGATACCGCCTGTGCGGGAGCGATCGCTTACGGAATGCTCGCAGAACTGGGCGCAGCACCGGAAGAAATTGCTGGTAACGATGAAGTGATTAGTGCGATCGCCCTATATCACCAATGGAAAGATAACCTCTTGCAGCTAATGCACCACGCCAGCCACGGTCAGCGCCTCCTGCGCTTGCACTGCGATGAAGATTTAAAATATTGCGTGCAAACCGATCTGTTGGATGTGCTGCCGATACAGCACGAACCAGGTGTTTTAGTCAAGGGGCAGTAGCAATATTGCCGATTTTAGATTTCAGATTTTATTTCCTTCTGAAATCTAAAATCTAAAATCTAAAATCTAAAATTCGATCCCCTTGCGCTCTGCGCCATAATTCAAAATAAAAGTTAGCTCCATAGCACGGAATAATATGCCTAGAACTCAGCGCAACGATAATTTCATTGACAAAAGCTTCACGGTAATGGCAGACATGATCCTGAAGATGATGCCCGCCAACAAGAAAGCCAAAGAAGCGTTCGTTTACTACCGCGATGGCATGTCCGCCCAGGCAGATGGCGAATACGCCGAAGCTTTAGACAATTACTTTGAAGCCCTGAAGCTAGAAGAAGACTCGAACGACCGCAGTTACATTCTTTACAACATCGGACTGATTTACACCAGCAACGGCGAACACGAGAAAGCATTGGAATACTATTACCAAGCGATCGATCTCAATCCCCGCTTACCCCAAGCTTTGAACAACATCGCCGTAATTTATCATTATCAGGGAGACAAAGCCAAAGAAGCAGGGGAAAGCGAAGCAGCGGAAGTTTTATACGACCAAGCCGCCAAGTATTGGCAAGAAGCAATTCGCCTCGCCCCCAACAACTACATCGAAGCCCAAAACTGGCTCAAAACTACAGGGCGATCGCAAGCAGATGTGTACTTTTAGGTAATGGCTAATGGCTAATCGCTAATGGCTAATAGAAAAAATTACCCATTAGCAATTAGCCATTACCAATTACCAATTAGCAATTACCAATTACCAAAATTTATGATCGACCGCGACCAAGTCCGCAAAGTTGCTTTACTTGCCCGTTTAGAATTAACCCCAGAGGAAGAGGAACAATTTACCACCCAGTTGGGTAGTATTTTGGAATATGTCGAACAGTTGGGCGAGTTAGATGTCAGTAACGTAGAACCCACAACCAGGGCAATTGACGTCAGCAACATCACGCGACAAGACCTACTACAACCTTATCCGGATCGAGAAGCCATCCTTAACAACGCACCAGAAGGGGATGGCGACTTCTTCAAAGTGCCGCAAATCCTCAACGTCGAAGAGTGAATTCTCTTTCTTAAGCCCCCCTTGGCAAGGGGGGTTTGGGGGGATCGGCTTTACAACTAGCAACTTGCGTTAATACCCTTTTCGATAGATGAACCGCCTTCCTAAGATACGTCACTGTTGTGGATGGAAATCTTAGTGGAGGCCAAATATATGGATAGCAATCAAGGAACCAGCGCCATCAATAACCTAGAATACGACTTGCTTACAGTATTGCAAAACAAGTCTGAAGCGCTCAAGGCATATGAAACCTATATCCAAGACGCCGAAGAAATCGGTTCTCAGCCTTGTGTAGAACTGTTCCAAAAATTGCAGCAAGAAGACTTGCGTCACGCACAAGAACTGCGCCAGCACCTGCAAGAAGTAATGCAAAAAGGTAAGATGTAATTTCGCTGCAAAACAACACAATATTGTAGGGACACGGCAGGAGAAAACTTTGATCTGGCGACAAAACTTATTGATGCCGTATCCCTACGCCCGATTGATTTGACTGAAAATAGCAATATTTTCGGTGATAACGATTCGCGCTGCATTTGTAGCATATATAAGCACTTGCTCGTCTGGTATTTTTTGATTGGCTTGTCCAGCTTCGTAGGAAGTCAAAACGTCATAGCCAAGTGACCTCAGCAAATAAACCATTTCCATCCATTAGCGGAAATTGTGTCAAGTAGCGGCATTTTTTCGTGAATTCGTCGAGGAATCGTTCGCCTGCATCAACGTTACGTGCGACGAAATAGTCGGCGATTTCGTCAAGGTCGCGAATCGCTTCAGGTGAGATAATATATTGGCTCATGGGCGATTATACCGATCGAGCTTGGCGAAATTTGGCTCTGATCTGAGCGATCGCTGTTTCACCATCAACCCCTTCACCGCGATCGAGTTGTGCGGCTGCAATGTCGATTTTGGCACAAACTTCTTCCACCCAAAGATTGTATTGGTTGCGTTTTTCTAACAGCCGTAGCGCATCGGTAATAACTTCGGAAATATTGGTATAGCCCCCGCTAGCGAGTTGGGCTTGGATGAGTTGTTCTTGTTCGGGAGTGAGGATGATACTCATAGGTCAAGAGTTTGTTTGTCAGTAAATATTGCTCAGACGGTAATTTTGGGTTGTTTTCAATAATATAACTACAATGATTGGTATTTAGTAAATACATCAGAATTCTGCTTGGCTGCGGCTGTCTCGAACAAACTGGCGGCATTCATCGAGATCGTCGCTTTGGCAGGTTCCAGCAAATTGTAGGAGGTCGATCGCTTTTTTACCCCGTTTAATAGGTGCAAGCGTGCGGAGGGAGCGAGAAGGAGCGATCGCTTGCAGAATATCGATAAAATTGCTGACGAGGGCAAGTTGTTCGGGAAGTAAACTGTCTAGTTGTTGGTTGATTTTTTGTCGCAGTTCTAGGGGAGTCATCGGTGTTCTCTCCAGTTGCATGAGTGTCTGTACTCCATTCTAATCAGTAATCAGATTGTATTATGATAGAAATGAGATCTAAGACTTGTCGCAGCTCGATCGCTATGTCTGCCAAAGACAGATATCATGAAATAGTTAAAACAGCTTTACAAAAAGACGGTTGGCGCATTACTCACGATCCTTATCCTCTGCAAGCAGGTAGCTTGGACTTAGAAATAGACCTTGGTGCGGAGATGGCGATCGCAGCAGAACGTGGAACTGAAAAAATTGCCGTTGAAATCAAAAGCTTTCTGGGTGCTTCTCAAATTTCCGAATTCTATAGCGCACTAGGTCAATTTATTACTTATCGAGCGGCTTTAGTAAAACAAGAACCGGAACGCCAGCTTTATTTAGCAGTTCCCAAACATATTTACGATCGCTTTTTTATCATGCTATTTATTCAAGAGCTAACTGAGCAGAATCAAGTGCCTTTGCTAATATACAACATCGAGCAGGAGAAGATAGTACAATGGAAAAACTAGATTGTTATCGCAACTATATCCAGCAATTGCTGACGGAACGGGCTGCAAAACTTTGGGATCGTCGGATTCAAGCTCAGACGATTTTCGATCCGATTCACGACCATTATCAACTGGTTTATGTGGGCTGGCGCGAGTCAGAACGCATCTATGGCGTGGTGGTTCATGTCGATATTGTGGATGGCAAGATTTGGATTCAACAAGATGGGACAGAGGTGGGGATTGCTAATCAATTGGTAGAATTGGGTGTGCCGCGATCCGATATTGTTTTAGGCTTCAATCCGCCGATGATGCGAAAGTATACTGAGTTTGCAGTTGGCTAGTATTGTGTCCACTGTTTCTCTATCTTTTCTACGTCTTTCTTTGCGCCGAGTTGGGTGAAAAGTTGGTGGGCAATTTCGTAGTGTTGTTGGGCGAGGGTTGGTTTACCGCGTTTGGCTTCTAACTGCATTAAGCGATAGTTGACTTCTGCAATTCCTGATAAAGCGCCCAATGTTTTAAAGCGATGTTCTGCATCCTTGAGATATTGTTGAGCGAGATCTAAATTTCCACGTTCTAATTCGACTTCACCCAACGAACCCATCGAAAAATTAGATCGAGGTCAGTAAAGCGAACTTCTATCTGTTCAATGGCGACTAGATTCATTGAGGCATCTTCCCGAATTGCGGTGTGGGGACAGCCGCCAGTTTCCACGCCGACGATGCGATCGCTCTCCAATGCCTGAGAACGCACCAAAAATTGTGCATCTTCCTGAGTATAGATATCGTTTGTCACCACCGCAATGCTGTATTGTTGGCGCATCGCTTTGCACAGCGCATCGACTAACGCCGTTTTCCCCGATCCCACTGGACCTGCAACTCCCACCCGAAACGCAGTCATAGATTGTTTTTCCTCACTTACAGTTGACAGTTGATAGTTGATAGTTGATCGTTGATAGTTGACAGGAAGCAGAAAGGCAAACGAGATGGTAGAGCCAACAAAATGTTCCAAATCTTCCCCATTTCCCCCACCTGACAAATGGCCTTCATGGGATTCACCTAACCAAATCCAAATACCTTTACATCTCCCACCTGAGCCATATACCCCACCTGACACACCTGACACACCTGACACACCTGACACACCTGACACACCTGACACACCTGACACATCTGACCCAGCGGAGAACTTGACGGTTGTCCCCATTGCGGCTGGCTATACTCAACAACTATAGGTTGCCAGACCATAAACCCGGACGGCAACTTGTAGGAAAAATCTAGATAACGCTGCCCAAAGCCGCTGGAAGGGATCTCCCGTACTTAGAGTGATAAATTTATCTACTAATTTGGTAGGTTGGCTTGAGCCAAGCGAAACCCAACTTTCTAGGCGTCGGAGTTGGGTTGAGGAACGAAACTCAACCTACAACCTTTATGCACAAAGCTTTTCACACAATCTATCAGTTTTTATTATCACCTCAACTACGGGAGAGCCTATTTTATCTTGCCTGCCCTAACTCTTTGCCAAATCTAAAATAAAAGCTAAACTTCCCAATCTCTCCACTCTTTCTCTATGTTTTCTACATCTTTCTTAGCACCGAGTTGGGTGAAAAGTTGATGAGCAATTTCGTAGTGTTTTTGGGCGAGATTGAGATTGCCTTTTTGTTTGTAGAGTTGAGCGAGATCCCAATTGGCCTCGGCAATATACCAAATCATGCCGAGTGCTTGCATTTGTTTGAGAGCTTGTGTAAGAAGTTCTTCGGCTTTGTCGAGATTGCCGCGTCTAAGTTCATTTTCACCTAAGCAACCGATTGATATTGCAATACCCTCGCGATCGCCTAATTCTTCCTCAATTTGCAAACATTGTCGATACAGACGCTCAGCCGCCTCCCAATTGCCGCGTTTGTGTTCGATATCGCCTAATTGTCCCCAAAAAGTTGCCATCCCGGCGCGATCGCCTAATTCTTCCTCAATTTGCAAACATTGTCGATACAGACGCTCAGC
>ERZ1066119.795-NODE-795-length-19794-cov-6.109327_pt1 | contig 19794 bp, 24 predicted proteins | sample MGYA00382766_ERZ1066119 | MGnify/ENA primary metagenome ERZ1066119 (study PRJEB33369, sample SAMEA5778349) | biofilm metagenome | biome: Industrial cooling water; feature: Water cooling tower basin; material: Biofilm | place: United Arab Emirates | collected...
CACGTATACTTCGCCGCACCCGTGCCGGTCTGCCGGGCCGGGGCGAGCAGGACGAACCCGGCCGGGAGGCTGGGGCCGGGCTGGGCCGCAACCGGCGGGGTGGCGAGCTGCTGGGCCACGACGACCGCGTCGACCGCGGGGGTCTGGGCGACGGTCGCCTCGATGCCAGCGACAACTTCGACTTCGGCTTTCTTGTTCTTCGCCATAATCGTAGCACCTACTAGGGGGCTGCTGTAGTGGGCCGGGCAACGTGCCCGCTTGCACTACAACCCTAGTATAGCAGGGTACTGCCCTGATGCAACCACAAACTGCCTCTGCCGGCCGTGTTTTCATGACTCGGCACCTCCGCCAGTATGTTTGAGCATTGCCTTAGTATAGTTAGGTAGTGTAGCACCCGCCATGCCAAACTTGATATGGCACGGAGTATGCTGCTGTAATATACTAGGGCACTGCACCTCCACACAAGCAAACCATCAAGTACGGGTAGTGCTGTAGTATAGTAAGGTAGTATGTTTGCACGGTATGATGTATGCTCGGGTGTATGCCCCTGCTGTAGTAGGCGGGTAGTGGGGTATGCGTGTACCCCGGTTGTGTCCTATGTGTGTGCGCCCCCCCCCCCGTGTGTGCCTTAACCCCTGCTTAACCCCCTAGTGGCCCTTAACCTTGCTTTTAGTGGCCCTTAACCTTGCTTTGGCCAGCCCACCCTACACACCCGCCGGCCTGGGACACACTCAAACCAGCTCACCACACCGCACCCCTACAAACGTAGGCAGCTACGCGCTCACAGACTCACACCGCTGCTGATGTACTACCTTACTATACTACGGTGGTGTCGTCAAGCAACGGCATGAGTGTGAGTACGTGAGGCAGAGTCGTGAGTATACTCCAGCTAGCCCATGAGTGTGAGTCTATGAGCACGTGAGGTAGAGTCGTGAGCATGACTACTTGATGCCCTGAGTGTGAGCACCTGGAGTGGGTACTCAGGAGGTGGTGAGTCTGTGTGGGTGTGAGTCTATGAGCCTGATGTTGAGGTAAAAACGTACTACCCTACTATAGTGCAAACTAGTGCTCATATCACCCCCTGAATGTGAGTCTATGATGTGGTGTGGAAGTGTGTACTCATGAGTCTATGCTCCAGCTAGTGTGAGCACCTGACTCCCGCCAACAGACTCACACTCAAGTATACTCAACATCAATACTCAGTGACTCCATGCCCGAGTGTGTGCTCACTGAGTATTGAGCATGAGTCTGTGAGTCTGTATGGTCATGAGTCCTCAAGACCCCACCCTTGATCGACGAAATGAGTGTTCGAGGGTGCGGGGCGGTCGCAGCACCACCCATATAGGAACCAAAAATTTTTGGGAGGAAAAACATCACACATCACGAGCAGCCACAACTACATAGGAACCAAAAATTTTTTGGAGTAACTCCGCAGCAATCAAGAGGTGCTTCAAAAAAATTAGCCCAAAGATTTTTGATACACACGACCCCACTACGCCACACACCCCACAGGGAACAAAAAACCCGGAGTGTGATTAACTCCGGGTGAGTGTGATTGTTGATTTGTTTCGCGGCGGGAACAGGCTCAAGCTCACCACATCCCGCCCACCCGCTTCCGCCGCTTGCCGAGGAAATGACAGGCGGTAGAGGAGGCGTCGACCTGATCGTCGTACTTGGAGTGAGGGAAGTACCGGAGCTCTTCGAGGTACTCCTTGGCCCAGCCGATCCAGTCGCCGGCCATCCGGAGTTTTTGAGGTATCCAGACGTTGCCCTCGTTCACACTCACACTGAACAGCTCCGCCCGCTGCTCCTTGTTCCCGGCCTTCGCCACCTTCCACGTTTTGACGTGGAAGCCGAAGAGGTTCTTCACGGTGTTAAGAGCCGAGTCTTTCCCGCCGTCACCGGAGCCTTGCTCGATGCCCACCAGCACCCCTGAGCCGTCGAGTTGAGCCGTGCGTTTGATGATACGTTCCCGCTCACCGGAGTCGGCTCGGAAGCGTTTGACGTCGAGTACCCAGATGCGGTCCTCGTAGTCCATGCCCAGGAGGACTCCCACCGTGTAGTCCCCGCCGTCCTGCGTGGCCGCCTTGTCCCAGCCCCGAACCAGTTTCTTAAAACGGGTCGGCGGATGGCCCCACTTGACGTACTGAACCTTGAACTGGCCGCCCCCGGGCGGGACGGGTTGCTGGCGGAATTGAGCGGAGTAGATGTACTCCCCGTTCGCCATGTACTCCTGGAGGACTTGCCGGCTCAACCGCACCGGATCCATCAGCCCGTTGACGTACATGTCCTTGAGTTCAGGAGGATTGATGTAATCACTGTCCTCCGCCGGGAGGCAGACGTGCCGGCAGTGGCCCCGGGACAGGAACAGGGCGGTCGGGTCGTCTTGGTGGAGGCGCTGCATGATCAGAGTGGTCAGACTCACCGCCTTGTCCACCTTCCGGCTCGGCAGGGTTTCTTTGAGCCAGTTGTTCGCCGCCTTCCGGTCCGCGTCCGACGCCGCTTGGTTCGGGTCGAGCGGGTCGTCGATGTTGATGAAGTGGGCGTGCATCCCGGTCACCGAGCCGTTCACGCCGACCGAGTATCTGGTCCCCCCGAGGGTGTTCTGGAAGTAGTGTTTGGTGTTCTGGTCTTCCCGGAGGATGATTTCCGGGAACAGGGTCTTGTACTTCTCGCTCACCGCCACGTCCCGGCTCTTGCGGCCGAGGTCGCACGCCAGCGGGAAAGAGTAAGAGCCGCAGATGTGCCGGGCCTGCGGCATCCGCGTCCACGTCCACACCGGGAACAAGATGCTACAGATCGTGCTCTTGCTCGTCCCCGGGCTGATGTTAATCACCACGTCTTCGAGTTTGGGCTTGCCCCGGAAGACCCGCTCCGCCCCCTCCTGCATCACGTCGCAGATGTACTCCATGTGCCAGTTGAAGTGAGGTTTTTCCGGGACCACCGTGTCCCACAACTCTTTGACGAACTCCCAGAAGCTGTCCCGGCAGATGGAACTCAGTACCGCGGTTTGCGAGAACCTCATTACTCACCCTCCCCGTTGACTTCCCACTCGGCGTCGATCGTGTCCCCGCCCTCGAACCCGGCCGGCGGCAGGGCGGGCCGCTCCTGGACGTCCCGCATCGCGGCGAGCATCTTCTTCTTGGTCTCCAGATCCACCTTGTCGAGGATCTGCTGCATGGACACCACCTCGACCTTGTGCTGGTGCTCGTGGTCGATCTTGATCCGCTCGCCGTACCCCCGGTCCCGGTTGACGGTCTTGTTGACGAAGATGGTGGCGGAGGTGTCACCGGAGGCGACGAGGCCGATCAGCGCCCCCTCGAAGAAGTTCTTCTTGTGCCACTGGATCTCTTGGAACAGCTCCCGGAAGTGTCTGTCATTGAGCCAGTGGCTGACGGTCTTGCGGCTGACGTTGACCTTCCGGCAGGCGTCGGACGGGTTGAAGTTGGAGTGGATGAGGGCGTGGAGCCAGAGGTTCTGCCGGCCCCGCAGCCCGGCGTCTTGGAGCACGGCTTCGATGTCCTCCGCGGACAACTTGCCGTCCTTGTCCAGGGCGCACAGGGCGTCCCAATACGACTTGAGCTTTTCGGGGAGTTGCTGGTGGACGTAGTCCTGGAAGGAGGCGGCCCCGCCTTCCATGATGACCTTGCGGCCTTCCCGGATGGCTTTGTCTAACACCTTTCGCTTCTTGCGCCACGCATTGAGCGTGGGTCGGCTGATGCCGAGGGACTTGGCGATGTCCTGATCGTTCAACCCGGTCTTGGCCAGCTCGTAAGCCTTGAACGGGGTGTCCTCGTCGTACTTCACGTCTTGGTTGGCCATAGGGTGCTCGTGGCCGCGGGGGCGGCCGGTGCGGGGCGAGGAAGCGGGTGCGCCGGGACACCCTGCCGTCGTTTTGTGGAAAGGTCAAGCGGCCCCGCCGCCGCGCAAACCCCCTGCCGCGCCGGCCCCGCTGCTTTCCCCGGGCTTTCCCGTTTCCGGCCGGGGGCGGCCCCCGGCCCAAATGATTTTTTGACCCGGCGGAGAGTCGCGGCTATATGACAGATAGCTATATGACAGATACTTGACTTCCGCAAAACACGTGAACCTGAGTAACACCCGGCTCCGGCCCCGGGGTGTGTGGGGGCGTATATAGACGCGAAGATCCCGCCGTTGAAGTCCCCGTACCTCGTGAACTACGTCGACGACGTGAGCTTTACGATCGGTGCCGAGGCGACCAACGCCATCACCGTGAACTGTCAGTTCAAGGACGTGAACGGCGACGACCTCGCCATCCGCGTCGGGGTGCAGGCGTACATCGCCAGCGACGCCACCGGCGACACCATCGCCGCCGCGGCGTCCGGCGGGATCGCGGGCGGCACCGACGGGGCGCTCCTGCAACTGGTGACCGGCCGGGTCTTCTTCGCGGTCAGCGAGGCCGACGGCGACCTGGACGTGGTCATCACGGACAGCACCGCCCGCACCGTGTACCTCGTGATCGTGCTGCCGGACGGCCGGCTCAAGGTCAGCAGCGCCATCACCTTCACCACCTAAGCGGCTCAACCGGGGGCCGGCGTAGAGGGTCACTTCTGCGCTCCGGTTTGCCCTCGAACGACGTCGGGGTCCGTCGGCGTCGGCTCCCGGTTTTTTGGAGGATGTGCTCATGGCCGCCGTGCCGGATTGGAAAGCGGACATCGCCTACCAGCCCGCCGTCGTGGCGGATCAGGGCACCACCAGCCCCGCCGTCGACCTCGGCGGCAAGACGCTGTGCGGGGTGTTCATTCCCTCCGGGCTGGAGGGCGCAACCCTTCAGGTTCACGCCTCGACCGCCGAGGACGGCACCTTCGTCGCCGTCGCCGGGTCGGACGGCACCGCCCAATCCATCACCGTGGCCGCCAGCCGGTACATCCCGCTGGACTACACGAAGTACCTCGGTCTGCGGTACGTCAAGATGGTGCTGGCCACCCAGACCGGCGCGATCACCCTCCAAGTGGCATCCAAGAGGGTATAAGCCGTGAAGTTCCCGGCCCGGCTGTTCCGCACGTTCGTCGCCAACCTCCAATACTCCCGTGCCGCCCTGTTCGGCACGGGATTGGACGGCACGAACCCGGACCGGAACATCAACAAGGAGTGCGGCTACCCGGACGCCCCGGTCATCAAGGATTTCCGGGAGTTCTTTGACCGGGAGGGGACCGCCCGCCGGGTGGTGTCCGTGTTCCCGGACGAGTGCTTCGCCGCGCTCCCGGGGCTGTACGAGGACGAAGACAACACCACCCAGACGGCGTTCGAAAAGGCGGTGGAAGAACTCAACCGCCGGCTGAACCTGTGGCACTACTTTCACCGCGTCGACGTCCGCAGCGGCATCGGCCGGTTCGGGGTGCTCCTGTACGGGTTCAACGACGTCCAGGAGGAGGCGGACTTCGCCAAGCCGGCCCCCGGCCTCGACCCGGACACGGGGGAGTCGACGGGGGAGCCGGTGCAGGGCGTGGAGCTGCTGTACATCCGGGCGTACGACGAGACCAACGTCCAGATCAACAAGTTCGTCTCTGACCCCGGCTCCCGCCGGTACGGGCAGGCGGAGTATTACGACGTCGACGTGGCCGACCTTCGCTCCGGCGGGGTGGTGGCGTTCGGGGACAACATCAAGTCCGCCACCTTGAAGGTTCACTGGACCCGGTGCGTCCACGTCGCGGAAGGGGTCGGGCTGGGGGAGGTGTACGCCACCCCGCGGATGCTGCCGGTGCTGAACCGGCTGTACGACGTCCGCAAGATCCTCAGCAGCTCCGGCGAGATGTTCTGGAAGGGGGCGTTTCCGGGCTACTCGTTCGAAACGACCCCGAACATGGAGGATTCGGACTTCGAGGTGGACGAGGAGACGCTCAAGAAGCAGTTCGACTCGTACATGAACGGGTTGCAGCGGTATCTCGCCCTGTCCGGGGTGACGGCCAAGAGCCTCGCCCCGCAGATCGGCGACCCGTCCAACCACCTCGCCCAGCAGTTGCAGTCGATCGCGATGTGCCTCGGGGTGCCGTACCGGATCTTCTTGGGCAGTGAGGCGGCTCACCTCGCCTCCACGCAGGATATCGGCACCTGGAACCGCCGCCTCCTGCACCGCCAGAAGTTCTACCTCGAGCCGATGCTGATCCGGCCGGCGGTCGATCGGCTGATTAACGTCGGGGTGCTGCCGCGGCCGAAGCAGTACAAGGTCGACTGGCAAGACCTGAACTCCGTTTCTGACAAAGATCAGGCGGACATGGCCCTCAAGCAGACGCAAGCCCTGATGGGTTTCGTCACCGGCCACGTCGAATCCGTGATGGAATTTCAGGATTTCTTGGTAGAAATCCTCAACATGCCGGTGGATCGGGCGGAAAAAATCGTCAAAAACTCCCAGAAAACCGGTTTGAAGCAGAAGCCCACACTCGACCCGGTTGTGACCGGGAAAGACCCGGCCGCCAAGAAGCCGCCGACCGCGGCGCGGGCCGGGTCCGGCCCCGGGGCGTGACAGGAGGGGTGCCATGACGGACGTGGGCGGGGGCGGTACGGCAGACCTGAACCGGAAGGGACGCGGCATGACGGCAACGGAAGCCTATGTGAACGGGTCTTCCTTCGGGGAAACGGTCGACCGCTACCCCAAAGACCAGTTGCTACGAAGATACGGGTTCAAAATACACTCCCGGCCCGCGAAGGGGCCGGTGCTGTGGAAGCGAGAGGCCAACATTTTCACGGAAGAACTGGCTCTCGTGATCGCGGAACGGCAGGAAATGGAGCGGGAGGCCCACGAAGCAGCCGAAAAACGACTGGACTGACCTTTTAAGGGAAAGGTAGCAGCCGTGAATCCGTCGGCCGTGGACTTGGCGAACTCGACGCTTGCAGAAAGGCATCCGGAGCTGGCCGGGGCGGCGGTCGTCCTCATTATCTGCCTGTCGATGTGCTTCGGTTTCATCCTGGCGTTATGGAAAATCAACAACAAGACGCAGGATCGCAACACGAACACGCTGGCGAAGGCGATTGAAACGGCCGTGGCGACGCAGGCGGCGGCGTATGTGGAGGCGGCGAAGATCACGGACCAGTGGATCAAGCGACACGAGGCGCTTGAGCACGGTCAGTTCGCCGTGGTCCAAGAGGTGAAGGAGTCGTCCGACCGCACCGAGGTCAAGGTGGACACCCTCCGGGGTGACCTGACCCGGGTGGAGCAGAAGGTAGACCGGGTTTCGGAGCGGGTGGACGGGTTGGCGTGCCAGCGGCCCCACGTCGTCCCGCTCCCTGTGATTAACTCGGCGGACTCCGGCCCAAAAGCCCAACGGGGTCGGTGAACGTGATACCGGCCCCGCTTTTGGAGGTAGAAGACGTGGGAATCAAGGTCAACCCGGACGCCGGCATCTTGTGCGGCGGCTGCTCCGTGGACTCCGGCGACCGCGGCCCGGACGGCATGGAATACTGCGCCCAGACGATGACGGCGTCACAGTTCGTCCCGGCCCGCTGGCCGATGGACGACCTGACCTACTTCGTGGACCCGTCCGGCCAGTCCGTGATGCCGGCGGCCGAGGTGCTGAAGGCGTTCGAGACTGCCCTTCAGGCGTACTCCGACCGGTTCGTGCTCAGCTTCACCCGGGTGATGAACCCGCGGGACGCGAACATCGCCATCCGGTTCGGTCGCATCGACGGCCCGTCCGGCGTGCTGGCCCAGAGCCACGTTGCCGACGGCACCAGGAGGCAGAAGCAACAGACCTACGACCTCGAGCGGTGGGTCGACTCCGACCGCCCCGGCCGCGGCCAGATCGACCTCGGGCGGGTGATCGAGCACGAGTGGGGTCATGTGATGGGTCTCCTCCACTTCACCCCGCCCGTCGGGGGGTTGATGGACCCGTCCTACTCCCTCGACGTGCCGACGCTGACGGACAAGGACATCGCGGCGATGGTGAAGCTCGGGTACGTCCTCCGGGAGCGGCAGCGGCCGATCCCCCCGGCGAACCCCGGTCAGGGGGCGGGTGCGGAGCTGCTGTTCAACACGGAAACGAAGGTGATCTACGCCCCGGAACCGTGGACCCTCAAGAGGCGGTAAACGAGCCATGGAAAAGCAACGACCCCGGTTGCTGTTCCTGGCCGTCTTACCGCTGACCGCCATGGCGGCGGTCGCGGCCCCGGAGAAGCCGAAGACGGCGGCTCCGGCCCCAAAAACGGTTAGGATCGGGCCGTACACGGCGAAACTCCGCCCGTCTCCCGCCTCGGCGGTGGCGCTGGCGGACGCGGACAGTGAAACGCTCCCGAAAGGGGCGGCGGCCGTCACCCGGTACGTCTGGGTGGAGGACTCTGACGTAGAGTCCATGCGGGCGTTGAGTTTGACGGCGAACTACACGAACCACGGGGACCTACCGACGCGGCCGGTGCCCGTGGTCGGCCCGGACGGGACGATGCTCCTGCGGCTGAACCTCGCCGCTTACGCCCCGAAGGGGGAGCAGTTAGAGCAGTTTCTGAAACTTTGGGAGGACTACCAGTTCGACCCGAAGTTTTCCAAGCTGCTCACCCGGGACACGCTGAAGGCGGTAACCTTCGAGGAAGGAAAGATCCCGGTGGCGAAGGTCCGGCGGAAGGTCCGCCGGGAGCAGGTCGTCGGCTACCGGGACGGCTGGCGGAACGAAAAGCGGACGATCGAGCACAAGGGCGGGGATTTCAACTACCCAGACGACTCCGGTAACGTCAACCGGAACCTGCCGGCCGGGTCGTACGTTTTTGAGTTGAAATTCAAGACGAAGGAGCCAATACTCGAAGCGGTGTTCGTGGATGAGGTGGTGGACGTCAAGGTAACCGACGTCAACGACGTGCCGGTAGTCCGGCTCTTCCCAGAGCATGTGAACCCGACGGCTTACCTGAACCTCGTCACCAAACTCCGCACGCAAGCCCCGATCGTGTCCGGCTCCTATTGGATGTGCCGGCACATCAGTACGGTCAAGGAGAACGACGACAACAACGACCTCCTGTGGTCGGAGATCTACGGGGGCCGGTATTACGAGTTCATGCTCTACCAGAGGGGTGTGAACGGGGTAACGGACGAAGACTTGCTGCTCCGCCAGCTCGGGGTCGGCAGCAAGGACGAGACGGCCCAGCAGGTCTACGACCGGGTGAGCAGCGACCAGCGGGCGGCCGTTTTCGAGTCGGAGGTGACCGGAAAACCCCGTCGCATCGACGTCCTGCGGACGCTGGCCAACCGGAACGGGCAGGGCTTGTTCTCGGTGACGCATGACCTGCTCACCAAGAACATCGACATCTCCCAACACCCGTTGATGAACTTGTCGAAGTTCAAAGACGCGGGACGGGAGGGGATATACGAAAAACAGGACGGGCTCCACGGGTTTTACATCACCGACGGCAAGGGAAATTTGCAAGACGTCGCCCCGCAAGCGTTGGTAGAAGACCACGAGATCCCCCGGCCGCACACCAAATACCTCCAGTGTGCGATCGGATGCATCCGGTGTCACGGGCTGGGGCGGGACGACGGGTGGAAGGTGGCGGCCAACGACGCGAAGGCGATTCTGAAAAGCCGGCGGGCCGATATCTTTTCAGACCTGACGAACCGGGCCGCCCGGGTGGATGACACGCTCATGAAACTGGCCGGGCAGTACATGGGGGATTTTGAGAGCAAAAGTTTCCCCCGCGGCCGGAGTGACTACGCGGACGCGGTGCTGATGGCGACCGGTCCGTGGCCGGAAACCAACAACCAGAACTCCGTCGTGAAGTTGTCTGCGGCCCGGATCAGTAAGATTTGGAACAACCGGAACTACGTCCTCGTGACGGCCCGGCAAGCCCTGCTCGAAATGGGCTTGGAGTGTGACGAAAAAAACTCAAAAGACGTCCTGGACTTGCTCCTGCCGCCGACGCGGGAGCCGGGGGAGGTGTTGGGACAGAAGCCAGACGACCCCCGGCTGCACGGGTTGCTGAGCGAGACGAAGGGCATCAAGCGGGTGGATTGGGATCTGTACTACGGGTTCGCGGCTCCGAGGGCCGCGGCGACCTTGACCCGGCTTCAGGAGAAGGGCAAATGAACAAGTTGGCTGCGTTGATCCTGGCTGTCCTCGTTGTCGTCCTGCTGGCGGTGCCGGCGGTGGCGGACGACGGGTACGTCTACCGGGACGGCTACTACTGGCTCCACGGCAAGGCGTACAAGAAGGAACAGTATTGGGTGCCCGGGGCGTACTACTGGCACTGCGGCTATCAGTACCAGTACCCCGGCTCGTGGCAGTGGCGGTACGTCGAGTACCCGGTCGCCACCGTGTACAAGGAGACGTACAAGGAACCCACCGTCACCTACAAGGACAAGGACTGGCGGAACCGGCTGCTCGATATCGCGGAGAACCGCGACAAGCATGAGGCTGAGATCCGCAAGGGGGCGTTCGAACAGAAGTATTTCTTGGACGCGGTGAACTCCCTCGGCCTGACCGGGAATTTCCGCTGGCAGAACTACGGGGCGGGTCCGCCCTATCCGGCCGGCGGGGAGCTGGGTTTCAGCGCCGGGTACGGCCACGGGGCGGCTCTACTCCCGCTCAACGGGCTGTACACCCAGACCGGGACGTACCAGCTCGGCAGTTATGGCGTGAACGCCTCCACCGTGTACGGCACGTCGGCGAAGTATCTGGCCGAGGCGTATGGCGATACGAACCTCAATCAGTTGTATCAGCAAGCCAACCGGCTTGCTGAGAACGCTCAGAAGCTCGGCGGCGACGCCACGAGCAACTTCAGTCAACTGGTGAGGGAAGAAGGCTCCAACAAGGCCCGGGTGGCGGAAATCATCGCCCGTGCGGAAGCCCTTCGCCTGATGTCGCAGGCGCTCGACGGCCCGCCCAAGACCTTCACGGAAACCAAGTCCGTGGAGATCAAGCCGGACCGCGGCGGGGACGACGCCGCCAAGCAGCAATCCGCTCTTATTCGGGAGCGGTTCGAGTTGAGCTGGAAGGACAACTGCGCCGCCTGTCACGACGGGCCGAAGGCGAAGGGCGGGTTCACGAAGGAAGTGTTCCTCAAGATGAGCAAGAAGGAGCAGATGGAGCACGTCTTCCCGCTCTTTACCACCCCGGACCCGGACAAGATGATGCCGCGGGCGAAGGACGGCGGCCCCGGCAAGCGGATGAGTGACGAAGAGATCAAGGTCTGGATGAAGGTATAACCGGACCGGCGAATCCCCGATAGCAGCCCGGGATACTCGGCTGCCGCCCGTAAGAGTCAGGATGTCGGGCCGGCGTCGCCTGGGATACCCGGCCCGGCTCCTGCCCTCACCTGAAAGGGGTGATGTGCCATGAGGTTCTTCCTGTTCCTGCTGGTCCTTGTGATCAGCTTTGGGGTGTTCAGCCCGGTGGCCTCCGCCGGCGACGTGGACACCGCCTTCCGGTTCCAGTCGTTCACCAGCGGCCGGGGCCGGACGTTCTCGGCGGTCACCGCCGGCGACCGCTGCGGTCACGTGGACCGGTTCCAGTCGTTCCGGTCCCCGGCCCAGAGCCAGTTCTTCTTCCGCGAGACCACGGAGGTCAAGCGGCGGGGGCTGTTCGGCGGCCGGCGGGAAACCGAGCGGACGGAAACTTTCTTCCTCCGCTAACCCGCACCCGTCCGGGATGACTACCCGGAGTCTTTCTCGGAGGATTTCTATGTCGTGGGTCGTGGAAACCGTCCGGGCGGCCGTCTGGTGGCTGCTCTGGAAGATCCTCGGGGACTTCGTGTTCACCGAGGAGATGACCGTCGCCGTGGTGGATCGGCTGGTGGGGTTCTTGGAGCAACTGGCCGCCAACACCGGCAACGTCGTGGACGATCGGGTGGTGCAGGAGATCAAGATCTTCCTGACCAGCCCGTCGGTTGTCGCCGCCCTCACCAACTTCCTCAACGGGTTGGTGAAGCACGGCATTTGATCCACCCTCGAAAGGGGGTGGGGGCGGGCCGGCCGGGGTAACCGGCCCGTCCTTATCTTCGCAAGAAAATCGTTTGACACCCCGGTTTTTCTTAGCCATAGACAGTATCAGATACTGGACAGAGGCGAGACATGCTCCACCAGATTACCACCAACGCGAAGGCGGGCAAGCCCCGCAAAGCGACCCTGGAAGGGCGGGACTACCTCGTCGTCCCGATGGTGATGATCACCGAGGGCGTTCACGCCGGGAGCAACGGGCCGATCCTCTACAAGGAGGAAGACCTCGCCCCCACGACGAACCTCTGGGACCACAAGCCGATCGTTGTCTACCACCCCACCATGAACGGGGTCGGGGTGTCGGCGTGCTCACCGGAAGTGCTCGAATCGCACAAGGTCGGCATCGTCCTCAACACCCGCTGGGACAAGCGGCACAAGAAGCTCCGGGCGGAAGCCTGGATCGAAACCGGCAAGGCGGACAAGGTCGACGCCCGGGTGCTCGACTTCGTGAACAACAACCGGGTGATGGAAGTCTCCACCGGCCTGTTTCTGGACCCGGAGGGGCCGGCCGGGGTGTGGAACGGGGAGCCGTACTCCGCTGTCGCCAAGAACCACAAGCCGGACCACCTCGCCCTCCTGCCGGATCAGGTCGGGGCGTGCTCGGTGGCGAAGGGGGCCGGGCTGCTCCAACTCAACACCAAGACGGAACTCGACCGGTACAAGTCGGTGTTCGCGGTGCTCGCCAAATCTGGCTTGAGCCACTCCGACGTTCGGGAACTCCTGCGGGCGAAGCTGCGGGGGGAGTTGGGGTCGGACTTCTACATCGAAGACGTGTACGACAAGTTCTTCATCTACTCCGCTTCGCCGGACTGGAAGCTCTACCGGCTGGGGTACAAGAAGTCGAAGGACGGTGTCGAGCTGAGTGCCGACCCGGAGGAAGTGATCCGAACTGTCGAGTACCGTACCGTCGCCGACGGCTCCCTCGTTGGGAACGCCTCCGGAGACATCATTCACTTTGAGGAGTTGGCTCTGATGGACAAGAAGCAGAAGGTCGATGCCCTCATCGGCAACGCCTCGACCCCGTGGGGCGAGGACGACCGGGACTACCTGATGGCGATCCCGGACGACAAGTTCGACAAGCGGTTCGGCGAGCTGCTGAACAAGCCGGCCGTCACCGGCAACGCCACTGCGGCCACCACCAACACCAACCCGACTGTGACGATCGTTCACCAAGTGCCCACCCCCGCCCCGGCCCCGGTCGCCAACGCCACCCCGACCCCCGCGCCGGCCCCGGTGACGTTCGCCGACCTCGTGGCCAACGCCGACGCGGCCACGAAGGAGATGCTCGGCGAGATGGGCACCGCCTTCGCCGAGGTCAAGTCCGGGCTGATCAAGACCATCACCGGCAACACCGCCAACGTGTTCACCCCGGAACAGCTCCAAGCGATGCCGCTCGCTCAGCTCAAGGGGCTTGCCGCCCTCGCCGGGGCCGGCAAGCCGGCGGTCGCCAACCCGCTCGGCGCGTTCTTGGGGGCCGCGGCTCCCGTGGCCAACGCCAACCCGGTCAAGGTGACCCCGCTGGTCGCCCCGGAGCTGACCTTCGAAGAAAAGAAGTAAACCCGCCCCCGGCCCGTTGAGTCGGGTCGGTCGTCCTCCCGCTCCACCCAGACACTGAGGTATACCCAAGATGGCCGCTTCCGCGAACACGATCCTCCTGAAGGGGGATCACGACCGCTACCGGGAGGAGTCCGTCGCCGCCGCGACCATCTCCCCCGGCAACCTGCTGATGCTGACCAGCGCGAACAAGGTGCAGCGGAACACGCTCACCACCGGCAACATCCCGGTCTACGTCGCCCTCGAGTGGTATCACGAGGGGCGGACGGTAGCCGACAACTACGCCGCCGACGAGACGGTCCAGTACCACGTCGCCCAGCCCGGGGACGTGCTGAACGTCCTCCTGGACGGCGGGTCCGCCGCGGTCGTCATCGGCGACCGGCTGGAGTGGGTCTCCGGCGGGGTGGTGCAGAAGCTCGCCTCCGGCGTCGCCAAGTTCCAGGCGCTCGAGGCGCTGGACATCTCCGGCGGTTCGACCGACACGCTGATCAAGGTCCGGGTGCTGTAACCCGGCCACAAGGAAACCCCTGACCGATTCATAACTCCCACACGAAAGGCCGAACAGATGGACTTCATCATGAACGGTCAGGGGAACGGCTCTGTCGCAGCCACCCTGATCGCGAACGGGTTCGACTCCAACGTCCTGCGGCCGTACATCGGCGAGGACGGGCAGAGCTACTTCACCGCCAACGGGGCGAACGGTCCGGAGCCGAAGCTCACCCGGAACGCCGACGCCCTCCTCCGCAAGGACGAGTGGCAATGGCTCGACACCGCGGTGATGCGGGTGGCCAAGAACCGCCTCCAGGCGGCGGCCGACCTGACGCGGGCCGGGCTGACCAAGACCGTGCCGGGCGGCTTCGGCAAGACGGTCTACCAGTACCAGCGGATGAGCGACATCAACCCCGCCATCGTGTCGATGGAAGGGGTGCGACAGGGCGACCGGGACCAGTACACCTTCGACATCGTCAACCACCCGCTGCCGCTGATCCACAAGGACTTCAGCTTCACGGCCCGGCAGATCGCCGAGTCGCGGCAGTCCGGGGCGGGGCTGGACACGATGATGCCGGAGCTGGCGACCCGGCAGGTGCTCGAGGAGTACGAAAAGCTGATCATGGGGACCAGCTCGTACTCCACCCAGAAGTTCGCCGGCTCGGCGAACGTCCCGGGGTACACCAACTACTCCAACCGCATCACGTACACCATCACGCAGCCGACCGCGGCGGGGTGGACGCCGGCGAAGACCGTCCAGGACGTGCTGGCGATGCTCCAGCTCAGCCGGGACAACTTCTACTACGGCCCGTGGATGCTGTACTTCGGCACCTCCTGGTCGCCGTTCCTCGATGATGACTACTCGGCCGCCTACAACGGCAACACCCTGCTGACCCGGCTCCGGCAGCTCCAGGGGGTGTCCGGGATCGGGATGCTGGACTACCTGACCGGCTACCAGATCCTCGCCGTCCAGATGACCTCCGAGGTGGTCTGCCTGCTGAACTACATGCCGCTCCGGGTGCTCCAGTGGGAGACCCACGCCGGCATGATCATCAACTTCAAGGTCGTGCTGGGGTCCGTCCCGCTGTTCCGGGCGGACAAGAACAACAACACCGGCCTCGTCCACGGGTCGTAAGGCCCGCCAGACCGGGGGGCCGAAGACGCGAGCCTTGTTGGCTGATATCTTCCGGGAGGTGGGTGCGGCGCTACCCCCTCCCGCCCCTTTCCTCTAACTTTCCGTATGTCGGAGGTCACCCCAATGAAGTTTCTGCACAAGGCGAACACCGGCCTGCACTCCTTCGGCAAGGGGAAGGGCGTCAGCAAGGCCGGGCAGACGGTCCAGAGCGACCTGGAACTCGACAAGCTGTACCCCGAGAAGTTCGAGAAAGTCCTCCAGTACGCCCCGCCGCCCGCGGCCGAAGGAGCCGAAGACGAAGCCGACCCCTCCACCCAGCCCGCGAAAGCGGCGGAGAGCCTCGGGGCGGACGTCACCGAGCAGTTCAAGGACGCGGCGAAACAGGATCTCCTCGTCTTCAAGAGCGGCAAGGAGTACCACATCGCTTCGGAAGATGAGCCGACGGTGGCCCTGAACCCGGCCCCGCTGCCTACCAAGAAGGACGTCGAAACCTTCCTGAAGGCGCACACCCCGGAGTAACTCCCGGCGGTGGCACACGAGGAGCGTTATGGCCCGGACGACCCCAGAACTGGTGGAAGCCATCATCGAGGTAGACTCGACGGTGGATCTTCAACCGTTCATCGACAGCGCCACGGAGATCGTTACCGAGTGCTGCGGGGCGGCCGGGTACTCGGCCACCTACATCCGCGACATCGAGACGTGGGTGGCGGCTCACTTCTACTGCGCGAGGGATCCGAGGACGACGCTGGAACACGCCGGCGAGGTCCGCGAGTTCTATGAGAACAAGGTCGGGTTCGGCTTCAAGAACTCCCGGTACGGCCAGCGGGCGCTCTTGATGGACTACGCGGGCGGGCTGGCCGCCCTGGACAACGCGCTGGCGAAGGTCACGAAGAAGCTCGACGCGGGGGCCAAGAAAAACATCCTCTGGCTCGGGACGGACCGCTGCTAATGAGCATTTTCACGCGAATGCTGAGGCAGCGGGCGGTGTATTGGGCACCGGGGCCGATCGGCCTCGACGGACAACGCACCTACTCCGCCCCGGTCGTGTTGAAGTGTCGCTGGACCCGGCACGGCGTCGTCTGGCGGGAAAAGGCCGGGGACGTCCAAGAGACGAAGACGCAGGTGTACGTCGAGGCTGATGTGGAAGAACTCGGCGTGCTGATGTTTGTCGAACAAGACTCGACTTACGACGACGACGAGGTGCTAGACCTGCTTGTGAGTAAGACGGACCCGTTCGCCAACAAGGAGGCGAGCGAAATCCGGAAATTCAACAAACTGCCCAACCTCCGGGCGAGGCGGTTCCTTCGGGAAGCGATATTGTGAGCGAAGGCATCCGAATCACCGGCATCGCCAGTCATATTCGCGCCCTCCGCGGCATGAAGAAGGCGGACGGGGTGCGGATCGAAGACGGCATCCGGAAGTGCCTCGGCGTCATACACCACAAGGCGGACACCTACGTCCCGGTCGACACCGGGGCTTTGAAGGACAGCGGGACGGAGGTCGTGACCGGGTCCGGGCTGGCGTGCGTCGGGCGAGTGGAGTACGGCGGGGAAACCGCCCCCTACGCCCTGTGGGTCCACCAAGATCCGCACGCCACCCACGCCCCGCCGACGAGCTTCAAGTTTTTGGAGCGGGCGGTGCGGGAGACCCGCGGGACGTGCGCGGCCATCCTGAAACGGAACATGGAAGCGAAGCAGGTGAAGACCATTGACGGGGCGGTGGTGTCATGATCGTGAACCCGGCCAAAGTGATCGCCCAAATTCTGATCGCCGACGGGGTCGCGTCGGCGGCCGGGGCGGTGTGGCCGGTGACCACGAGTAAGATGCCGGAGGACACGATCGACAACCGGCTGGCGGTGTACAACACGGGCGGGGTGCCGGACGGGGTGCTCCACTCGGAAAAGCTCCCCGTCTACCACCCCTCGATCTTGATCCGCATCCGCAGCAAAACGGAGGCGGCTGGGGTGGCGAAGGGGAAGGAAATTTTCAACGCCCTCCGGGATGTGAGTTGGCGGTCGATGACGGTGGACGGGGTGGACGTGATCGTGCAAGCCGTGACCCAGACCATCCCCTTCCTCCAGTTGGGGCAGGAAGAAAAGATCAACCGGCAGATATTCACAATGGACTACAAACTCACAATCTCGGAGGCATGACATGGGTCTGACGTTCCGCGTGACCGAAAGCATTCAGGTGTCCGCCTTCAGCCGGGGCTTCGAGAAGAAGACTCCCATCGAGGCGGACGTGGGCATCCCGTTCGAGCTGAGCATCGGGCCGGCCAAGACCGGCACCCTGACCACCCGCACGGACGCCAACACCGGCACCATCACCGGACAAGCCTCCCACGGGGTGACGACCGGTGCCCGGCTCGACGTCTACTGGAGCGGCGGCTCCCGCCGTGGCATGACGGTCGGTACGGTGTCCGTCAACAGCATCCCGGTCGACGGCGGCAGCGGCGACGACCTCCCGGCCGCGACCACGTCTTTGACCATCATGGTCCCGGTGGAGCAAGCCCTCGTCGTGGAGGGGGACGACATCACCGCCTACGTCGTAGACTCGAGCGTGGCGACCGGGACGGTCGTGTTCGCCGACGCGAGCGACGTCGAGCTGGCCTCGGAGGTGCTGTCGGGTGCCCGGGTGGCCGAGGCGTGGTACGCGGCGAGCGGCCTGACGAACCCGCTGGCCGGGGACTCCGTGGCCAAGATCTTCGTCTCCCACGGGGACACCTCGGTAACCAACGACGCCCCGGCCAAAATCCGCGGCGTCCTGCTGTACAACTAACCCACCCGAACCCTCACACCACACACCCGCCGGGAGGCTGAGACATGGCTCGGATTGACGATGGTTTTCAGACTACCGTGAGCTTCGCCGACAACCCGACGGTGAAGTTCTACGAGAAGACGGTCACCCCTCCCGGCATGGACGGGGGCGGGGCCAACGACACGACCACCATGCGGAACAGCACGCTCCGGACGAAGGCTCCGAAGAAGCTGAAGTCCATGACGGACATGACCATGACGGCCGCCTACGACCCCGAGGTGTACTCCTCGGTGTGGGCCATGATCAACCAGAACCAGTTGATCACTGTGAACTTCCCGGACGGCTCGGACATCCAGTTCTGGGGCTGGCTCGACAAGTTCATGCCGGGCGAGATCCGGGAGGGCGAGCAGCCGACCGCCACGGTCACCGTCGTGTGCTCCAACCAGAACGACAGCGGGGCCGAGGTCGCCCCGGTGTACAACGCCTAATTCCCGGCCGCGGGAATGTTGTGAACCGTCCGCGTCCTTTGCGTCAGAGGCCGCGGACAACTTACCCCAAAAGACGCAAGGGTCAGGGCCATGAGCGAAGAGAAGAACCTGCTCCGCATCCGCCTCGTCCGCAAGGAAGAACAGATCATCCTGGAGGACGAGAACGGCCAGGAGAAGGAGTACACGATCAAGGAGATGGTGGGCACCGAGTTCGGCAAGTGGCGGACCGCGATGGCCACCCGCCTGAAGGTGTCCCCGGACGGCAAGCCGCTCGGCGTGCGGGACTTCAAGGGGATGGAAGCCAGCCTCATCTCCAAGTGCCTCTACGACGAGACCGGGCAGCCCGTGCCGGAGCGGGTGATCGAGGCGTGGCCGACCGCCGCCCAGCAGGAGCTTTTCCGGAAGTGCCAAGAGATCAACGGCATGGACAAGGATGAAGAGGACGACAAGAAGGGAAAAGACTGACCGGGGACGAGCGGGCGTGGTACACCCTCGCTCACCGCCTCCGTAAGACGGTGAGCGAGGTCAAAGAGACGGTCCCGGTCACGGAGTTTTTTAACTGGCTCTTGTTCCTCCAAGAGGAGGAAAACAAGATCACCAGAGACGAACTCCTGACCGCCAACCTCGCCTTCGAAGTCTACCGCTTCCGGGTGGCGTTCGTCGGGCTGGCTCCCGGGGAGAGGGCGCGGGGGTTGAAGGACTTCCTGTTCCGCACGCAAGAGGAGCTGGACTCTTTGGTGGAAGCGGAAAAACAGCCCCCGGCCCCGGCGCGTCAGGTGGTGTGGGAAGAACCGGACCCGGTGGAAGAAGACCGCCCGTCCCCGGAAGTCGTGGCCGCCCGGACGGCTGCCTCCAAGAAGGCGTGGTTCGGTTTCCTCAAACTGGACGCCGCCGGCAAGCCCCGGCCGAAGAGGTAGCAGATGGACGTCGAACGGATTGTCGTAAAGCTCATGGCGGACGCCTCGCAGTACGTCGGCGCGTTGGACGCGGCCGAGGCGAGGCTGGTCCGCATGAACGGCTCGATCATGAAGTTCGCGTCCGTCTTCGGCTCGCAGAACCCGATCAGCAAAGGCTTCCGCCAAATCGGCAAGGACGTGAGCGACGTCCTGGGGGAGATGGGGAGCCGGCTGGTCTCGGCGACGTCCGGTATTAGTCGGGCGTTTTCCGCCATCAGCAACCCAAACTCCGGCTTCCGCTACTTCTTCAACTCCCTGAAGCAAGAGTACCTGAACGTCGCTCAAGGAGCCGCACAAGCCGCCCAGAGCATCCGGGCGGCGTTCAGCTCCGCAGTGTTCGGGCCGCGGGGCCGGGCGGCCGCCGCCGGCCAGCGGGGCGCTCTTGTGAGTACCAGGAGGTTTACAACCCCGAGGAACATGCGAATGTTCCAAAACCTCCCGAACCGCAACCTGACCACCATGCCGCCGGTCGTGGTGCGGATGGGCAGGG
>ERZ1066119.796-NODE-796-length-19788-cov-19.272792_pt1 | contig 19788 bp, 20 predicted proteins | sample MGYA00382766_ERZ1066119 | MGnify/ENA primary metagenome ERZ1066119 (study PRJEB33369, sample SAMEA5778349) | biofilm metagenome | biome: Industrial cooling water; feature: Water cooling tower basin; material: Biofilm | place: United Arab Emirates | collected...
CTAATTCGCGTTATCATCTCGCGAATCAGCTTTCTTTTGTCCAAAGTCCAATTTAAAGATGGTTCTGTGAGGGTTTGAATCCACTTTACCAAACCGGGGCTGGCGTTAGTGCGATCGCGAAATTCAATCTTTAAATCTTCCTGGGGTAAATCTGCTGGTGGAATCCCCGTTAATAAATGAATTAAAGTTGCTCCCAACGCATATAAATCTGATGCTGGAACAGATCGACCGCCGAATTGCTCCATCGGTGCATAACCATAAGTTCCCACTACAGTAAAAGTAACACCTTCTTTCACCGCACGATCTTGCACTGCACCAAAATCAACTAAATAAATGCGATTATCTTCGCCCCAAATTAAATTACCTGGTTTGATATCGCGATGCAACAGCGGTGGATTAAGTTCGTGCAAATAAATGAGGATAGTCAGAATTTCTTTAGCAATTTTGCGTACTTCCATTTCGCTGAAATGCTTACCTTCAGCCAGCAATTCCTTCAGCGAATGTCCAGGTATATATTCTTGTACTAACCCAAACCAAAGCGTGCGGTCATCAACTGAGAAATAATCTCGATATTTAGGAATTCGCTCGTGATTCAGTTGTTTCAGCACCTGCGATTCCCGTTCAAATAACTTGAGGTCATCCCACTGTACTTCCCCGCCAAATGCTAGCAGTTTTACAATGACTTTCTCGCGGTTTTCAGTTTGTAAATCTTCGGCTAGCCAGGTTTGCCTTCCGGCATTTTGGCCTAATTTTTGTTTGAGTTGATAGCGTCCTTGTAAAACTTTGTCTTGTTGCAGCATCTTGCCAGGTTTCCTTGATTATTGTGCAATATTTTTTGTACCCGATCCGCAAGCGATCGCACCATTTTCATAAGTTGGTTCGTTAAGGCTAATTGGCATGGCAAAATTACTTTCGCAAACAATTGCCTGTGTAGTCACTTCACCCTTAGCATCAGAAACTACAAATACTGCTCCAACGTAGCTCTTAAGATCGTCCCGCTTGGATATTCCATAGTTAAATACAGCGTTATCTCTCCCCTGAAATGAATAAATATAGTTATTAGTTTCGGTTTTCATCCCAATCCCCAGTTTATCCCATCCCTTTTTGCGATCGCGAGTGACAAATTTACCAGATTCTAAATAGTATGCTTGCTGCGCTCTATTCATAGATGAAACATATTGTTTGGCTTCAGTTTGTTTAGTTTTAGCAGTGTTACCGTTCAACAAATTAGGTAATAATACCAACAGCGGTACAAAAACAACACAACCGCTCAAAACAGCCGCACATAAAGATAAAAATATCAGCCTTCCATAGTTAACAGATTCCCCAGTAGGTTGATAATTTTTATCAAAAGAATGTGTAGGTGCTTGCAGTTCCCCCAGTGCTTCTTTTGCCGATGCAAAGCGCTTTTCAGGAGCGGGTTCTGTTAATTGTTCAATCCAGTTAGCTAAACCACGATCTATATTTACTTTATCTCTAAATTCTAGTCGCATTTGATGCTGAGGCAAGTCGGCAGGTGCAGTACCTGTTAATAAATGAATCAAAGTTGCACCCAATGCATACAAATCTGAAACTGGTACGGCTTTTCCCCAGAGTTGTTCAGGCGGTGCATAACCGCTAGTTCCTACTACAGTAAAAGTAACTCCTTCTGCTTTTGCTCGGTCTTGAACTGCGCCAAAATCTACTAAATAAACTTGCCCATTTTGTCCTATAATCAAATTACTAGGTTTGATATCGCGGTGCAGTACTGCTGGGCTTAATTCGTGTAAATAAATCAAAATTTTTAGGATTTGGGTGGCAATTTGTTTAACTTCATCTTCAGTAAAACGCTTACCCGTATCTAGCATCTGCCGCAACGACAAACCGGGAATATAATCTTGTACTAAACCAAACCAAGTTAATCCCGTTGTTTCTATCTCATTTACAGAAAAATAATCGCGATATCGAGGAATTCTTGGATGGTTTAAATGTTTTAACACTTGAGCTTCTCGCTCAAACAATTTTAATTCTTCCCACTGGATTTGAGGGCTAAAAGGTAGCAATTTTATAATTACCTTTTGTCTGTTTTTGGTTTCTAAATCTTCGGCAAGCCAGGTTTGACGGCCCGCATTTTGCCCCAGCATTTTTTGGAGTTGATAGCGCTCTTGTAAAACTTGTTGTGTCTGCATAGTTTTGATTTTAGTTTATGATGACTTGAGCCAATCTCGAAGTTGCTGACATAACCAATAACATTCAAATTCATTTAATTGGTGACCCAATGAATATCTAGCATTTTTAGTATAAATTTTTACTCCCTGTTCGGAAATTAGTTTAATATTTTTGATAGTCGCAGTTTCTCCCTGTTGGCGAATGTAACACCATCCTAACAATTTTTTTTCAATAGTGAAACTGTCTCTATCGATAAAAATACAAGATTTACCGACGGCAAAGTGCGGCAGCTTTAAACTAGCAGTAAGTTTAACGAGTTCCTGACTGATATCTTTCGATAATCGAACACCAATCACCAAGGGCAAGAGTAACATAATTAATACAAGTAATGCAATGATGCTTAATGCCGAAAAAACCCCATAAAACGCCGAAATAGCCCCAAAAAATAGGAAAAGTATCAGAAACACTAAAGATAATTGACTCGCTATAGCTGCGCCGCCCAAAAGTAATTTACCTGCCAAGGAGATTAAATCGATAAAAATTTTAATTCCTCGTCCTGGTATTTCAAGTTTTAACTGGGTGGGAGATTTCCAAACTTTGATTTTGCTACCTGCTGGCGGACGAATTTTTTGCAGGGTGGGATTAAGATAACTATTGGCTTTGAGATCTTTTAAGGCTTGGCTTGCATTGCTGTATCTTTGCTCTAAATCGGGTGTTGTCAGTGCTTCAATCCAGCGCACAAAATTAGGATTGATACTAACCTTGTCTTGAAATTGGATTCGTAGATTACTTTGCGGTAGTTCAGCAGGTGAAATGCCTGTTAATAAATGAATTAAACTGGCACCCAGAGCATAAAGGTCAGAAGCGGGAACTGCTTTGCCCCAAAATTGTTCTAATGGAGCGTAACCAGTGGTTCCTACTACTGTAAAAGTAACTCCTTCGGCAGCAGCTTGGTTTTGTACTGCACCAAAATCTACCAAATAAACTTGTCCATCTTCTCCTAAAATTAGATTGCTGGGTTTGATATCGCGGTGTAAAACTGGCGGATTCAATTCGTGGAGATCGATTAAAATATTCAAAACCTCTGTAGCAATTTGACGCACTTGTGCTTCGCTAAATCGTTCGCCTTCTTCTATCAGTTGTTGCAAGGATGAACCGGGTATGTAATCTTGGATTAGAGCAAACCAACACAACCCGTTACCTATCTGTTTATCAAGGGCAAAATAATCGCGATATCGAGGAATTCTGGGATGGTTGAGGTTTTTGAGGACTTGTGCTTCGCGCTCGAATAATTTAAAATCTTCCCATTGCATTTGGGGGCTAAATGCTAGCAATTTAACTATTACTGACTCGACGGGTGATGTATTGATGTCCGCGGCTAACCATGTTTGACGCCCAGCATTGCGCCCCAGTTGTCTTTGGAGTTGATACCGTCCTTGTAAAATTTGTAACCCTTGCAGCATTTTTCAATTGGGTAATGGGTAATTGGTTAACCTATTATCTATTTATAAGTATTTCTGGGGTGGTGGAACTTATGCATTTTGCAGGTTTGAGCGAACAAGGTGAAATTTAACCTCAGCCTGTTTCTAATTTAGCTACAAGTTTGCCAGAACTGCTAGATGTTATAGATCTACCCTGGAGGGGATTTCAAATTTTGCTGTTGGGTTCAGGGTAAATAAGGGGTCTTTAGAGGTTGGACTGTGGATGCTATTTTAGAGCGATCGCGCGAATTGAAACAAAACTTAATCGAATTCGTCCTTGACGCGGAGGACGAGTTAGCAGTTGCACTTGAGACTTATTTTGCCACGCGATCGCGCTCCAAAGATAATCGTTACGACGCGGCTTTTGAGAAAAACTTGCTGTTGGATATGTTCCTGACTGAAGGAAAAGTCGGGGATAAGACGCCGTTGGATTTATTTTTGGAGAGTCAGGGGGATTTGGCAGAGAGCGATCGCAATTTGATCCAAAACTGGCAACGCAGTTTTATCGGCTTATTTGCCGTTACTCAAATTTTACCAGATGGCTTTGAGCTGAGGAACTGGCTTACCGATAAATATTATATCGTCAAGCCCAACGACCCCAAAACTTTACAGGAAATGGCTAATTTTAAGTTGGGCGAAATTTTGCTCACTCGCATTGCCCCTGTTACAGATAATTATTGGATGTTTTCCGGCCCTTGCCAACCAATGGGCAATTTGGGCAAGCCGAAACTAGCCGTAGCTATTGGTAATTTTAAGGATAACTACAAGCGGTATCTTTACAGCGATGCCCCAGATTTACTAGAGGAAGCATGGCATTCAGTAGAGCGATATCACCAGGATTTTGTTGACTTTTTCGGCAGCGACCAAGTTACCATGCCTGGTTATCAGCTTAACAAGAAATTCGCCGAACTGCAAGAAATAACGACTAAAAAAAGATTGGCAGCAGCAGGCATCGATGATTCTAAATCATTGGAAGAAATAGCCGCAGAAGCAGGAATTTCAGAAGAAGAAATTAAAGCCGCAGCTAAAGAAGCGGGCGCAGATGCAAAAGAGATTTCTCAGATGTTTGATGGTAAGGGAAAAACTAAAATGGTAATGCCTAAAGTTGAATTACCTGAAAACTTGAAAAAAGCGGAACAGGTGACTGTGTTAACTCATCCTCGCTGGGGACAAATGTTGCTGCCAACTTATACTAAGTTTAAGGAAATGCTGCAAGCAGAGGATTGGCAGAGCATTTCTAATGCAGAAAAGCTCGTTCGCAACTATCTGGAAGATCCGGCTATTAATGCTTTTGTCTGGCATGGTTTAGCCGAACAGTATTCGAGTCAGTTGGAAAAGGTATTGCAAGCGGTATTAAACCGTCCAAATTTTAGTATAGAAAACGATTTAGATGGGCTGCTTCAGGAATATAATAAACCCCTAGAACCAGAGTTACCAGAAATTGCTAGCGTGCCAATGCATTTACACACTTTGTTTGAGGAAGCTGTGGCAGAGGTGAATAAATCTAAGTCTAAAGGTAAGGGACAAAAAAAGGCAGGTAAGGGATTTAAATGATTTGAACCGCAGAGACGCAGAGGACGCAGAGAAGAGAGATTAAGGAAGTAATCTTTGAATAATTAAGGCAAAATCGGCGATAAGTTTAGGCGAGTTATCATGGGTAAGTAGGGGAACGTGGACGAAGATGCAAGGAATGTTGAGGGAGCGATCGCGCAAATGTTTTAAAACATTGTAATAAAGTCCTTCGCAAACAAATTTACCTGCATCGTGGCTAATCTTAGTTAGAGATAAACTAGCAAGTAATTGTTCAAGATTGACTGATGTCTTAATCGAAAATCCTGCGAAAGTGGCATTTGATTCTACCGTTAGTAGGCTGCGTTTTTCTGCCATTCCGCAACAAATAATACCATCGGGTTGTAATTCGTGAATTTGGGTAAGGACGCGATCGCTGGCTAAACTAATGTCAACGGGGAGGCGTCTTAAAAAAGTTAAGGAATGAGATGGAAAATTATGTTTAGCAATTTCTATTAATAAATCGTCAGACGAATTAGATTTGTGATGGGGACGCCAAGTGTTAAATGAAGTCAGCAGGATTTTTGTAGTCATCGAAACAAGCTCTCATCGGTTTTAAGATAAAATTGGATTGCACCAATTGGGGGTGAAAAGAAAAGAATGCCAGTTATCGCCGTCGTAGACTACGACATGGGAAATTTGCACTCGGCGTGCAAAGGGTTGGAAAATGCAGGTGCAATTCCTAAAATAACCGATTCTGCTGCTGAAATTGAACGGGCAGATGCGGTAGTATTGCCTGGGGTGGGATCGTTCGATCCGGCAGTGCAGCACTTGCGATCGCGCGATCTAGAACAACCGATTAAAGATGCGATCGCTTCCGGAAAACCTTTTTTAGGCATTTGTCTGGGTTTACAAATTCTATTTGAAAGCAGTGAAGAAGGTCAAGAACCCGGACTGGGAATTATTCCCGGTAAAGTGCGGCGGTTTAAATCCGAACCTGGTATCGCGATTCCTCACATGGGTTGGAACCAGTTAGAATTTACCCAACCAAACGTGCCTCTGTGGCAAAATTTAGACGCTGCGCCTTGGGTTTATTTTGTTCATTCATATTATGTCGATCCAATTGATGCGGCGGTGCGGGCGGCGACTGTGACGCATGGAAGTCAAACGGTGACAGCTGCGATCGCACGCGATAATCTAATGGCTGTTCAATTTCACCCGGAAAAATCTTCCACCGCCGGATTGCAAATTTTGTCTAATTTTGTCGCTTTGGTGAAAGCACCAGTATTGACTTAAATTTGGTAATTGGTAATGGGTAATGGGTAATTGAAAGACTCCATTACCCACGCGACTTAAGCAGCTATGCTGGTGGTGCGTTACACTTCGTTAACGCACCCTACGTTTAGAATATTGGCGTAAGTTTTGACCAATTACCAATTAGCTATTAGCAATTACCTATGAGCATTAGAATTTACGGAAATCGCGAGTTAAAAACTTTACCAGGTCAGGCTACTCGACCTACTCTAGCACGGGTGCGGGAAGCTTTATTTAATATTTGGCAAGGTTCAATTGAAGGGTGCCGTTGGTTAGATTTATGCGCCGGTAGCGGTTCAATGGGCGCAGAAGCTTTGTGTCGCGGTGCTAGTTATGTCGTGGGAATTGAACAATCTGGTAAAGCTTGTGGAATTATCAAAGAAAACTGGCAAAAAGTAGCCAAATCAGTACAAAGTTTTAAAATATTACGCGGCGATGTTATTGGGAAGTTGAAAAGTTTAGCGGGCGAACAATTCGATCGAATTTATTTCGATCCGCCTTATGCTAGCGAATTATATCAGCCGGTTTTGGAAGCGATCGCACAATATCAACTCCTTTCTCCCACTGGCGAAATCGCCGTAGAACACGACCCGGATCGCAGTCTTCCCGATACTATTTTATCATTAGAAATTTGTCGGCAAAAAGTTTACGGCAATACTGCTGTAAGTTTCTACAGCGATCTTAATTAAACTCAGATCTTGCACCAAGCCTAGAACTAAAGTTCCGGCTTAAAGCTAAAACCCGTTGAAACGGGTTAAAACCTTGATTTAAGTTAGCTTTAGCTAACTTAAGCTTTCAGCCCTAAATTTATTTCAGGGCTATTTATCGGGTAGGTGCAAGATGTGAGTTAAACCAACTTATTAAAAAATTTTTGTGAGGTAGGCGGGACGCCTGCCTTTAAACCTTTTTCTAGAGGTCTATTATAATAGCATCAAAATCGCCCTCACATACAGGACAGAAAAATGACAGCAGCAAGTCAACTTCAACTTACCCCTATTCCCGAACAAAAATTTGTCTTTCCCATTAGCTTAAGGTGGGAGCAATTTAAAACTTTAGAAGAATTATTTGACTATACACGTAGTATTCGCTTGGCTTACCTAGATGGAGAAGTAGAAATTATGACCATTTCCACTGACCACGAAACGTTCAAATGTTTGCTTGCAGGACTTTTGATAATCTTTTTTGTCGAGAAAGATATAAGCTTTACTCCCACTGGAAGTGCTACACTACAAGCTGAAGAAAGAGGCAGCAGTAAAGAACCGGATCTATCTTACCGTTTTGGGGAAGAACGCAGACAACGCAACAGACCCGATTTAGTTATTGAGATCGTTTTCACCAGCGGTACTGTGAAAAAATTAGAGTATTATCGCCGATTTGATGTACCAGAAGTTTGGTTTTGGGAAGATGGTGTTTTTACAGTTTACCTCCTGCAAGAATCGGGATACGAACAAGTAACTGCTTCTCAAGTTTTGCCTGAATTGGATTTAAACTTGCTAGCGCAATGCTTGCAAATGTCGGAAGAAAAAGAAGCCATGAAGTTCTTTCGCAATGCAATTGGGACTGCGTAAATAATTTTTACATGGGTGGCGAACAATAATTAGCTACGCCTCTGGGTAAATTATCATCAGGTATCGTCCAGGTTCTAGAGTTAGCAGTACAGCGAATTACTAATCTCGAACCTTTTGGAACTCGCACTAGATTCCCGACAAAAAGATTATCGCCTACACTTGCTGTTTGATAGTTTCTCTCGCGCTTGAGTTCTACTCTTCCCCTCGTTTCGACAATTTGCGCCAAGGGTTGGCGATTTGAGATTGATGGGGGTGCTGATTGTCTTTGCGCTAACCCGCCGTTACTTAAAGTTACAGTTGTTAGAGTAGTAGCGATTAAAATTAAGAATTTAGGTTTCATTTTGACTTGCCTTCGCTTGCCAAGCTCTTTAGTGCTAGGCTAATCCAAGTGTTTTCATCTGGATTATACTGACTGGCATACTTGACGCATTGTTCCCAAGCGCTTCTAGCACCAGCTGGATTTTTTTGTTTTTCTAGAACTTGCGCTAAAAGACAATGACTGGTTGCCAATTCTTTATCGAAAGAAACAGCACTTTTCAGTTGAGTTTCTGCATCGGCATAGCGTCGTTGTTGAAATTGGCTCCAACCTTGATATGCTAAAATTATTGCTTGTTTCTTTTTGTCATTTTTAGTGAAAGGTAGGGCGACGTATAGCCAGCGATCGCTATCTAAATATTTGCCATTTTTCAAGTAAACATATACCAAACTTTTCAAGGTTTCAAACTGTTGCTCTGTCAGGCTAGCTTTATCTTTAATCGCCTCGAATTGTTGCTGACTCAAATCGGATAATTTATCGATTCTTCCATACTCTTGACCATCAATTATTCCGAACCTAGTTAAGGTTTTAAAATCCCTTCTGGGAATTGTGAAGGCTTTGTTGTTTCTCAATAAAATAATTTGAGGTTCCAAAGCCGTCTGCAACCACTCGTCGGCCTGCCGATAATTTTGCTGGTGCAAATATAATCTGGCAATATCACCGGCTGCTTGAGCTTTCCCTTTCCAGGAAATCTTATAATTTTCAATCGCTTTGTTGTAATCTTTCGCTTCTTCGTAAAGCTGTCCCAGTTTATAATAAATTTCTGTATTTTCTGGATTCAACTTTAGCGCTCGGTTGTAATGCTCTTCTGCGACGTTAAAGCGTCCATATTCAGCGGCTTGAATTGCCGTTGGTATATAATAATTGTCTGCAATCCAAGGGATGAAAGACCAAAAGACAAATAACAAACACAAAAGCAACCCAGCACCCAAACAGATAATTTCATCCCACCAAGCCTTTTGTAATTTGAGGCTGGTGAGAATATATTCAATTCCTTCTTGTCCGCGTTTTGTCAGCGCGCCTTCTCCCGCCAGCAGCGTTAATATACTAGGAATAATCACCGCAAATGCGCCAGCAATATCGGGGCCGCCGCTTAAAAATCGCGTTGAAATATCGACGACCAAACTGAGAGAAGCTGTGAGGAAAACCAAGGAAAAAAACCGCCATAACCAATCATAGCGATCGCGCCAAGGTTGGGGCGTAATTGGGTCAAGCAACCACCACCATTCTTTTTCTGGGGGATTAAAAATAGCTTGCCATTCCGCCAATCTGGTAACGCGGTTAATATACCTAGCTTGTTCTTTTAAACGGTTATCTAATTCTTTGACTGCTTTGATCGGGCGTCCTGAATAATGCTGAGTTTTGTCGCTCATTGCCACTTGAACGGCGTCGCGCGCAATCAAAACGTCAAGAACGTGTTCGACGGATAAATCTTCAGCTGCTGCTTCTAGGGATGCGATCGCTTTCTCGTATCGCTCAACAGCACGCTCTAATACAGAGTCAGGCAGAGTTTGAGCCATAATGCTTTTGCGCTGTGAGTTGTAACATAACTCACTACTAAGCTATACAGCCGAGCAAACCTATTTTCCGCAATCCTGCGGATTGACATTTTCACATCTGTTCTTACCAAAGAAACCGGGTTTCTCGGAAAAATGGTTTGTTTGGAACAGATCTACGCAGAAACCCGGTTTCTCAGATCGTTGGTAGTTACCCAAGGGTTTTGAGCAAAAATCGTTTGTTTGGAAGAGATCTGCCCAAAAACCCGGTTTCTCAGATATTGAGCGATCGCATCTCCCCGTTAGCCCTTCAAAATCCAGGACACCAAAACCATAAAGCCTTCGCCTTGCCAAAAGCAAGAACAACACACGGATATTCGTGTATATGTTTTTCAAGAGTCTCGGTTATTTTTTTGTTGGGAGCGCTGCTCTAGAAACAAATTAAAGAGTTCATCTGGAGCGGCGTTGAGTTGAACCCGCAGTGCATCGGCATAAGCTAGGGTGGCTTGACAGTCTTCTGGCATCGCTTCAAACCTGGAACCCCAGCTATCGACAGTTCTGTAGGGCTTCTTCAGGACGGTAGTCAAAACCCTTGCACATTTGGCTCTGTAGCCTCTTTCCTTTTTGATCCGCTCTTTCTCTTCTGGTTCTAGGTGGTCAATTCCAAACCAACGCTCGCAGAAAGTTTCTGCCTTCATTCTGGGAAACGCACTCAGTATGCTCAAAACGGCTGTCTCCGTCATTTTCTTATGTCTGAGCGTGGCTGGGTGAACCATGAGTCAAGTTTCCCCCGTGAAATTTGTTTGGGGTAGCAATATATTACACGGTTTTTCGTGTAATATATTGCCTTGATACTAAAAAAGGCGATCGCATCATCTCGACAAAGCGCCAAGGGATGCGATCGCACTCATTACTTTATTGAGAGGTAAAATTTAACGGGGGCGCGCTTCACTCTGGTAAAAACTCATCATCTATCACCTGTGGCAGTTCGTAAGGACACTGTACGGGGAATGTCTGCAAAGGCAAACCCGTTTCAGCTTTTGCTTGTTTCACTGCTTGTGTGTAGCACTCGGCAAAAATATTTTCAAGATACGGTTTAAGACTAGGCGAATCAATCAGATCGTCTTTGACACGCCTACGGTGTTCAATAATGCTTGATTCCCAACTACCACTTCTCTTTTCCGGCTGAAATTCCCACTTGAGCAAATGTAATAAAATTACAATTAAATTACTTTTCAGACTCTGGCGATCTCTCCTCCCCATAGCTTCAATTTCCTCAATCAGATTTTCCCAGTCTACATTTGCATAATCCTGGCTCCGAAGTTTTTCTATTGTGGTTTCTATCCATTGCATATAATCTGTTTCGTATAGCATTTGAAGCTCAGCTTTTATAGGAGGCATGGCAGTTTAGATAGAGTATCACCGAAGATGTTTTTACGTTGATTTTAGTTTTTGATAGCGCTTCCCGCCCACTTGCAATTAGATCTGGTTTGATGGCATCGGTAAAGTCAGGGGGGCGGGTTTATTAGATTGAAATATCTACGCTTAAACACGCCCCTACTATCCTTTGTCAAGTTTAGGCTTTTCTCAAAGCGTTAAAAACGGTAAAACGGCTTCTGCTACTGCATCGGCATATTCTTCATGCAGTCCCAAAGTTCCAGAAATGCGGTGCGTTTGGATGCCTGGTAATGCTGCTAATGCTTCCATTTCTGCTTTCGATTTCGGCGGCGCTTGTTCTGCAATTATTGCCATTGTGGGCGCTGGTAAAGGTTGAAATTGAGCCAGAAAATCCGCTTGATTTAGAACCGGATCTAAGCCACCTGTAACAAACGCGACGGGTGCAAATCTCGCCCCAGATTTTTGGGTAATTTCCCATTTTTGCTGGATAAATTCGGGAGTCAGTTTAGTTGCGTCGGTGTAGACGTGGCGGCGATACATCCAGCGCAGGAAAGAAGGCGCGGTGTTGAGTTTGTAGAGGAATTGCCCGAGAATTGGCGATCGCACCGCTTCCCTCACCATACCAAACGTCTCTGGCGGCTTGCCCATCATCGTCGGTAATGGCCCTCGCCAGGTGGGAGCGACTAAAACGATCTTGGAAAAAACGCCTTTCTGCGCTAGCTGCATCGCGTATCCCGCCGCGTGACCTGCTGCTATGACGGCAATGGGCGTATTAAAAACATTTGTGACGAAATCTTGCAAAAATTGGTGATATATGGTGGGTTGGTAACTTAGGGGCGGGCGATCGCTTTCACCAAATCCAGGCCAATCTAGTGCTACAGTTTGAAACTGACTAGCGAGTAATTTAGCGAGAGGCTGCATTTCACCGCGCGTGGAAACGGTACTGAAAGCTGGAAGCAGCAAAACGGGCGTTCCTTGTCCTAGAGTTTCGTAAACGACCCGTATTGGTTTTGCTTGCCAATTCCAGAAATATTCCCGAACGGTGGAAGATGGGACAGAAGTAGTAGTCATAGCCAGAAATTTGCTCAACGCTTACTATTCTTATTTGACATCCTATCTCATGGATGATTCCTTAGTAGATTATCTCACCGAGGTTTTAGATCGTTTCGCTTATGGATACATATTTAATTCATTTTGTCTATTACGCATCATTTAAACATGAAAGTAACGGCGCACCCGCAAAGGATAAAGAATGGTTTAAATCTTATAGAATTATTCCTAGAGTTGGAGATTGCGTGTTAAAGGACGGAGAATGGTTTCAGGTGGAGCGAGTTTTCTTGTACCAACCAACAGCGAAAGGGATAGACGCACAGGTTCAGTGTTCATTTTATGGGTTTGATACGGTGTAATGGCTAATTGCTAATTGTTAATTGCTAATTGCTAATATAGGATTTGTCATTGTATTAGCCATGAGCTATTAGCTATGAGCCATGAGCCATGAGCCATTAGCCATTAGCAGTAACTTGCCTTGCAACTGCTAAAAAACGCTGTACTGTTGGCGATGGATTGTGTCGCCAAATTAGAGCGATCGCTACCAGCGGTGTAGTTTCTTGCAATAGCTTGTAAACTACACCGCTGCGTTGCAGATTTTGCATCGATGCTGGTACAATCGCAATCCCCATCTGCGCCGCTACCAAGCTAACAATCGTTTGCAATTGAGTCGCTTCTTGGGCGAGGATCGGACTGAAACCCGCTTGCTGACAAAGACTAATTATCGGATCGTACAATCCGGGGGCGAGGGATCGGGGGAATAAAATAAAGGGTTCACCAGAGAGCGATCGCAACGACACCCTTTCTTGATTGCAAAGTGCATGAGTTTCTGGTAGCGCCAAAATCAGCGGTTCGGAAAAAATAACTTCAGAAATTAAACCATCCTCTTCTACTGGAGGACGCACAAACCCAATATCAATTCGTCCTTGTTGCAACAATTGTAATTGTTGATCGGTCGTCAATTCTCGCAATTGTAACGTCACGCTAGGAACCTCTGTACGAAACGCTTGCAGAATAGTGGGAAGCACGTTATGTACCGCCGAACTAGCAAAACCAATTGCCAATTGTCCTAGTTCGCCGCGACTGGTTTGCCGTCCAATTTGAATCGCATTCTCCAGCTGCCGCATAATTTTCTGCGTCTCGGCAAAAAATACAATTCCTGCTTCAGTCAGCTTTACTGTACGTTTAGTGCGATGGAACAGTTGAAATCCCAATTCAGCCTCCAACTGACGAATTTGTTGGCTCAAGGGAGGTTGAGCGATGTGCAGTCTTTCTGCTGCACGGCTGAAATTCAGTTCCTCTGCCACTGCCATAAAGTAATGCAGGTGTCGCAGTTCCATAACTCACCGACGCACTTATATTTTTAAAGTATAGATCGATAGCTAAAAATATATTGGACATTCCCGAGTCTGTTTCATATAGTGATGAATAAGAGGAATTGAGAAACTAAAAATGGATGAAATCAATCTAAAAATTAGAGTTGCTGAGAGCAAAGATGTAGAGTTAATTCTTGCTTTGATCGAGCAAAAAGCTGAGTTTGATGGATATCTATATCCTTTGGAAGCTACAGCCGATAAATTAAGGCAGACTCTATTTTACGATCTGCCTCCGCAGGCGCACGTATTGTTAGCTGAAGTAGAAGCGATCGCGGTAGGATTTGCTCTCTATTCTTATAGATACTCAAGTTTTTTGGCACAACGATGTATTTGGTTAGATGATTTGTTTCTTCAACCACACATGCGTAGTAAAGGAATTGGTCAAGCATTGATCGATTATTTAGCACAAATCGCCGAAAAAAACAATTGCGGGCGGATTGAATGGACAGTTAATCCGAACAATGCACCAGCAATTAGTTTCTACAAAAAACAGGGAGCGCAGATAATGGAATCAATCAGATTATGCCGAATCGATCGGGGTGAAATCTCTCGGCTTGCGGGTAAACAGCTAGCAATAATCCCATGATTTACGCAAAGAAACCGGGTTTCTTTGAAAGATCATTTATGGAAACTAGAGATCGCCGCAAGAAACCCGGTTTCTAGATTGTTCTCAGTTCTTGCACCCTACGCAAAGAAACCGGGTTTCTTTGAAAGATCCTTTATGGAAACTAAAGATCCACGAGAAACCCGGTTTCTAGGGTTGTGGTAAATATCGGCTCAAAAATCAGGAGAATTTTCAATGACACAACCATCTTGGAATACAACGCTTTATCAAGAAAAACACGCCTTCGTTTGGCAGTATGGTTCATCGCTTTTAGAATTACTTGCGGCTAAACCAGGAGAATCGATTCTAGATTTAGGTTGCGGAACGGGACAATTAACCGATAAAATTGCTCAAACTGGGGCTAAAGTGCAAGGAATAGATTCATCTCCAGCGATGATTAAAACGGCATTGCAAAACTATCCCCATTTAGATTTTAGAGTAGCAGATGCCGCAAACTTTCAGGCCGATCGGCTTTTTGATGCAGTTTTTTCAAATGCTGTTTTGCATTGGATTAAACAACCTGATGCGGCGATTTATTGCATCAGAGAATCGCTTAAAGTTGAAGGTCGATTTGTAGCAGAATTTGGCGGTAAAGGAAACGTACAAGCAATTTTTACAGCAATTTGTATGGCTTTGAGAGAATTGGGGCATCCGTCACCTGAATCACTTTCTCCCTGGTATTATCCCAGCATTGGTGAATATGCGACGCGGTTAGAAAAACAGGGATTTGATGTGACCAACGCTGTATTATTCGATCGTCCAACACCGCTAGAAGGTGGCGATACAGGCATGGCGAATTGGCTGGAAATGTTCGCAAATGAATTTTTATCTGCATTGTCAGATATAGAACGAATCCAAGTAATCCAATCTGTTGAAAAACAATTGCAGCCGATGCTGTACAGGGATGGAACGTGGTTTGCAGATTACCGCAGAATTCGCGTCGTTGCTGTTAAAGTATAGAGCGAGAGATTGCGAAAAAATCGGTTGTTAGGCATCCTATTTTAAGGGAAAAGGAAAAATTAATTTGCTTTGCTCACAATCCTATCTTAGAAACCGGGTTTCTGCTGCTATCTTTCATTCCATCAACGATTTTTCACAGAAACCCGGTTTCTTTACGTCAACTGTCAACTGTTGAATCTGGTAAAAAATCAGTATCTAGGGATTGATCGGGTGTATAAAGACAATCTAATGGAAAAGTTTCTATTGGTAAGCCTGTTTCATCTGCTGCTTGAAGACGAGCATTCATATAACACTCAGCAAATACTTCTTGTAGGTATGGTTTTAAGCTGGGTGAATCTTTTAAGTCATCATTGATGCGTCGGCGATGTTCCCGAATACTGCCTTTCCAACTGCCACTACGACATTCTGATTGATATTGCCATTTAAGGAGATGAAGCAAAAGCACTACAAGATTGCTTTTTAGGCTTTTTCGCTCCCCTTTTGACATATCCTCAATTTCCTCGATTAAGTTTTCCCAGTCTACGCTGGCATAGTCTTGATTGCGTAGTTGTTCGACTGTGGTTTCAACCCAGCTCACAAAATCGGTTTCGTAGAGACTTTTTTGACTGGCTTGTATTTCGGTTGCCATGAGCGTGTCTCCTGCAATTAAGCTTTATATTATATTGTAAGGAGGCAGGAGGGAATCTCCATCAATAAATTGAGAGGATTTAATGTGGATTCAAACAGTCTCTAATGGCAGAACGATCGTAAAGGTTGAACCTACACCGACTTGGCTGTCAAGGTTCACCTGTCCCTTGTGAGCTTCAGTAATTGCCTTAACAATAGATAACCCCAATCCTGCTCCTTGTGAACAGCGAAGGCGGTTAGGAACTCTGGCAAAACGATCGAAGATTCGCTGCTGGTTCTCGATATCAATCCCTTTGCCGCTATCTTGCACCCAAAAGTGAACTTTACCTTGGTAAATCTTAGAACCAATTACAATTTGATCGGTTGTTTCTGTGTGCTGTGTGGCATTGTGTACCAAATGCATAATCGCCTGGATAATTCGCTGACGATCGACAACAATTTTTCCCTTTGCTACTTTTTCTAGCTGCCAGTTTCGATTTGCCAACGCCTGCGATCGCTCAAATATCTCCTGGGTAATTGCCGCAGCATCAACCATTTCTAGCTGTAAAAAGTTTGGACGTTCTGCCTGTGCTAGCAAGATTAAATCGTCCACAAAAGCGCTCATCCGATGTAGTTCATCCATAACGATCGCTAGATTTTCCTGCCAATCGTCTGGATCGCTAGCCATCAATTCTAGATATCCACGAATGATAGTGATCGGAGTTCGCAGTTCATGTCCAGCATCGTTGACAAAGTTACGCTGGCTGATAAACGAGCTTTCCAATCGATCCATCATCTCGTTAAATATTGCTGCTAGTTTTGCCAGTTCTCCTTCACCCCGTACTGGAATGCGCTGTGTTAAATCGGTTCCACTAATCGATTGAGCAGTTATCGCCAATTCCCGTAAAGGTTGCAGAATCCGTCCGGCAGCAAACCATACTAACAGCAGTGCAATCAACAGCACTGCAAAGGCAACCTGTGCGATCGCAACCACTGCTTCCAAAATTTCAGCATGTTCTTCGGCACTATGGACGATCGCTAATGTTCCGAGTAGTTTTCCGTTGGTTTTAATGGGTTCAACATAGTAGAATAGGCGATTGACGTCGCGACTTTTGCTAAACTGTTCCCCCTTTATTGCTTCAGCTTGAGTTGCCCATTGCCGCATTAAAGCGGTGTTTGGTTTGAGAGCTTTCGGTAATGCTTTGGGACTAGACTCATAGAATCTTCCATTAACAAATGTAACCAGAAAAATATTGTCTTCTGGAATTTCAACTTTTAAGTATGCTTCAAAGAACCGCTTCATTTCCTGTTCGTTTGTAGGCACTCTCAGATCTCTGATCAGCGCCTTTTCATCATAATTGCTCGGTTGCTCTTCTGCCGCCATTACTTTGTCGTTGTCTTCTATGCGGTTATTCTCTAATCTTTCGAGGTCAACTCTGCCTGCCAACAATTCTCTAAAGTCTTCGACTTCTCCCCGCATATCCTGACGAACGCGAGCATCAACACGGGCAAACAAAAGCTGGCGAAAGGCTGGAATTGCAATGCCAAATGTCACTGTCAAAATCACCACATACCACACTAAAATTCGAGTGCGGGCTTCTCCCCAAAGCTCGCGCCAGCGCAATTTATTTTGAGGTGGGGGAGTGTCGCGATCGCTCATATCTGTTAAAGAAACGTCGCGCTGACGAAACACCTTCATGGTTGGGTAGACTCCTTAGCCGCTGGTGGATGGCGCTTTGTAAGATATTAACGCAAGTTTCTAGTAAATGCTAACAGCTAATGGCTAATGGCTAATGGCTACTTGAGTTATTAGATCGGTATTACCCACGAAAAGAAACCGGGTTTCTGTGAAACATTGTTTATGGAACTAAATATCGCAGCAGAAACCCGGTTTCTAAGATACGTTTCTATGAAAAATCGTTTATGAAACGAAAGATCGCAGCAGAAACCCGGTTTCTAAAATAGGATTGAGAAGGAGGGAAATTAATTCTTCCTTTCCCCTTAAAGGGGGGATTTAAACCGATTTTTTCTGGTAATAATTATTAATTTACCATCAAAAAATCTATCGAGTCAGGCAATTATTTAGTTGCTGGTTAATTTCCAGCGCATTTAACGATCGCCCGATCAATACTAGCTGATTGCTCGGTTCGCCCTGCCATTCTTCATCTTTCAAGTCGTAGCGTTTGCCGCTCAATTGAAAGATGTGACGCCTCGTACTTTCTTTGAACCACAGAATCCCTTTAGCGCGAAAAACATTTGCAGGCATTTTATCTTGTAAAAATGTCTGAAATTTTTTCACTGCAAAAGGTCGATTGCTTTTGAAAGAAACGGATACAAAACCGTCGTTGGCAATGTGGTTTGACTGTTGCTCTTTACTCAAGCTGGCATCAGTGAGATAGGTTTCTGGTTGGGCGAGTTCTACACCTAAAATCAGCGGTAGGGGTACTTGACCGTGTTGCGATCGCAAAACCCTAGCCCCTGCTTTTATATCGTTGATGTAGTCCTCTAGTTCCTCAACCTTTTTTTCTGGCACTAAATCGGTCTTATTGAGTAAAATTATATCACCATAAGTCAGTTGTTTTAGCGCTATTTCGCTTTCCAGATGCTCTGGGGTAAACGTTTCGGAATCTACCACCGTCAGAATTGAATCCAGGTTAGTAAAATCTCGTAATTCCGTGCCTACAAATGTTAAAATAATCGGTAGCGGATCGGCAATTCCTGTCGTTTCCACTACCATGTAATCAATGCGGTCTTGCCGTTCTAAAATCTTGTAAACGGCCTCAACCAAGTTATCGTTGATCGTACAGCAAATACAGCCGTTGCTCAGTTCCAGCATGTCTTCTTCTAAAGAAAGCAACAGTTGGCTGTCGATATTAATATCGCCAAATTCGTTAACCAAAACGGCGACTTTTAAATCTTGTCGATTTTTAAGGATTTGATTGAGTAAGGTGGTTTTGCCGCTGCCTAGAAATCCGGTAATAATCGTCACCGGCATTCCCCGTTTGGTCAGACCTTCGATTATACCTGACGTTGCTTCTGTTATAGACATTAATTGAGCGACTCTCCCGTCTCGGATAATTGATATGATAGGGCTTGGTTTTTCATTTTTTGGAAAATGTTATAAAACCCATTGGCGCGGGAAGGGGTTAAGCTCACATTCAGCCCCGTTTGTTGAATAAAATCTGGAGTGACTTTCAAAATTTCTTCGGGGGTGAGTCCGTTCAATCCTTGGATTAAAAATGCGACCAATCCTTTTACTAACTGGGAATCTGAATCCCCTTGATAAATCACCTTGCCATCGTTCAACCCAGAAGTAATATAAACCTGGGAAACGCACCCGGAAACTTTATTTTCAGGGACTTTTTCCGATTCGGGAAATGCAGGCAGTTTTTTGGCTAACCAAATCAGTTGTTCGTAACGCTGTTTCGGATCGGACTGACGCGCAAAGCGTTCGACCATGCGTGCGAGGTTAGGTGGTAAGGTAGCTGCGTTAGAAGACATGAGGGAGCAATGCGATCGCTATTATCAGATCCATTATACTCCAATGAGTTGTCGCGGTACGCACGCGAGGTCAGAAACCGGGTTTCTCAAACAATAACTTCGCCAATTTTCTGAAACGCTCCCAGCCCCCAGGTTAAAACCTGGGGCTACACAAACAAAGCCCGCCTGCGCGGGCTTAAATTATTAATTACAGGCTGCGAAGGCAGCCTTTATTTGTGTAGACTGCGCGGGCTTAAATTATTAATTACAGGCTGCGAAGGCAGGCAGCCTTTGTTTGTGTAGACTGCGCGGGCTTAAATTATTAATTACAGGCTACGAAGGCAGCCTTTGTTTGTGTAGACTGCGCGGACTTAAATTATTAATTACAGGCTACGAAGGCAGCCTTTGTTTGTGTAGACTGCGCGGACTTAAATTATTAATTACAGGCTACGAAGGCAGCCTTTGTTTGTGTAGACTGCGCG
>ERZ1066119.797-NODE-797-length-19772-cov-13.305117_pt1 | contig 19772 bp, 17 predicted proteins | sample MGYA00382766_ERZ1066119 | MGnify/ENA primary metagenome ERZ1066119 (study PRJEB33369, sample SAMEA5778349) | biofilm metagenome | biome: Industrial cooling water; feature: Water cooling tower basin; material: Biofilm | place: United Arab Emirates | collected...
CTTGCCGATTCGATCGGCGCCATGGGCAACACTGAGCCGGACGGCCGTTATCGCCCGACCTATGAACTGGCGCGCAGCCTTTGCCTGCTGGGCGCAGCAGCGGCGGGTGTGCCTGCCATTGAGACGATAATGGGCGATTTTCGCAACCTCGAGGGCCTGAAGACGCGGGCCGAAATGGTACGCAGCGACGGGTTCCGTGGCATGCTCGCCATCCATCCCAACCAGGTGCCGGTCATCAACACCGCCTTCACGCCGGACGAAGAGGAGGTCGAAGAAGCGCGGCTGATCGTTCGGCTTTTCGCCGAAAATCCCGGCGCGGGCACCATCGCCGGACCCAAGGGCATGCTCGATCGGCCGCACCTCAGCCGCGCGCAGCAGGTGCTCGCCCAGCTCGACGAATGAGGTTGCCGCGCCGACAAACGGCGCTTTGTCCTGGGCGCTGCGATCGCTAGGCTTCGGCGCGTCCTGGGGAGAATATCATGAAATCATCCGTCGCCACCGTGTTTGCCGCGCTTTTCGCCGCCCAACCCGCGTGGGCCCAGAGCGAACAGCCGCCTTCGCCCAATCCGGTGGAGGAGCAAGAGGTCGATGCGTCGCAGAAGGAAAAACCTGCCGAAGGAACGGGAAAGCCAGTCCAAACGAGCCCGCTCGCGGCAACCACCGTGCCCAAGAAGGACGAAAAATGGGACATCAACGCCCCGCCGCGCGGCACTTATCGTCAGGTGGCTATCCGCACCGACGAGGGCACCTGGATGGATGTGGACGTTTCTCCGGACGGCCGCACGCTGGCCTTCGCTCTGCTGGGCGATATCTATACCATGCCGATTGGCGGCGGCACGCCACGGCGGATTTCGGAGGGGCTGGCTTGGGAAGTGCACCCGCGCTTTTCACCTGACGGGCGGCGGATCGCCTTCACGTCCGATCGGGGTGGCGGTGACAATATCTGGGTCATGAATGCGGACGGTTCCGACAAGCGCCAGGTCACCAAGGAAGACTTCCGGCTCATCAATCAGGCGAGCTGGAGCCCGGACGGCGAATATATCGTCGCCAAGAAGCATTTCACCACTCAGCGCTCACTCGGCACCGGAGAAATCTGGATTTACCACGTCTCGGGTGGCGGCGGGGTGAAGCTGGTCGCGCGCGCTAGCGAGGACCTGCAGAAGGAGCTGGGCGAGCCGGTCTATGCTCCCGACGGGGGCTCGGTCTATTATACGCGCAACACGACGCCCGGTAATACCTTCGAATATGCCCAGGATTCCACGCAGGGCATCTTCGCCATCGAAAAGGTGGACCTCAAGAGCGGACAGGTGACCACGGCGGTCTCGGGTTATGGGGGCGCGGTGCGGCCCCAACCCTCGCCGGATGGGAAGCTGATCAGCTTCATTCGCCGCGCCAAGGACAAATCCGAGCTTTGGGTGAAAGACCTCTACACCGGCCAGGAGCGGCGCCTCACCGGTGGGCTCGATCTCGACATGCAAGAAACCTGGGCGGTTCAGGGCACCTACCCGCTGATGTCCTGGACGCCCGACAGCCGCGCGCTGGTCTATTGGGCCGGCGGCAAGCTTCGCCGCATCGGCGCGGCTGGCGGCGAGTCGACGGTGATCCCGTTCCAGATCGACGACACCCGCGCGGTGGCCGACGCGCCGCATCCGCGCGTCGACGTGGCGCCCGACAGCTTCACGACCAAGATGGTCAAGTTCGCGACCATGGCGCCCATGGGTAGCCAGATCGTGTTCGAAAGCATGGGCAAGCTGTGGACCAAGGACGGGGCCAGCGGCACCCCCCGTCGACTGACGCGCGAGACCGATGCCCTCGAGCTGTGGCCCGCGTTCTCTCGCGACCGCAGCCGGCTTGCCTGGGTACGCTGGACCGATCAGGGGCTTGGTCAGATCGTCGTCGCCAATGCCAATGGCGGCAATCCGCGCGTAGTGACTTCCAGCCCGGGCCACTACGCTGTGCCGCAGTTCTCGCCAGACGGCCGCACGCTGGTCTTCGAGAAACGGAGCGGCGGAGACATGCTCTCGCCCGACTATTCGGTGGACACCGGAATCTATCGCCTGCCGCTTGCCGGCGGAAATGCGGTGCTGGTCACGCGCGGCAACCGGGCCCCGCAATATGGCGCTGCCAACGATCGCATCTTTATGCTCGGGCAGGAGAAGGGCAAGCTCCAGCTTTTGTCCACGGACCTCAATGGCCAAGACAAACGGGTCCACGCGGTGGGTGAACTCGCCAACGATTTCCGCGTTTCCCCGGACGGCCGCACTCTGGCATTCCGCCAGAATTACGAAGTCTTCGCCATGCCTTTGCTGCCGGGCGGGCAGGCGGTCGAGGTGGCGGAGAAGGCCAGCTCACTGCCGGTGACCCAGGCCAGCAAGGGCGGCGCGTCCTACATCGGCTGGGCCGACAATGGCCGGACACTCACCTGGTCGATGGGCCCAATGCTCTATCGCGCCGATGTGCAGCAACTCTTCGCCAACGCCCCATTACCCGATGGCGCTCCGCGCTTCACCCCGCCTCAAACCGGTATCTCGCTCGCCCGCGCAGTTGCAGCGGACAAGCCCGCGGGCACAGTGGCGCTGATCGGCGCGCGCATCCTGACCATGGCGGGCAGCCATGCCGGCGTCATCGAGAACGGCACCGTGGTCATTTCAGGCGACCGAATCGCGGCGATTGGCCCGTCGGGCACCGTGGCGGTCCCGGCCGGCGCAAAGGCGATCGATATGGCCGGCAAGACGATCATGCCCGGCCTCGTGGATGCCCACGCCCACGGCCCGCAGGGTCAGGGCGATCTCGTCCCGCAGCAGAACTGGACGATGGTGCAGCAACTCGCGCTCGGCACTACCACAATCCACGATCCCTCTTCGCAAGCCAGCACTATCTTTGCTGCCGCCGAGCGCCAGCGCGGCGGTACACTGCTGGCGCCACGCATCTTCTCGACGGCCGAGATTGTCTATGGCGCCAAGGCACCAGGCGTCTATGCGCGGATCGACACATACGACGACGCGCTCCAACACATTCGCAGAATCAAGGCGCAGGGCGGCGGGTCGATCAAGAACTACAATCAGCCTCGCCGCGACCAGCGCCAAATGGTGGCGCGCGCGGCCGAGGCCGAAGGCATGCAGGTGGTGGCTGAGGGCGGATCGCTGTTCGGCATGGACATGACGATCATCGCCGATGGCAATTCCACGCTCGAGCACAACATCCCACTGGAATACTTCTACGAAGACATGCTGCAGATGATTGGCGGGTCGCAGACGAACTACACGCCGACCCTGGTGGTCACCTATGGCGGTCTGGCGGGCGACCCCTATTGGCGCCAGGCCACCGACGTCTTTGCCGATCCATTGCTGGTCCACACCCCGCCGCGCGAACTGCTGGCGGCGACGGGGCGCCGAACCAAGGCGCCGGACTGGGCGTTTGTCGACGATGACAGCGCGCGCGAGGCCAAAAAGGTCGCGGCGCGCGGCCGCCATGTCGCGATCGGCGCGCACGGCCAGCAGGCTGGTATCGCCGCCCACTGGGAACTGTGGAGCTTCGTGCGAGGCGGCATGACTCCGGTCGACGCACTGCGGGCCGGCACCATCGAGGCGGCACGGTCGCTCGGCATGGAGCGGGACGTTGGCAGCCTGGAGCCGGGCAAGCTCGCAGACCTGATCGTGCTCGACGCCGACCCATCACAGAACATCCGCAACTCGAACCGAATTGCGCGCGTCATGTTGGGCGGCCGGCTTTACGATGCGCGCACGATGAACGAGGTTGAGACGGGCTCGCGGACCCGGCTGCCCTATTACTGGGAAAAATAGACTAGCCGGCCCGCACCTCGGCCAAGAACTCACCGACTTTGGCCCGCAGGGTGGCGGCCTGACCCTGAAGTTCGGTCGCGCTGGTGAGGACCTGGCTCGCGGCGACGCCGGTGGAGCCGGAGGCTTCGCGGACCTGGACGATGTTGTCGGCGACCTCGTCCGAGCTGCGCGCAGCAAGGTCGATTGATCGGGCAAGGTCTTGGCCTGCCACCGACTGCTGATCGACCGCGCTGGCGATCGAGATGGCGGTGGTCTCGAGACTCTTGATCTGCTCACCGATCGAGCGGAGCGCGGTAACCGAAGCGCCGGTCGAATCCTGCATGGCGCGGATTTGCTCGGCGATCTCCTCGGTGGCGCGGCTGGTCTGGGTGGCGAGCTCTTTCACTTCGGAAGCGACGACCGCGAAGCCCCGCCCGGCTTCGCCGCCGCGGGCCGCTTCGATCGAGGCATTCAGCGCGAGAAGATTGGTGCGCTGAGCGATCGAGCTGATCAGCTCGACGATCTGACCGACCTGGTCGGCGCTGGCGGCGAGCGCGGAGATGGTGGCATCGGCATTGTTGGCGGCATCGGTGGCGCGACGAGCGAGCTCGGCGGAGCTTGTCGCCTGCCGGCTGATCTCGCCGATCGACATTGCAAATTCGTCGGTCGCTGCAGCGGCAGCGGTTACGCCGGACGAGGCGCGGTCCATCGATTGCGCCACTAAACCCGATTGCACCGATGCCTGTTCGGCAGAAGCAGCCATGGCGCTAGCAGTGGCTTGAAGTTGACTCGACGCCGCAGCGACACCGCCAACCACATCGCCGATTGCCGCTTCAAACGCGCTGGCGAGCGCGTTCAGATCGGCCTTGCGCCGCTCGCTTGCTTGGCTGCGCGCCGCGAACAGTTCGTCAAGTTTGTGGCCGCTCTTCACGAATACCACCAATGCGCGCGCCATCGCACCGATCTCATCGGGACGGTCTGCATGGTTGACGCGGATGTCCCGTTGTCCGGCCGCCAAACGCGACATCTCATCGGACAGCTCCAGGTAGGGCTCGACTACCTGGTCGAGAATGAATTTGAGACTGGCGAGGCCGCCAAAAAGGAAGAAGCAACCCAACCCCAGGATGAGATAGCGAGCGCTTGGCACGAAGGCGGGATAAGCGAACCCGACCAAGGCGACTACGACGACAAGCGACATGCCGCCCAGGGAGAATGCCGACGCGATTTTCGCCTTGTTGACCAAAGACTGACGCATGAACCAGCCCGACAGTCCGGCGACCGACTGACTGGGAGCAGAGCGCGATGACGCGACCTGAATGGCCTCGATCTCGGCCTCCAATTCTTTGCTCATGCTAACGGCCGTCTGCGTCATGCGCGTCGTCACCTTCTCTCAAAACGAGAGTCCGCAATAGGAATGCGGACTTGAAATAGAGTTAAGGCGGGGTTTCAGCGGCCCGGAAAGGAGCTCAGACTGTTGTGGTTCGGCCCGGCAGAATAGCCCAGGGAGCGCGCGAGCCTGCATGGGGCTCCGGTGGAGTCCCTGACGTAGCGTCTGCGATCACGGGTATCGATCGCAAGACGAGCTTATGCCGCTCTTGGACCTCGGCTGATCGGTATCACCGGCGCACCGGTTACGACGGGCTTTCCGAGGTGCTGAGGAATCTCATCCGCCGGCATTGCCTTATAAAAAAGCCAGCCCTGGATCTGGTCACAGCCGGCGGCGCGCACCATTTCGGCTTGCTCCTCCGTTTCGACGCCCTCCGCTGTAACGCCCATTTTCATCGCGCGCGCGACCGTGATGGACGACAGCATCACCGCACGACTGCCATCGTCTTCACCTGCCTGGACAACTAGGCTGCGGTCGAGTTTTAGCTTCTCGAAGCGGAATTGGCGTAAGAAGCCGAAGCTGGCGTAGCCGGTGCCGAAATCGTCAAGGACCACGTTGACGCCGAAGCCCCGGATCACTGCGAGACTGCGCTCCGCCACAACCGGATCGAGAACCAAACAGGTCTCGGTGATTTCGAGCTCGAGCCTTTCGGGGTCGAGGCCCGTTTCTTCAAGAATCTGGCCAAGTTGCACGGGGAATTCGGGATTGCGAAGCTGCGCCGCGGAGATGTTCACCGACAGCTTGATGTCGGGCCAGGCCATCGCATCGCTGCAGGCGCGTCGCAGCACCCACAGTCCGAGTGGATTGATGAGGCCGGATTCCTCTGCCACCGGAATAAAGACGTTAGGACCAATATGTTTGCCATCGGGCCGTTGCCACCGAATTAGCGATTCGACCGCCACGATTGCACCCGAATTGCTATCGACCAGCGGCTGATAATGGAGCCGAAATTCTTCGTTCGCGAGCGCAAGACGTAATTCGTCGTCCAACTCGCGGATTGCCTCCCGGCTCCGATCGAATTCTGGGCTGTGCCAAGTGCAGCGTGCCTTGCCGCCGCGCTTCGAAGAGTACATCGCGATATCTGCGCGGCGTAGGAGCTCGGACGATCCGATCTCCTGGCCCTTTGCGCGGCGTGCAAGGCCGATACTTGCGCCCAGCGTCAAGCGGCGGTCATCGACTTTGACCGGGTGCATCATCTCCTCGACTATTCTCCGACACATGCCTTCCAGCAGTGTCGCGGCGAGTGGGCCTGACTTGAGGAGCGCAAATTCGTCGCCGCCCAGGCGATAGATCTGGGCTTCATTCCCGCAGATGACCTGGAAAAGCGCTCCGCATTCCCGGATTGCGCGATCACCGATCGCGTGCCCGTGGTGCTCGTTCACGAGCATGAAGCCATCGAGGTCGATGAGTGCGATCGCTGTTTCCTCGCAACGCGCCAGCCGCTTGAAATCCTCATGGAGCGCGTGCCGGTTGGGGAAGCCGGTCAAGGTGTCGGTCAGCCCGAGCCGTTCGAGCCGAGACACTTGCTTCATGCCCGACCGTACTAACAGCACGATTGCAGCAGCAAAGCAGGCGGTGCCTGCTGCGATGGCTTGCGGCGCGGCCCCAATCCGGTCGGCCACAAAATAACTGGCTGCGATCGTTGCGACAAATATTGTCGAGAGGATGATCGCCGGGACGAAGACCATCATGCGAGCCGAATTGGCCCCAGCAGGTTCAACTGATGGCACGCGACCCCCTTTTACGCCCGCGTCACGCGAACTTGCCGTTTCCCTAGCCCAACAGACTCTAAAGAAGCGTGAATCAGAAGTTTACTTAGAGCGCGCGGCCTCACGACGCGGCGGCCACCCGGCCCGGCTGCTCTGAGCGTCGCGTCAAAGCAGGCCGGTAGAGCGAAGACCCACAATTGGCCGGCTCGAAACGCTCCGTTTGCCCGGTTATCGTTTCGCCCGCGCCGAGCATAAGCCAACCTGTCGGTCCCAATGCGCCAGCGATGCGGTCGAATACTCGTTTGCGCGTAGCAACATCGAAATAAAGCATGACGTTGCGGCAAAGCACCAGATCGAACTGCGCAGGCGGCGGGACGGTATTCAAAACGTTATGTTGCTCGAACCGTGTCATCTTTCGGATGCGATCGCAGGCTTGCCAGCCATCGTCGGTCGCCGTGAAAAAGTTCAGCATTTGCGCGACGCTGATCCCGCGTTGAATCTCAAACTGGCTATAGACGCCAGCTCGGGCGTGAGCGATCGCTTTGCCCGATATATCGGTGCCGAGAATTTCGATCTTCCACCCCGCCCAACGCGCAGGCTGCTCCGCGAACAACATCGCCAAGGACAGTGCTTCCTGCCCAGTCGAGCAGCCCGCCGACCAGATGCTTAGGCGGCGGAGTGCAGTTCGCTCGCGCGCCAAGTCAGGTAGGACAGTGCGCGCTAAAGTGGCAAAATAGGCGTGATCGCGAAAGAAATACGTCTCGTTATTGAGCAGCGCTTCTACCACTTCGTTTGCAAGACTTTGCTCGCCGGGATTGGCGAGCAGGCAGACGAGTTGGTCGACGTTATTGATGCCGCGGTCGCGAAACACCCCTCCAAGCGCGGAAGGCACCCGCCACAGACGCGCTTCATTGAGCTCCTGTCCAGTGCGGCTGGCCAGTAGATCGGCGATGATGCGGTGGGACGCGTTGGTCAGCGCCATGCGGCGAATCCCGCTGCGGCAGCCACCCGATCAGCGAGCTGCTCCGGCGGGTCGACCGCGCAAGCAAGTCCGGTTTCGGTAACTGCGCGCGGCATGCCCCACACTGCGCAGCTTGTCTGATCCTGAGCGTAGATCCCCCCGCCCATCGCCGCAATGCGTTCGGCCCCCTCGGTGCCGTCGCGGCCCATACCCGACAGCAGCACTCCCGCGACCTCGCCGTCGTAGACGTCGGCAAGCGTCTCGAACATTGGATCGACCGAAGGCCTGCAGCCGCTCTTGACGACGTGATGCGCCAAACCGGTTACCACTTCGCCATGCATCTTGCGAACGATCATGTGGCCGTGGCCCGGCGCAATAATGATCCGGCGCGGCGTGACCGCCACACCTTCATCGGCAAGGACAGTTTCACGACTGGCTGCGGTTTCCATTTGACGGGCAAACACCGGAATGAAGCTTTCGGGGAGATGCTGGGTGACGAGAATGGGTAGGTCGAAGCGCGAGGGAAGGCGTCGTAGAAACAGATTGAGCGCGTGGATTCCGCCGGTCGAAGCGCCGATGGCGACGACGCGCGGACGCCTGGGGGCGGCGCGGAACTGTCTCGACGCGACGATCGGCGTGGGCGAAACGACCGACTGAAGTTTGTTGCCAAGCGCACGGATCTTGCCGAGAAGACTGCAGCGGTACAGTTCGTTGAAGCCGCCGGGCCGCGGCTTCAGCATCGTATCCGCAGCTCCCATCTGCAATGCCGAAAGCGTCGCCTCCGCACCATCGGCGGTCAAGGATGAAACGACCAGGACCTGCGCGCCGCGTGCGGTCTTCAATATGCCGGGCAGCGCCTCAAGACCGCCGATTCCAGGCATCTCCAGGTCAAGCAGTATGACGTCGACTATGGTCGAGCGCAGAACCTCGAGCGCCATTTCGGCGGTCCCCGACTGGGCAACCAAGGCGAGGTCGGGCTCGCGCTCGATCATGCGTGAGAGAACTGTGCGGACGGTCAGCGAATCGTCGATCACCATCACCCGCACGCTGCCGGGTTTCGGCGAAGGTAAGGGGGTCACCCCCAAGCCAGGCGCAGCCTGGTCGGTTCGAAGCACGACGGCCATGGCGACTGGCCGCTCAGGCCATGCCGACGAGCTGAAGCTTGATTTGGAGCGTTTCGTGGTCGAACGGCTTCATCACATATTCGTCGGCGCCGGCGCTGATCGCCTCGCGGATATGAGCCACATCGTTTTCGGTGGTGCAGAAGACCACCTTCGGACGGTCTCCGCCAGCGCGCTGGCGCAGCTTAGTGATGAATTCGATCCCCGTCATCACCGGCATGTTCCAGTCGAGCAGGATGACGTCTGGCATCGCCTCATCGCAGCGCTGCAAGCCCTGCTGGCCGTCTTCCGCTTCGTCCACCGAAAAGCCGAGCGTTTCGAGGATATGCCGTGATACTTTGCGGATGACCCGCGAATCATCAACGATGAGACAGGTTTTCATGGCTTTGCGCGCCCTTGTTCAGACTTCCAATTCAACCCTATCCCCCAGCGGTAACTATAGGCTTAAGCTGCCTCACTCGCTGGACAGGGGCCGTGCAGGAGTTGAACCGCATCGATCAGCAAGACCGGTCCAGTCTCAGTCTCCACCATACCGCGGGTGGCCCGGCCCCACCCTTCGCCGAAGCCGCCCGGAAGTTCGACCGGCTCGGCCAGTGCTTCGGTCACGTCAAATGCTTCATCGACCACTAAAGCGTATTGATGACCCTCGTGCTCTATGACCGCCGCTCGGCTGCCAATGACTCGATCGCTGGGACGAAAGCCCAGCGACACACGGCAGTCGATGACGGTCAGCGCCTGACTGCGCAGCGCGGTAAGTCCCACGATGAAATCCGCGGCGCCAGGGATCGGCGTCACGGCTTCGATTTCGATGACCGATTGGACCTGCACCGCAGGGATCGCGGCGCGGCGACCCGCAATGAGGCACATGAGAAGAAGCTCTTTCATGCCGCCCTCCCAGGGCGACTTCCCCGCAGCGTCGCTTGCTTGAGAGCGCCGAGTAGCGCTTCGCGGTCGTAGCGGTAAATCGCATCGCCCCCGACTTCGGGATTGGCGCTCAGCCAAATAGTGGCGCGGGCGGGCCCGCTGGGAAGGTGTTCGCCTTCATCCATCACAATCGCCACGTCCGCTTCGATATCGGGCGCGGCAGTGACCGCATAGCCAGCAGCTTTCACCAAGGGCTCAAGAATGGTGCGTGCCCATTCGCTATCGGTGGGAAGTCGGCAAATGGGGGCAGCATCGCGTCGCAAAGGCGCAGACCTGCCCACGAAGAGGGTGTGCACGTCCAAAACTGGAACGAGCTCGCCCTCGATCAAGGTGGTGCCTTCAAGCGTGGGATCATCCGCAGCCACCATGTCGTGAGTGATTGCGCTGGCATCGACAACTTCGCGCACGATATAAGCGATCTGGCTGTCTCCGTCAGACAAGCGCAAAAGCCGGCAGCGACCCTCGGGCAAGGGCCCGCAATCATGTCCGGCGAGCGAGAAGATCTCCGTCCCCACCACCGCCTGAGCGCGATCGCCTTCAATATCGATGGCCTCGCGCCGGATGGTTTCTATCCGTCTTATTGTTTCCAGTCGTAAGGCGCGTTTGCGACCGTCCAACCCGAAAAACAGCATGACGGGAACTCGGGTGCCTGCTCCGCCTTCAGCATTCTCGCTCTCCGCGCTGACCACGCGCTTGCGCATTTCGCTGCTCAGCCCGCGCTGCGCGGCGATGCTTGGGATATCAAGGAGGAGGATGGGCCGGCCGTCGTCAAGAAGAGTTGTTCCGGCATAAAGGCGCGTGTCCATGATGGCAGGTGCGATCGGCTTTACCACCACATCCTCGTGATCATGCACGCGGTCGACGCCGAGCGCAAAGACCTCATCACTGGCAAGCCGCATGACCACCAGGGTCTTGCTGCCCCAAGCGATGCGGCGCGGATCGGCGATGCCGAAGACGTCGGCCAGCGCCACGCAAGGGACCCGGCGGCCGCGGAAGGTTATGAGTTGGCGCTCGCCCGCGCGCGCGAATTCGATATCCTGCACATTGGCAAAGGCGACCTCTTCGACATAGCTGCGCGGAATGGCGTAAAGCTGGCCTTCGACCTCGACTGTCAGCGCCGCAATTATTGAAAGCGTCAGTGGCAGTTGCAGATGGAAGGACGTGCCTTCGCCGGCCTTGCTGGTGACGTCGATTGTGCCCCCAACCTTTTCAATATTCGCGCGTACGACATCCATTCCGACGCCGCGGCCAGAAACCTGGCTGACCGCTTCTGCGGTCGAGAGGCCAGGCTCGAACATCAAGAGCAGCTTCTGACGCTCGCTCATGCGGGCTGCCTCGGCTTCGCTGACGATGCCAGCCGCGGCCGCCTTGGCGGCGAGCCGGTCACCCGGCACCCCCCGTCCGTCGTCCGTGATGACAAGGCTGATGCGATTACCCGACTGCCGGGCAGAAAATCGCAGCAGGCCGATCTCGCGCTTACCTGACTTCAGCCTGTCCGCAGGCGCTTCGATCCCGTGATCGATAGCGTTGCGGATGATGTGAGTGAGCGGATCGCGCACCATCTCGATCATTTCGCGGTCGAGCTCGACATCGCCGCCTTCGAAATCGACCATGACTTGCTTGCCGAGCTCCGCCGACAGATCGCGGACCAGCCGCGGCAGCGAGCCGAACAAATATTCCAACCGCTGCATCCGCATCCGCGTGATGGCGGTGCGCACGTCGGCCAGGATCGCGCTCAATCGCTCGAACGGACCATCGATCGCGGGCTGCTCACCCGCCTCGCGCAGGCGGCGGGCAAGGTCGTTGCGCGCCAGCACCATATCCGACACGCCCTTCATGACCTCGTCGAGCAGGCTGACCGGCAGGCGGATCGTGCGCTGGAGAGCGGCTTTGCCCGGCTTCTCGGGCTGCCCGTCATCGCTATTCGCGGTTTCGATCAGCCCCGTGGTGTTAGGTGCTGGTTCCATGGCCACATCGGCGGCGCCAACCGCCAAGGCGGCGATCAGCTCGTCGTCGTCGCCTTGCGCGAAGCCCTGCCCGGCTTCGATGGCATCGGTCATTTCACCGATCCGGTCGATGATCGCGAGGACAGCGGAAACCAGCGCACGATCAGGTTCGCGGCGTCCTGCCCGACACTCGGCCAATGCATCTTCGGCCGCATGGCTCAGCTTCTCGAGACGCGGGAAATCGAAGAAGCCGCAATTGCCTTTGACGGTATGGACGAAGCGGAAAATGGAATCGAGCCGGGCGCTGTCCGAGGGTTCGGCCTCCCATGCCACCAGCTCACCGCCGATTGCTTCCAGCATTTCCCGGGTTTCAGCGACGAAATCCGCCAGCAGGTCGTCCATCTGCTTAAGCGCCCCCTTGATTGCGGAAGGAAGCCTATGCCCGAGGATGGTTACCAATTCGTTCGCCATAGCTGCGCTGCTGCTCGCCGCTTGCTTCGCGCCCTTCCCCCATGCGATAGCAGCAGCACGAGACAGGAGACGAGCGATGGCAACGCAGGCTCAGCATGCAAACCTCAACTATGATTGCAGCGAAGCCGAATGGCAGGCCCGGCTGGACCTGGCCGCGTGCTATCGCATTTTCGACCATCTCGGTTGGGGAGAGAGCATCTATAACCACATCTCGGTGAAGGTGCCGGGCGAGGAGGATACCTTCCTCATCAACCCATTCGGCCTGCTCTATGACGAGGTGACCGCATCAAACCTCGTCAAGATCGACGTCGAGGGCAATAACGTCGGCGGCTCGCCCTATATGGTGAACAAGGCCGGCTTCACGCAGCACGCCTATTTTCACAAGCACCTTGGCGAACGCGCGGCAGCCATCTGCCATGTCCATACCACCGCGACGATGGCCGTGTGCAGTCATGAGGGCGGCCTACTGCCGACCAATTTCTATGCCTGCGGCTTCCAGGGCCAGATCGGCTATCACGATTTTGAGGGCGTGACCGTGCGCGCGGAAGAGGGTGAGCGGCTCGTCCGCAATCTCGGCAACCATCGCATACTGATGCTGCGCAATCACGGACCGGTGGTCATGGGTCGCACGCTACCGGAAATGTTCATGACCATGTGGGCACTGCAGCGCGCCTGCGAAATCCAGGTCGCCACGCTGTCCATGGGGCAACCCGTGCTGGTCAGTGACAGCGTGCTGGAGGTGCATCAGCGCGATCTGTCGGTGATGCAATCGCAGGGCGGGGCGGGGGTGTTTGACTTCGAGGCGTGGAAGCGCAAAATCTCGCGCATCGACGATAGCTGGCAGCGCTGACCCCCTGAGCCGGGCGATCTGAATGCCGCGCATGACCGTCAATGAACGGCCGGTCGAGTTCGCGCTTGATCCCGCGACCCCGTTGCTGTGGGCGCTGCGCGATGCCGCCAATCTCACGGGCACCAAATATGGTTGCGGGGTGGGCGACTGCGGCGCCTGCATGGTGTTGGTGGACGGGGCTGCGCTGAGAAGCTGCCTGGTCACTATCGGCGAGGCGGAAGGGCGCACGATCACTAGCATCGAGGGGTTGAGCCGCGATCGCTCGCATCCACTGCAGCAAGCTATGGTGGCAGAACAAGCTATCCAATGCGGGTTCTGCACTCCTGGGATCGTAATCGCGGGCGCAGCGCTCTTGGCGCAGAACGCATCGCCGAGCGCGGACGATATTCAAACGGCGATTCCCAATCTGTGCCGGTGCGGCGTCTATCCGCGCCTCGTGCGCGCGGTCGAGCGAGCGGCGCGGGTGGCACGGCGTGAGGAGGTGATCAGCGCGGCGCCAGCCCCCGGTATCGCAATCGACGATGCGGCGCAGGCCGTGCCGGCGTTGAGCGATCAAGCAGAGAGCGAGTGATGAAAGCGACCATCTGGCACAACCCAGCTTGTGGGACATCGCGCAAGACTCTGGCCTTGCTGGAGGAGCAGGGCTGTGAGGTCGAGGTGATCGAATATCTCAAGCATCCACCTAGCCGGGTGAAGCTGGCGCAGCTTTACCGCGATGCCGGGCTGACGCCGGCCGAGGGCCTGAGGATACGTGGCACGAACGCTGAGGAACGTGGACTGCCCGATGCCGATGCAGAGACGGTGCTCGAGGCCATGGCCGCCGATCCACGACTGATCGAGCGTCCTTTAGTGGAAACCGTCAATGGCGTCCGCTTGTGCCGGCCACAGGATCGGGTGCTGGAGATCCTCTAACTCGTTTCGCGCGACATGAGCCCTGCATCGCTATCCAGCGCGCGCCAACCCCAGCCCAGCACACCGGCGCACAGGCCGCCAATGGTGGCGAAGCCGATCGCCTCGTGGTGATTATAGAGCCACACGCCCAGAGCCGGCGCGACGATATAGGCGGCGCCGTTGAGCGATGCGACTATGCCGCTCACCTGCCCTTGCTCCGCGCGCGTGACCGCGAGGCTGGCGCCCGCGGTAAAGCCGGGGCGGTAGAGCCCGAAACCTAGTGAGGCGATTGCGAAGCTGAGTGCAATGGCATGGAGATCGCCCGCAAAGGCCAGCGCTATCGTCCCTATTAGCGCCACTCCCATGCCCCAAAGCACCGAGGCGCGGGGGCCCATATTGAGCAATGGGATTAGACCCCATTGTGCAAGTAGCGTCGCACCGGCTCCGGCCATGAGCACCGTGCCCACAGGCCCGGCGCCCGCCCCTGGATCAGCGCGTAAGCCCAGCCTGTCGAGAACGAAGAACCCTGCCAGGCCGAGCAGGGCGGCCTGGGCGTGGCCCCCAACCAACCCGGTGACGAGCCACGGGCGCAGCCTTCGGTCGCGCCAATGAAGTTCGGGGATGATGCCGTCGTCTTGGTGGCCAGCGCCCTCCTCAATCTCCTCCTCATGCGTGATCGCGCCATTGCCAGCGCTGGCGCTGAAGGGCGCGGAGGCGACTTGACCCCGCGCGGCGAACGCGGGGTCGTCATTTGGCAGGCGAAGCCGAAGTGCCAGTAGCACAATAATGCCAAAGCCAGCGAAGATGAAGAATGGCCCCGCCAGCCCGGCCCCTCCTCCCCCGAAGATCAGCAAAGGCGCGATCGCCGGGCCAATGACAGTGCCTAAGCCGAAGCTCGAGGCGACGAGCGCGAGCGCCTTGGTCCGTTCGGCCCGTGCCGTCCGGCTCGCGACATAGGCTTGCACCGCTGGCGGTGCGGCCGAGCCGAAGCCGCCGTATAGGCTACGGGCCGCGGCAAATAGGAGCAGGGTAGCGGTCGCGCCGAGCAAGCCGTTGAGACCAGCCACTAGCGCCAGCCCGCAAAGTCCGAAGGAAAGGATGAAGCCGATCAATCCCACCGCCATCATCGCCTTGCGCCCGCGCCGGTCCGACCGCCGCGCCCAAAGCGGCGCGCAGATCACCCACAACAACGCCGACCAGGTATAAGCGAGGCTGATCCACACATCGGCGACGCCGAGCTCGGTGCCGATCGACGGCATGACGGATTGCATGGCCGTGTTGCCGGCGGCAGTGACCAGCATGACCATGAAGAGCAGGGCCATGCGCGCGTGCGAGATCGTGCCGCGCGTCGGCGGCAGCTTCACAAAGGTTGTGGAATGGTCGCCTTCTGCCATCGGTTGGGGCTAGGCCCACCCCCTTCCGCTTGCAATGCCGCTTCCAGCCTGTATCGCAGCGTGCTTGTCTGCCACATGGCGCATCCAGGGTATCGCACTTGCCGACCGACCAGTCCGTTGCCGCACTTCGCCGCTCCGGTTTCACTGAACGCATGGCCCGCATTTTCGGCCAATGGGGTGTGTTCTTCCGCGGCTTCATGGAAGAGCCGCGCATGGTGGGGTCGATTATCCCGTCATCGAGCTTCACCGTCGACAAGATGCTTGCGCCGGTCGATTGGGACGCTTGCGAGCTGTTTGTCGAATACGGCCCGGGCGTCGGCACCTTCTGCCGGCCGGTGCTCGACAGGCTGCGGCGTGACGGCACGCTGATCGTGATCGATACCAATCCGCTCTACATCGACTATCTCAAGCACGCGATCGGCGACAGCCGGTTCCATGCGGTGCTCGGCTCCGCGGAGGATGTCGAGGGGATCGTGCGCGCGCATGGCTTCCAGCACGCCGACTATGTTCTCTCCGGCCTACCCTTTTCCACTCTTCCGCCGGGGGTGGGGCCTGAGATCGCCGCCGCGACGCATCGCGTGCTGCGGCCGGGCGGCGCCTTCCTCGTCTATCAGTTCTCGGCGCGCGCGCGCGATTTCATGGCGCGGCATTTCGCTCGCATCGACAGGGGCTTCGAGATCCTGAATGTGCTGCCCTGCCAGCTGTTCTGGGGCTGGAAAGAGGCCGAGCCGGCCTAGCGCTGACGATTGCGCAGAACTGCATGCGCCCCTAACGCTGGCGCTATGCGGGTCTTGCTTGGATGGACGGTCAAGCTGGTGCTGGGTTTTGTCGTCCTCAGCCTCTTGCTGGTCGTCCTGTTTCGCTTCGCGCCGGTGCCGGTGACAGCCACCATGTTGATGGACGAGCGCGGCATCACCAAGAATTGGGAGCCGCTCTCGGACATCGACCGTAATCTCGTCCGCGCTGTGATCGCAGCAGAGGATGGTAAATTCTGTAGCCATAACGGCTTCGATCGTGAGGCGATCGAAGAAGCAATCCGCCGCAATGCGGAGGGCGGGCGGATCCGCGGCGGTTCGACGATCAGCCAGCAGACCGCCAAGAATGTCTTCCTGTGGCAGGGCGGGGGCTATTTCCGGAAGGGGCTCGAAGCCTGGTTCACCTTTCTCATCGAGACCGTTTGGGGCAAACGGCGGATTATGGAGGTGTATCTGAATGTCGCCGAGACAGGCATCGGCACCTATGGCGCGGAGGCTGGAGCGGAGCGATACTTCGGCAAATCCGCCGCGCGGCTGAGCCCGACCGAAGCGGCGCGCATGGCTGCGGCGCTTCCGCTTCCCAAGGAGCGCTCGGTCACCAACCCCTCGGGTTGGCTGCGCCGTCATGGCAACCGGATCGCGGCGCGGATCGGCGTAGTCCGGCGCGACGCCCTCGATAGCTGTGTTTATGAGTGACCCGCGCGCCAAGGCGAGCGAAGCCCGCAAGCGACTGGAGGCCGCCATGCGGCGCCTCGCGCAAGGCGAGCGAGCCGCTCTGGCCGAGGTCTATCGCGCCACCCATGCGAAGCTTTTCGGCATCGCGCTGCGTATCTTAGGCAACCGCAGCGATGCCGAGGACGCGGTGCAGGAAGTCTATGTCGATCTGTGGCACAAAGCCGGTCGCTATGAGCCGGGGCGCGCCAGCCCCATCAGCTGGCTGGCGGTGTTCGCCCGCAACCGCGCCATCGACCGGCTTCGCCGTCGCAATGCCGCTGCCGCCGATGCCCCGGTCGAGGCAGCCGAGGCGCTGCCGGCCTCGGAGCCCCTCGCCGAGGAGCAAATGGTGGATGCCGAGCGCGAAGCGCGCATTCACGCCTGCCTCGCCGCGCTTCAGGATGCGCAGGGCCGGGCCATTCGCAGCGCCTTCCTGGAAGGGCAGACTTATGCCAGCCTGGCCGTGCGGCAGGGCGTGCCGCTGGGAACCATGAAGAGCCGCATCCGCCGCGGGCTGGCGGCGCTGAAGGCTTGCCTGGAGCAGGACACATGAGTGCGCCTGAATTGAGCCCCGAAGAACTGCTGGCAGCGGAGTTCGCGCTCGGCCTGCTGGAAGGCGAGGCGTTGCTGGAAGCTCGAGGGCGGCTTGCGCGCGAGCCTCACTTCGCCGCGCGGGTGGAATGGTGGGAGGACCGGCTCGCACCGCTGCTCGACGAGCTGGGCGGCGCTGCGCCCGCGCCGGAGTTATGGGCCAGGATCGAGCGGGCGATGGCGGAAGGCGGTCGGCCGGGAGAAGGCGCGACCGGTGAGGTTGTGCTGCTGCGCCAGAAACTGCGGTATTGGCAGGCGACCGCGGCGATGGCGATGGCAGCATCGATCGCGGCCCTGGTGTTTGCGCTCCTGCCGCTACTGCGCGGGCCGAGCGATCCGCCGGTTGCGCCGGCCGATCGGGTCGCTGGACCGCCGCTTGTCGCCTCCATCCCCATCGCTGACACGCCGCTGCGCCTAGCGGTAACCTACATCCCTGACAGCCGCGAGCTGCTCGTGTCGGCTGCCGGCTTGACCGCGGACGGGGTCCACGACCACGAGTTGTGGTTGATCCCCGACCAGGGCGCCTTGCGGTCGCTTGGGGTCGTGAAGCCCGGTCGAGCGGTGCGCGTTGCGCTCGACAGCGAGACGGCCGCGAAAATTCACGCCGGATCGCGCATGGTGCTCACCCGCGAGCCCCTGGGCGGCAAGCCGCCCTCGGCCGAAGCCGGGCCGGTGGTGGCCGAAGGCGCCTTTACCAGCACCTGACAAAAAAATTTCGCCGCGATGCATCCGGCCGCCCGCCGGCTGCGTAGCTGTGCGCGCAAGGTGGAGGGGACTTGCCAGCCAAGGAGTTCGACATGCCGAAACTATCCGCATTCAAGACAGCCGCCCTCGCTTCCATCGCCGCCACCGGGCTGTTTGCCGCGACGGTCGCTGTCATGCCCGCGCAGGCGCATTATCACGGCGCAATGAAGGCCAAGGGCGCGCAGACTATCGTTCAAACAGCGCAGGGCACCGGGGTGCACAACACGCTGGTTGCGGCAGTGCAGGCCGCTGGTCTGGTCGATACGCTATCGGGGCCCGGCCCGTTCACTGTGTTCGCGCCCACCGACGCCGCCTTCGCCAAGCTGCCCGCCGGAACAGTCGACACACTGTTGCAGCCCGCCACCAAGCCGCAGCTTACCAAGGTGCTGACTTATCATGTGGTGTCAGGGCGTGTTCCGGCCGCAGCTCTGACACAGGCGATCCGCCGTGCGGGCGGGACTTATCGCTTTCAAACCGTTGCGGGTGTCGAGCTGACTGCTCGCCTTGAAGGCAATGGCATCGTCATCACCGATGCCGCCGGCCGTACGACGCGCGTGGCGCAGGCCGATGTCAAGGCGACCAATGGCGTGATCCATGTGACCGACGGGGTGTTTCTGCCCGGCTGACGCTTTCCCCGGCGCCGGTTGCGACCCAGCCATGCGCATCGGCGCCACCTCAACCCCGCTCGGCTTCCCCTCCGGCCGGGCGGGGTTTTCGCATGGGATGCTAGAAATCGGGTGGAGCGGGGCCGGCTCCGGTAGCGCTCCCGTGATCGTCGCGCTTGAGGAAGCACTGGCCCGGGTCAGGCCCGGGCCGACGAAGGAGAGGGTGAATAGTGCAACCAGACCGCAGGTCCGCAAGGTCGAACGGCCGCCCGAGCTTATGCGAAGGAACGCCAAGCGATGCGGAGGCATCGCAGCCGGCGCTAAAGGCGCAACAAACTACGCCGCTTCGTCCTTCTTGCTCTTCTTGCTTTCGACGACCTGGACCGGGTCCTTACGGCCTTCGACGACATCCTTGTCGACGACGATCTCGGTCACGCCGTCCATGTCGGGCAGTTCGAACATGGTGTCGAGCAGGATGCCCTCCACGATCGAGCGCAGGCCGCGGGCGCCGGTTTTGCGAGCTAGCGCCTTTTCCGCGACGGTCTGGAGCGCGTCGGGCGTGAAGGTGAGCGCCACATCCTCGAGGTCGAAGAGCTTCTGATACTGCTTGATCAGCGCGTTCTTCGGCTCGGTGAGGATGGTGACCAGCGCTGCCACGTCGAGATCGCGCAGAGTAGCGATCACGGGCAGGCGCCCAACGAATTCGGGGATCAGGCCGAACTTCAGCAGGTCCTCGGGCTCGCTCTTTTCGAGCAGCTCACCCACGCGGCGCTTGTCGGGGTCGGCAACATGCGCGCCGAAGCCGATCGAGCGCTTCTGCAAGCGGTCGGCGATAATCTTTTCAAGGCCAGCGAAGGCGCCGCCGCAGATGAACAGGATATTGGTCGTATCGACCTGAAGGAATTCCTGCTGCGGATGCTTGCGCCC
>ERZ1066119.798-NODE-798-length-19725-cov-6.997407_pt1 | contig 19725 bp, 12 predicted proteins | sample MGYA00382766_ERZ1066119 | MGnify/ENA primary metagenome ERZ1066119 (study PRJEB33369, sample SAMEA5778349) | biofilm metagenome | biome: Industrial cooling water; feature: Water cooling tower basin; material: Biofilm | place: United Arab Emirates | collected...
GATCTGGGCATAGGTGATGTTGAAGGCATAGCGCGCGGTCACCTCGGTGCCGTCGAAGCCCCGGTACGGCCCGGTCCCAGCGAAATTCTCGACCTCCAGCTCGGCGGTGGGGTTCGGCCGCCGGTCGGCATCGCGCAGGCCCGCTTCGGCGGCGCGCTGGCCCGCGTCGGCCGCCTTGAGCGCCGGGGCTTCGGCCCTCAGGCGGGCGGCGGCCTGGTCGAAGGTCATAGGCGCTGCGGCCGCCGGCGGCGCGACCGCTGCCAGCAAGGCGAGCAGGGCTGCGCGTCGGATCACCCCTTCGCTCCCGCTTTCCGCAGCAACGCCAGCTCCCGGGCGGAATAGCGGATGGTGGGTGCGCCGCCGGGCAGCCTGAAGCTTACCGATGCGGTCCAGTCGCCCGACAAGCGGGCCTGGGGCGAGGCGAGCACGTTGCCGCCTGCCGGCCGGAACGGCACGCTGACCAGCTTGCCGCCCGCGAGCAGCCGCGCCGTCGCCGACATGGCGCTTGCCGGCACCGGCTTACGGTCGGACGCGCGATAAACGAAGATCCGCGATCCCGCCGCACCGGCGACCAGTTCGAAATGATAGGCGCCCCAGTGGATCGTCTGTCCGCCGGCCGGACCGACATGCGGCGCGTGAGCCTCCGCCGGAGAGGCCATGGCCGCCAGGACGACAGCGGCAAGATACGCAACTGGCTTCATGCTTTAATCTCCTCAATAGACCTCGGCCGGGCGCGCCATCGGCGAGGCTTGGGCATGGGTGAGCCGCTCCGCCGCCGGCTGCCCGTAGCGGCGGAACAACAAGGGGGTCAGCAGCGAATCGAGCAGGGTGGAGGTGATCAGCCCGCCGAAGATGGTGATCGCGACAGGGTGCAGGATCTCCTTCCCCGGTGCGTCCGCGCCGATCATCAGCGGCAGCAGGGCAAAGGCGGCCGACAAGGCGGTCATCAGCACCGGCACGAGGCGTTCGAGGCTCCCGCGCACGATCATCTGCTCGTCGAACCTCTCGCCCTCGTGCAGGACGAGATTCAGATAATGGCTGATCTTGAGGATGCCGTTCCGGGCCGCAATCCCGGCCAGGGTGATGAAGCCGACCATGGACGCGACCGACAGCGTCTGCCCGGCGATGGTGAGGGCAAGGACGGAGCCGACCAGGGCCATCGGCACCGAACCCATGATGATCAGGGCCAGCGCGGTCGAACGATAGCGGCCATAAAGAACCGCGAAGATCAGCCCAAGCGACAGGAGCGAAAGGAGGCCGATGGTCTGGGCGGCCTCCCGCTGGGCGGTGAAGGTCCCTTCCACGCTGGTGGAATAGCCCGGCGGCAGGCGCTGCTCGGCGAGGATCCGCTCCAGTTCGGCGAGGGCCGCCTGGCTCGATGTCTCGCCCGACAGGTTGGCGAGCACGGCAAGCCGCCGCCGGCCATTCTCCCGCGAGACCTGGTTCGGGGCATCCACCTCCCGGATCTCGGCCAGCGCACCCAGCGGGACCTGGCCCTGCGGCGTGGTGATCAGGACGGAAGAAAGGGCGCCTGGCTCCCGCGTCTCGTCGGCAAGGCGAACCACCACGTCGAAGCGGCGCGGCCCGTCGATGACCTCGGCCACCCGCCGGCCGCTGGTCAGCACTTCCAGCTGCTCGGTTACCTCGGCCGGCGTCACTCCGTAAAAGGCCGCAGCCGAGGCGTTCACCGCAATGTCGATCTGCGGAGTGCGAACGATCCGCTCGACATTGACGTCGGTGAACCCCGGGAAGCCTTGCATTCCGGCCTCGATGGTGCCGGCAAGGCTGCGCAGCGTGTCGAAGTCCTCGCCGAAGACCTTGACCACGACCTGCGCCCGGACGCCGGTCTGGAGATGGTCGAGCCGGTGCGAGATGGGCTGGCCGACACTGACCGACGCGGGAATGACCGCCAGCTTGTCGCGGACGGCAGCGAACACCTCCTCGCGGCTCCGCTCGCTGGGCCTCAGGTCGACGTCGACCTCGTTGTAGTGAACGCCTTCGGCATGTTCATCCATCTCGGCCCGCCCAGTGCGGCGGCCGACAGTCTCGACCTCCGGGATCTCCATCAGCAGCCGCTCGGCCGCCGAGCCGATGCGGGCGGACTCGGTCAGGGAGGTGCCGGGCTGGAACACGATGTTGACGGTGAGCGTGCCTTCGTTGAACTCGGGCAGGAAGGCGCGCGGGAGCAAGGTCGCGCCCCCGGCCGCGACGATCATGGCGACCGCCGCTGAAGCGTAGAGCAGCTTCTCGCGTGCAAAGGCCCAGGTCAGGATGCGCCGGTAGCGTTCCTTGAGCCAGGCCACGACCGGACTTTCCCGCTCTTCCAGGCCCTTCATCTGCGGCAGCAGATAGGAGGAGATCGCCGGCGTCAGGGTGATCGCCACCAGCAGACTTGCAAGAATGGCGCAGATGTAGGCGATGCCGAGCGGACGGAACAGCTGCCCTTCAAGACCGCCAAGCGCGAACAGCGGCACAAAGGCGAGAACGATGATCGCTGTCGCATAGATGATGCCAGAGCGGACTTCCTGGCTGGCCGAGGCGATCACCTCCATGACCGGCCTGGGGTCGGGGGCGAGCCGGTTCTCGCGCAGCCGGCGAAAGATGTTCTCGACGTCGACCACCGCATCGTCGACCAGCTCGCCTACCGCGATGGCGATGCCGCCCAAGGTCATGGTGTTCAGCGACAGGCCGAACAGGCTCAGCACGATGGCGGTCACCAGCACCGAGAACGGGATGGCGAGCAGCGAGATGGCGGTCGTCCGCCAGTTCCTGAGGAAGACGTAGAGGACGATCGAGACCACGATCAGTGCTTCGATCAGCACGCGATTGACGTTGCCGACGGAGGCTTCGATGAAGTCCGCCTGCCGGAACTGCACCCGGTCGGCGGTGATGTGGGCCGGAAGCGTGCGATCGAGCTCGGCCAGCGATTTCTCGATCCGTTCGGTCAGCTCGACCGTGTCGATGCCGGGCTGCTTGGAAACCGATACGATCACCGCCGACCTGCCCATCGATCCGCCATCGCCCCGGCGCGGCGCGGGCGCGAAGCGGACGTCGGCCACCTGGTCGAGGCGAACCGAGGCGCCGCCGCCGGTCGGGACGGGGAGGGCGGCCAGATCCTCGATGGCGATGGTCCGGCCAAGATTTCGGACGCTATATTCGCGCCCGCCCTGCTCGATGAAGCCGCCGCCGCTGTTGCGGGCGAAGTCCTGCGCGGCCCGTTCTATCCCCTCGAGATCGACTCCGAGCCGGGCCATGTCGCCGGGCCTTGGCGCCACGAGATATTGGCGCAGCTCCCCGCCGAGCGGGATCGCGTTCGCCACGCCGGGGATGGAGAGGATCTTGGGCCGGATGGTGAATTCGCCCAGCTCGCGCAGCTCCATGGGTGAGGCGCGGTCGCTCGTGATCGCCACCAGCATGATCTCGCCCATGATGGAGGAGATGGGCGCCATTTGTGGTTGCACCCCGGGCGGGAGTTGCGCCTGCGCGGTCTGCAGCCGCTCGGCCACCTGCTGCCGATTGACGAGCACATCGGCGCCCCAGCCGAACTCGACATAGACGATCGACAGGCCGGCGGCGGAGGCCGAACGCACCCGGCTGACCCCCGGGGTGCCGTTCAGCGCATTCTCGAGCGGCACGGTGACGAGCTGCTCGGTTTCCTCCGTTCCGAGACCCTCCGCCTCCGTCATGACGGTGACCACCGACTTGTCGAGGTCCGGAAAGACGTCAACCGGAAGCCGGCTGAGGACCAGGGCGCCATAGGCCATCAGCAAGGCCGAAAGCGCGATCACGAACGCCCTGTTGCGCAGGGAGAAGGTGACGATCCTGGCGAACATCAGCGGATCTGCCCCAGGAGGCCGGCCGCCTGGGTCACCACCCGCTCACCCGGCCGGAGCCCGGCGAGCACCAGCACCCGTCCACCGGGCAGCGGCTGGGTGCGGACCTGCCGGGGCACGAAGCGCAGCGCGCTCGGCTTCACCCAGGCGACCGTCTCGCCGGACGAGCCGCGGGTGACGGCATCGGCGGGAACCACGACCCCGCGCTGCACCGCCGACCCGACCAGCACGGCTTCCACCGTGATCGCCTCGCCGCCGCGAAGCGCCCCGGCGCCGTCGGTCGCGGTAAAGAGGAAGCGGTCGGCGCCGTCGACGAGCTGCGGGCTCCGGCCGACGAGGCGCAGGCCAAAGCGGCGGCCGTCGGCGGTGACGCCCACGGCGGTCGTGCCGGCGAGCCTCTGACCCGGTGCCAGTCCTCGCGCTTCGACCAGCCAGCCGCCATTGCCGACCATCTCCGCCAGCTGCCCGCCGGGCTCGACCACTGCGCCGATGGCGGTGCTGATGGTCGACACCGTGCCTGCGATCGGCGCCCGGACCGTTTCGGTGCTCTGCACCGGCCCGGCGGCGGCGCCGCGCTGTGCCCGGAGGCCCGAAAGATTGGTGCGGGCCCGTTCGATCTCGGCTCGGGCGACGATGCCGCGGAGCTGCTCCAGGCGGCGCAGTTCCTGCTCGGCAAGGCGCACCTCGCGTTCGAGCGAGCGCACTTCCGCCGCGCTGCTGGCGGCTTCCGACGCCGGCAGAGCGGGCTGGAGCTGGAACAGGACCTGCCCGGCAGCGACCGCCTGCCCGGGGCGCGGGAAAGCCCCGCCCGCGGCGAGCACCCGCCCGCCGCGAGCGGTCGCAAGTCGGGCAAAGCGGGCAGGATCGGGAATGACCTGGGCCTGGAGCCGGCTCGCCGCCGCTCCGGTGCCCTCCACGCCGATCATCGTCCGCACGCCGAGCAGCCGCTGGCTCGGCTTGGGCAGGATGACGCTGCCGTCCGCCGCTCGCACCGGGCGATCGCCCGCACCGGCAACCCCTGCGACCGGCGGCGCGGGCTCGTCTCCGTGCGGCTCGTCCTCATGGGCGTAGACCTGCGGCGTCAGGCCGACAAAGGCGACCAGTGCGACGGCTCCTGCGGCGAGCCCGGGCCGGCGGCGGGCAAGGCGAAAGGCAAGAAAGCCGGCCGCGATCAGCAGGGCGACGATCCCGGCGCCGATCAGCATGGACCGCCAGTCGAGCGCCCCGGCAGCGCTCTCCTCCTCTTCATGCTCGGGCACCAGAACGGGCACGCTCAACAGGTCGTCGCCGCCGGCGCCCCGCACCACCACGTCGACGTTGGTGGTGCCGTGCGGGAGCGGCTGCGCCAGGCGCGCCTCGAACGTCCCGGGCGATACCGCGCGAGCCTCGATAGGCCGGTCACCGATCACCAGCGACAGGCTCGCTCCGCTGACGGGCGTGTTGGTCGCATAATCGTCGAGAAAGACGGTCAGCAGCGGTCCTTCGCCGCCCTGCACCACCACCTCGTAGCGGTCGCTATGCGCTTCGCCGGCCGTTCCCGTCGCTGCCGCCGCCGCCGCCGCGGCGGGAGCTGCAGCGGGCGGAGGACTGCCATGATCCTCGCCTTCGTGCGCCGCAGCCTCGGCACCAAGAAACAGAAAGGCAGCCGCCAGGAAGGAGGCAGCAAGCCGGCGCAGCGCGCCTTTGGAAACGGTCATGTGGAAAACGATCTCTCACCTGAGCCGGAGGTCCGGCAGACGCACTTCGAGCCTGGTCAGGCGAGTGTCGGCGGCTCCATCAACGGCGGAACGGCGGATCCCGGCGGGACCAGCTCTTCCCGCAGGCGGCGATCGGCAGTGGTCTCGCCGGCGAGGCGTGGTGAAGCGGGGCTCCCGAAGGACGCTCCGACCGGACAGCAGCCACCTGCGCTGCTCTTGCAGCAGGGGTGCTCGTCCTGATCCTGCGCAGGCTCCTCGTCCCGGTCGGCGGCGCCCGCGCTCTCGGCGCAATGCCCCGACCCAGCCGCCGCCACCGTCGCAGGCGAGGCAATCGCCGCTGCAGGCAGCGGGGCCACGATCAGCGCCAGAAGCCCGAGCAAGGAAAGGATGAGGCGAGCCATCGAGGCCCTATACCCCCGCACATCGCCCGCGGCCAGTGGCGAAGGCCGTGCTACCCGCGCTCGGGAAGGCCCTTCGCATTTTCGACATGCCGTTTCGCGGAATGGTGACCCCTACGGGAGGGGTCTTTAGATCAAAAGAATAGCTGTAATCTGCCAATCTTAAGCGCGCGGGTGTAGAACCTTTGTACACATCTTCTGTACTCACGAGCCGGTCGTCGGTCGCTTCCTCAGCCAGCATGAGCCCTCGCGCGGGCGGCGTCAACTGGTTCACTTTAGCATCCCTAGTGAGAGCAGATGCTCCGTCCATCGATGGTGGGAAGCGGAACGGCTGCTTTCGGGTGAGCACACGCAAATAGCCGACGTTCGTTCATGCGGAGGGTAGGGGCGGGTTAGCGCCCATTGTGGCCGCTCCGGGTGGACTGAGCTTCGCACTAAAGCGGAATGTCTGGTTCGGACGGAAAGCAGGCATTCCGACAAGCCTTCCTTAGGGCAGGACCGTCGTGACGAGGTAAGCTGCAAAAATCACAACGTGGACGGCCCCGTGCAGCACTGTCACTCGGCCGCGCGCAATCGACAGAGCCGCTACAAACAGGCTTAGTGCGAGAAAGATCATCGACTTGGGGTCAAGCCCAAGCACTAGGGGTAAGCCGAGCATGAACGACACGACCGCCACCACAGGAACGGTTAGGCCGATGGTCGCCAAGGCTGAGCCCAGCGCCAGATTGAGACTCGTCTGCAGCCGCTTTGCCCGAGCGGCCCGGATTGCCGCCACGCTCTCGGGCAAAAGGACGATTCCGGCGATGGCAATACCCACAACGGCTCGCGGCAGCCCGGCTGCGGCGACCGCAGCATCGAGGGGATCAGATAGCGACTTGGCAAGCAAGACTACGGCTCCCAGGCTCACTACCAGCAAGCCGAGCGAGGCCAAGGCACGAGCGTCACTGGGTGGCGCCACATGGGCCTCCGGCGCCTCGCGCAGTTCTCCTTTAGGGAGAAAGTAGTCACGGTTGCGAACAGTCTGCACGAACACGAAAGTCAGGTACAGGAGAAGCAGGAATACGGCCAAAAAGGCGAGCTGCCCTGGAGTGAAGATCGGGCCGGCAATGCTGGTTGTGTAATTCGGAAGCACAAAGGTAAGCACCATCAGTGTTGTAAGCGCGCTCAGGGCGGCGTTGGCACCGGTGCGGGTAAAGCGCGCCTCCCGTTGGCGCCGCGCGGCGGCTATGAGGCAAAGGCCCAGAAGCAGGTTTAAGATGATCATGCAGGTCGCAAAAACAGTATCGCGCGCTAGCGTCACAGCGGCCTCTCGATTTGCCAGCATCAGCGAAACGATCAGCCCGGACTCGATCACAGTTACAGCCAGCGCCAGGATCAGCGTACCGAACGGTTCGCCTACCCGGTGCGCAACCACTTCAGCATGGTGAACGGCAGCCAAAACGGCCCCGATCAAGATCAGTCCGGAAACTAGCGGGTAGAACCATCCGGCTGCGGAAGCTACAAGGATCAGCCAGCCAAGCAGCGGAAGAAGCCAAGTCCAAATTCTAGTCAGGGGCGCCATGATCCTTCCATGGCGTTGTGGATTAAGAGCCGCAACCACCTCTAAACGACGACAGCCATGTGTTGCGGCCAGACCTTCGGCATCGATGTCCGCGATGGGCCGGAAGCAAACGTAAGCCGCCGGTCCGCTCCCGGCCAGGTCCGGCCATTCAGGTCAGCGCCCATTCCGATCGTTTGACGTTGGCGGTGATCATCCCAAGAGCCGCCATTTACACGACGGGCCAGTTGCGGCTTCGATGTCGTCCTGAGATCAGCGCTCGTCCGCGATAATGGCGAGCGGTTGTAGATCGTTAACGATAATGTTGCGGTAGCTGACCCGCAGAATGCCTTGTCGCTCCCACGATTTCAGAACCTTGTTGATGCTCTGGCGCGAGGCGCCGAGAATGTGAGCGAGATCCTCTTGCGCGATGGTCACATGCCCCCCGCTTTCCACAGTGGAGCGGTCAGCCTCGGTCCGGCAGGCTTCGACGAGTGTGCCCGCCAGCCGCGCCGGCAGGTTTTGCAATCTGGAGTCGTCCATACGCCCCAGCGTCCACCTGTAGCGCAGGCCCATGAGGCGGAGGAATTGCAGGAGGTAGTCCGACCGATCGTCTACCAAATCGTGCAGCGTTGCGCGTGGCACGACCAGAACCTGGCTGTCGACAACCGCAACCGCATCGTGGCCGCGCGCCTCACCGGTAAAGAGCGAGGCCTCACCAAACCAGTGCCCTGCCGTGATGAGACCCAGCACTGCCTCGCGTCCGCCCGCACTCGTGACGCTCAGGCGAACAATGCCGGCCTCGACGCAGAACAGGGCGTCCGGTGGAGACCCACGCAAGTAGAGCATATGTTTTCGATCGAGAGCCACCACTTTGGCATGGCGGCGCAGCAAAGCATCCAGTTCTGCGTCCAGTGCGCCCACGGGCGCTGGCAAGATGTCCTGTCGCGGCGTCATCGGATTTAAGAGAGCCCGAGCAAAGACGCAGCGCAACCTCGAAGTGACCGTCGCCAGCTCAGCTCCTAGAGCGCAGCTAACAAAGCATCACGGCGATCCTTCATTGATGGGACCTGATCGTAGGGGAAATCTGGGTTGGCCTGCCGCAGGATGTTCGCCATACGTGCCTCCACCACTGGCAGAGGCTCGGCGTCCGGAAAGATGTAGAAGGTGTCTGTCTCAATTGCGGCAAAGGTAAAGGCCGCCACTTGCGCCGCCGACATCGTGCCATTGTCAAGCGACCGTTGCGCGGTTTGGCGCGTTGCGATTTGGGATGCGGTGAGCCGCTGCGTGCTGGCAAGCTCAGCCGGGCGGTTGCGATGCGACTGGCCGATATTTGTCGAAACATAAGACGGGCAAAGAACGGCGGTGGTCACCTGTGAGGTCGCAATCGAGAGGTCATGGTACAGGCACTCGGACAGTGCGACCACGGCATGCTTCGATACGCTGTAGATGCCCATGGCGGGACCGGTCAGTAGCCCTGCCAGCGAGGCCGTGTTCACGATGCAGCCGCGATAGTTGGCATTGGCTGCGGCCGCATTCAGCATTTGCGGCGTGAAGGCGCGCACTCCGTTTGCAACACCGTCCACGTTGACTCCCATCAGCCAGGTCCAGTCGTCCTTCGTGTTCTCCCAGATGAATCCGCCCGATGTTACGCCCGCGTTGTTGAAGAGAAGGGTGGCGGGGCCGTATTCGTCCAGCGTCCGCTCTGCCAGTGCGTCAACGGCTGCTGCGTCAGCAACATTCGTGAAGACGCCGATCGCCTCTGCCCCGGCCTCTCGTATCGCGGCGACCGCCGCTTCCAGCGCTTCGGTCTCCACGTCGGCAAGAACCAACTTCATCCCTCTCGAGGCGGCCTCTTGCGCGATCGCCTTGCCCAAACCCGATGCGCCACCGGTGATCACCGCCACGCCGCCGTTCGTCGTCTGCATGTTTCGTCTTCCCTTCGATCAGGAGCTGTAGGCAAATACAGGATCGCGCGGGTCGATCGCGGCCAGCGCCTTCTGCTCGTATTCATAGTCCTGACTGTGCTGCCATTCGGGCCGGTCACCGCGCCGGGGAAGGCGAGCGAGGCTGCGCATGAGGTAGCCGGAATTGAGGTCTTCGGCGTCGACCCAGGGGAGTCGTGCCATGCCGGCGTGGTCAGCAGGGATGGTTGGCTCGAGGCGCTTTGCGCCCGTCTCCCTCATGTGGCGAAGCAACCGGCAGATGACGTCGGCAACAAGCTCGACGCGCAAGGTCCAGCTGTAGTGCCCGTAGCCATAAACCCAGGCCAGGTTGGGGACGCCGGTGAAGAGCATGCCGCGAAATGCGACCGTCTCGGCGAAATCAACGGCTTCACCATCGACGGTGAAGGGGATCTCGCCCATCACCGCCATGTCGAAGCCGGTGGCGGTGATCACAACGTCGCTGTCGATCCGCTCGCCCGAGGCGAGCCTGATCCCTTGCTCGTCGAATGCCTCGATCGTGTCTGTGGCCACGGACGCCTTGCCCGCGCGGATGGCGCGGAACAGATCACCGTCGGGGACGAACGCCACGCGCTGCTGAAGCGGCCGGTAAGGCGGCGTGAAATGGCGCTCGACATCGTAGCCCTCGGGGAGGGCAGCTTGCACGCCGGCGATCAGCAGATCCCGCAACCCGTCAGGGTCCGTGTGTGCGCGCGAGATCAGATCGGCGCGGTCTCGAACGACCTTTCGGCGCATGATTTCGTGAATCCAGGCCTCGTCGACCTCCAGCCGCCGCAGTTCATCCGCCAGTGCATCCGCATTGCGACCAAGTGCGAAGTAGGTTGGCGTTCGCTGCAGCATTGTAACATGCGCGCAGCTGTCGGCGAGTGTGGGGATCAGGGTCGCTGCAGTCGCGCCTGAGCCGATGACGGTGACACGCTTGCCTGCAAGATCAATACCTTCAGGCCAATGCTGGGGGTGAATGACCTCGCCCTGGAAACGCTCTAGCCCCGGCCAGTCAGGGGTGTGGCCCTTGTCGTGCCGGTAATAGCCTTGGCACATCAAGAGGAAACCGGCTTCGAGGCGAATGCTCTCGCCTTCATCGCCGGTCGCCACATCCAGAAACCAGCTGTTGCTCTCGCTGGTCCATGCGGCCGACCGAACGCGATGTTGGTAGCGAATGTGCGGTTCCAGCTCGGCTTCATCGATCGCCGACGCGAGATAGTCGAGGATCTGCTCGCGCGAGGCGATCGGGTTGCCCTGCCAAGGCTTGAAGCCGTAGCCAAAGGTGAACAGGTCGCTGTCTGATCTGGCCCCGGGGTATCGATGGATGCGCCAGGTGCCACCATGCCCCTCCAACGCGTCGAGGATGACGAAGCTGAGATTGGGGCACTGGCGGCGAAGCTCGTGGGCGCACCCTATTCCCGAGATACCCGCGCCAACAATAACCACGTCGAAGCGCTCTGCAGCGCCCGAGCTTGGCGATAAGGAAGGCGTATCGGCTTTCATCAGTGATCCTGTCGGCGCTGCGAGGTCAGGTGCCCGCAGGGGCAGGATGCGATAACCGGGAGTTCCAGACTGTCGCCTTGTGGCAGTCTCTACCGCTTAGGCCTGAGACAACGGAGAATGGCCGCACAACGGCAGCTTATCCGTGCCGGTAGCCGGAAGCCGAAGGTCTCCAAGCGGCCAATCTGCGTCACCTCGCGCGGATGACGACCTTCTCCTCGCGGCAAAGACTGCAGTTATCCTTGCAGCGCTCGAAACCAGCCGTTCCCGCAAGTTCACGAGTCTTGTGATTAGCGTGCTGCCGAACCGTAAGCCCGAGTCTATCTGTGATGCAGTCGTCACAAATTGGGTCTGGCGAGAGGCGCGACACGAGGCTTCGTACATCGTCAAGAACAGTCACAATGCCTCCTGAGCTGACGCCGTCCGAGCCCTTTATCACCCCGGTTGACAGCGGTGTCCGGTCGAAGACGAGAGAGACAGCAGGAGATCTGCACGTCAATCCACCCTGCGTGAGGCACTTAGCTCCCAAGAATGTCTCGAATTTTGGTCGCCAAGGCGTCTACCGCGAAGGGCTTGGTCACCATCTCCATCCCCTTCGCAAGAAAGCCGCTGCGGACTGCGGCGTTCTGCGCATATCCGGTGATGAACAGGACCCTTAGGTCGGGCCGTGACTGGCGGGCCACCTCGGCAAGCTGACGGCCGTTCATCCCGGGCAAGCCGACGTCGGTCACCAGAAGGTCGATGCGCCGATTGGACTGCAGCACCGGAAGAGCCGCCTGGGCGTCCACTGCCTCAATCGCCTCATAACCGAGCTCCTCGAGCACCTCGAGTACGATTAGGCGAACGGAAGGGTCGTCTTCGACTACCAGCACCGTTTCGCCGTCGCCCTTGGGTGCCGAGCCGCTGTCCTCGGTCGCGACTTCCAGCTCGCTCCTGGAGCGCGGCATGTACAGCTTCACGCTCGTGCCCTGATCGATTTCGCTATAGATGCGCACATGGCCGCCAGCCTGGCGTGCAAAGCCGTAAATCATCGACAGGCCGAGGCCGGTCCCTTGCCCCACCGGCTTGGTGGTGAAGAAGGGCTCGAAGACCTTCTCGGCCGTTTGCGGCGACATTCCGGTTCCGGTATCCGAGACACTCACCACGACGTAATCGCCGACGCTGAGCCCATCGTGATCGCGGACATAGCGTTCGTCGAGGTGCGTGTTGGCGGTCTCGATGGTGAGCTTGCCGCCATCGGGCATGGCGTCGCGCGCATTGATGCACAGGTTGAGGAGCGCGCTTTCCAGCTGATTGGGATCGGTGGAGGCAGGCCACGCATCGGCCGCAAAGTGCGTCTCCAGTGCGACCTGCTCGCCCAGGGTGCGGCGGAGCAGGTCCTCCATCCCGCTGACCAGCACGTTCACGTCCGTTGGCTTGAGATCGAGCGACTGGCGCCGTCCGAACGCCAGCAAGCGCGAGGTCAGCGCAGCCGCGCGCTGGGCCGAGGTGTTGGCAGCGTCGATGTAGCGCTTGACCCGGTCCATGCGCCCGTTGGCCAGGTGCATCTGGATGAGATCGAGACCGCCGATCACGCCCGTCAGCATGTTGTTGAAGTCGTGGGCGATGCCGCCGGTAAGTTGGCCGACGGCCTCCATCTTCTGGCTTTGGCGAAGCTGTTCCTCCGCCTTCATCAGTTCGGCGGAGCGTTCGGCGATGCGTTGCTCCAGCGTCTCGTTGAGGGCGCGCAGTTCGATTGCGACACGGTCGCGCTCGGCTTCGACCGCTCGGCGCTCCTCGATGTCCATCAGCACGCCTGGGAAGCTCAGCGGGGTGCCGTCGGCTGCGACATTCACGCGCCCGCTCGCCTCGACCCAGTAATAACATCCGTCCGCACGCCGAACCCGATATTGGTGAGTATAGGATCCGCAAACTCCGAGTGCGCCCTGAATCGCGTCGGATAGTCCGGCTTGATCGTCCGGGTGCACTGTTGCGACGATCTCGGCCAGTGGCATGCCGCGTTGCCCCTGCTCGGGATCAAGCCCGAAGGCAGACGCGAAGGCTTCGTCGACGGTGACCTGGTCGGTTGGCAGGTCCCAATGCCAGGTTCCCAGGATCGCCCCCGCGCCAAGCGCCAGTTGCACCCGCTCGATATTCTGCCGCGCTAGCGCCTCGCTTTCCCGAAGCCGATCCTCAGCCTCGCGCCGCGCGGTCACGTCGTTGAAGAAGATGGCGATCTGCCGGTCCTCGGGGTTGCCGACCCGCACGGCCCTGACGTCGAACCACCGCTTGAAGGCCTCGGCATAGCTCTCGAAGGTCGCCGGCTCACCCGTCCTGGCGACGTGGCCATAAGTCTCGAACCAGAAGCGTTCGAGGTCCGGAGCATATTCCGTCACCCACTTGCCGCGCAGGTTCACGCCGGCCTGGAGTTCGAAGGCCGGGTTGGCTTCCAGGAAGCGATAGTCAACCGGCTTGTCATCGGCGTCGAACTTGACCTGCACGATCGCAAACGCCGCTTCGATCGTCTCGATGATGGTCTGGAAGCGCTCCTCGCTGCGGACGAGGGCGTCGCGGGCGACGCGCTCCTCCGTGATGTCGCGGGCGACTCCGGCGAAGCCGACGGGCTTGCCCTCCTCGTCCCGCTGGATCTCGCCCTTGCGAGCGATCCAGCGCAGCGCGCCGTCATTGGCGCGCCTGATCCGATACTCGACTTCAAGCTGGGCGGTACCGTCCGTACGCGACTGAAATGTCGAGACCAGGTGGCGGTCCTCGGGGACGATCAACTGCTCGAAGGTCTGCGCGGGCACGGTGGTGTGTTCCTCGACGCCGTAGAGCCGGCACAGCTCGGGCGTCGTGTGCAGCACGCCGTCGGGGCCGACATGGAATACGCCAATGCCGCCCGCCGCCTGGGCCCAGCGCAAGCTTTGCTGGGTCTCCTCCAACTCTTTGCCGGCCAGATGCTGCTCCGTCCGATCGCGGAGGATCTTCACATAGCCGACATGTCGACCGTCGGGATCCTTCAGCGGCGACATCTCTCCGCTCGCCCAGAAGCGCTCGCCGCTCTTGCGTAGGTGCCAGCGCTCGTCGGCGGCTCGGCCCTGGTCACGGGCGGTCTTCATCTCCTGGTCGGGGGCACCGGCTGCCCGGTCTTCCTCAGTGAAGATGAAGGAGCCGTTCCGCCCGACCGCTTCCGCTTCCGACCAGCCAAGCACCTGCTCGGCACCCTGGCTCCATTCCAGGATCGTTCCGGCAAGGTCGGAGGCGATGATGGCGAAGTCCTGCGCGCTGTCCATGATGGCACGCTGGCGGGCTTCGGAGGCGGCGGTGCGCTTGGCAGCAACCCGAAGCTCCAGTTGAACCATGACCTGCTTGGCAAGAACGCGGATCGTCCGTTTCTGAACCTCGGTCAGGTCACGCGGTCTGGTGTCAAGCACGCACAAGGTGCCGATGGGAAAGCCATCGGAAGATTTCAGCAGTGCCCCGGCATAGAAGCGGAGGTTCGCTTCGCCGGTGACCAGCGGATTGCAGTTGAAACGAGTATCCTTGGTGGCGTCGGGAACAAGCAGGAAATCCTCTTCGAGGATCGCATGGGCGCAGAACGACGTCTCGAGTGGGGTCTCGCGGACGCCTAGCCCGACCTCCGCCTTGAAGAATTGCCGCTTGTCGGAGATCAGGTTAACGACCGCAATCGGCGCTTCGCACACGGCCGCGACAAGCTCGGCGATCTCGTCGAACGCCTTCTCCTTGGGGGTGTCGAGGATCTCATAGCGCGCAAGTGCAGCCTGCCGCTGCTCCTCGGCCGAGGATGGATCGTTCATCGTGTTCCGCTTGTCTGAGGTCGCGTCTGTAGCCGTGACGATCGAACACGCCAAGATAGATAGGTCTAGAGGTCAATAGCTCGTCTGCGCGCTTGTGTGCTTGCGGCCGAAATCGCTTAGGCGAGCGGCAGTCTGATGTTCACTCGAATACCGCTCGGCTCGAAGTGCCGCTCTATCCTAGCATCTGGCTGCGAGCTGAATACTCGCCGCAGCAGTTGCGACCCGAAGCCCTCGGTCGTGGGTCGTTCGACTGGCGGTCCGCCAGTTTCTCGCCATTCGAGTTCGACTTGGCGCCCATCGGCATCGTGGGTCAGCAACCACCTAATGATGACGCGACCGCTCGCGACCGACAGCGCACCATATTTGACGGCATTGGTGGTGAGTTCGTGAACGGCCATTCCAAGTGGAACGGCGATCGCCGATGGCAGGTCCAGGTCGGGGCCGTCGAGCACGAGCCGCTCGCCATCCTCAATATCGTACGGCTTCAGCTCCGCACATAATAGCTCGCGCAGGTCGCTCGATCCGCGGCCGGCGACCAGCAGAGCGTGGGTTGTGCCGAGAGCCGACAGGCGCGCACCAAAGGTCTGCGCGAACGTCGGCAGATCCTTGGCCCTGCGGAGTGTCGAATTGGCAATCGCCTGAACGGTCGCAAGCGTGTTCTTGACGCGATGGTGCAGCTCGGCGTTCATCAGGGCCAGCTGCTCTTCGGCTCGCTTGCGCTTGGTGACCTCGCGGACCACGCAGTTGATGCCGATCACGCTTCCATCCGGCGACCCAACTGCGTCGTAGCTGGCGAGCCAATTCCGTCGCGCTCCGGGCTCGGCTGGGGTTTCGCCAACGATCTCCAGCGAGCGCACCGACTCGCCTGTCTCCAGCACCTGACGGTAGAGCGGCTCTAGCTGGTCGGCGAGGGCGGGCACTACTTCGCGCACCGTGCGGCCAAGATGGTCTTCGACCGGCAGCCCGTCGATCTCGGCTAGCGCAGCATTGACGCGAACGAAGCGCAAATCCGTGTCCACCAGCGACATGCCGATTGGCGCGCCATTGTAGAGCGTTTCCAGCTCGGCCAGTCGGCGTGCAGCGACGGACTCGCTTTCGCGAAGCGCCTCCTCCTGCAGCTTGCGTTCGGTCACGTCACGAGACACCGATACAATCCGCGATGGCACCCCCTCCATCCCAAGAATGGGTGCGACCGATACATCCCACCACTTGGGAGTGCCCTTGGCAGTGGGGCAGTAAGCCTCGAAGCGGCTGCTCCGGCCGGCTCTCCCGTCCTCTACCGATTGCTTGACCAATGGCGCACAGTCGGCCGGCCACAAAGAGGACCAGTCTGCGCCAGCGACCGCGTCGAAGTCGTCGATCTCCATGGCGCACTGGCCATTGATGTTCATGTAGCTGAGTGAACCGTCGAGCTCGACGACCTTGATGCAGTCTCCTGATGCGTCCAGCACCGATCGCAAGAACGCCTCCTGTTCCCGCAGGCTGGCTTCAGCAGTCTTTTGGGCGGTGACGTCGATATTAAGGCCAACCATCCGCTGGGGTCGGCCTTCAGTATCGCGATGCACCCGACCCAAGCCTTGCACCCAGGTCAGATCGCCATCCGGCTTCACGACGCGGAAGGTGACGTCGTACAGCCCATCGTCGCAGATCGCTCGTCTCAGGGCCTCCGTAGCCCCTGGCCGATCGGCTGGATGAATGAGCTGTGGCCAGCGATCGTTGGGGAAGACCGCCGGTGCCTTTGACGGCAAGCCGTGCATCCGTGCGCTCTCGGGCGACAGGGTGCAAACTCCCGTTGTTAGATCGACCTCCCAGGTGCCGGCACCGGCTGCTTCTTGAGCCATCCGCAGGCGAGTGGCGTCTTCCATCCGCTCGGCCTCATGCTCAGCACGCTGGCGAGCCAGTGCCACGTGACGGGCAACTGCCTGGAAGAAGAGCAGGTCTTCGTCATCGAACTCGTCGCGCGTGCGGCTGCCGAAACTCAGCGTGCCGAGCAGCTTGCCGCCAGCTCGCAAGGGTTCGCTCGCGTAGGCGCGAATGCCGGCTGATCGGATCAGCGCTTCGCGCATCCCGGTAGTTGACTGGACATGGGGAACGTAGATCGCCTGTTCCGTCCCTGCCACGGTGCCGCAGACCGCTTGGCCGAAGTCCAGATTTACGCTGCTCCTGGCAATCTCCGGATCCAGCCCATGGTAGAAGGCCAGCCGTAATCCTCGTCCTATCTCCGCGAGGATGTACCCGAACGACGCATCCACGCCCAACTCGGCGGATAGCCCTTCGAATAGCCTCGGCAAGGCCTCGCGATCGGGGTCCTGACCTTCGAGCAAGCGGGCGGCAAAATCGGACAGGAGGTCAAGGCGACACATGCGCGTATTCGCTTGATCATTTGACGCAACCAATCGCATTGCTTGCCCATCCGCGCCGACCACGGTCAATTCCCCACTTCCGACTCTGACCGGGTCCGTAACATATTTGGAAGGGGAACGTCAGTTCTCCACCCGACTTTGCAAGTTAGGGATTTGTACCTACTCGCTGATCAGAGAGCACGCTTGCGCTAAGCACGCTCATCTTGCGACCTCCAAGGTCACACGAGGGCGTAGTGTGCTCTGTGGTGGTGACTGACTCGTGGCCCGCCGGAATTGCGCGGCTGAGCGCGTCAGAGCCGTTTCTTTGAGTTGGAAGCGGTAGCCGCAAGCTTGGCTGAACGGACGTCCGCTTAGACCAACCTGCGCCGCAAAGCGGACGGTCTGGATCCGGCCAGTTCGGGACGCGGGCCGCGCCTGAACGAACGTCCGCTATTACGCAGCAGAGATGCGGGTCTGAATGTCAGCAAGTGGGTCTCTTCGGGCCTACAGCTCACGCCGAACGTTGAAGAGGTCTCTCAAAATTCAGAGGAGATCCGCTGTGGCAGTGGAATCAGGTGCGCAGGCCCGCTGCGCCATCTACACGCGGAAGAGCGCTGCTCCGCCGCTCGGCCAGGAGATCACCTCGCTGCAGAGCCAGAGAGCCATATGCGCCTCTTACATCGTCAGCCAGCAGCACAAAGGCTGGCGTGAGATCGAGAAGCCGTACGAGGATGCGGGGCGCACCGGCGCCAACCTGAACCGTCCAGCCCTGCAGGAGCTTCTCACCGACATCGAAGAGGGGCTGGTCGACGTCGTGCTGGTCTACAAGTTGGACCGAATTACCCGCACGCTGCTCGACTTCATCCGTCTCATTGACTTCTTCGAGCGGTTCGGAGTCGTGTTCGTTTCGATCACCCAGAACTTCGATACCAGCGACAGCATGGGGCGACTGATCAGGAACGTGCTCCTGACCTTTGCGCAGTTCGAGCGCGAGATCGCCAGCGACCGCATGCGCGACAAGAAGATGGTCATGAAGCAGAGCGGCCGCTGGACCGGAGGCGACGCGCCGATCGGCTACGACCTAAAGAAAGGCAAGCTCGTCCCGAACGCGCCTGAGGCTGAAGCCGTGCGCTGCGCCTTTCGGACCTACATTGCGGAAAAACGGCTGTCCGCCGTCCACAAGGCGCTCCTGGCTGGCGGGCATCGACGAAAGGTGTGGAAGACCGCCGCCGGCGAGCGTCGCGGTGGCACCCCGATCAGCCTTACATCGCTCCACCATGTGCTTCAGAACCCGGTCTATGTCGGCGACGTGACTTACCGGGGCGAGCGCTTTCCCGGTCTCCATGAGGCTATCCTCGAGCGCGAAATCTGGGACAGGGCTCAGGAAGTGCTAGCCGAGCGCCGGCTGTTCAAGCCGCGGCTACCGGAGCATCTGCTCGCCGGTCTGCTATGGGATGCTTACGGGCGGCGTATGAACGCCCGGCAGAGCCGCAACGGTGCCGGCTCTCACAGCTACTATGAGTCAGCTCCGTGCGCATGGGCGGCCCGTCGCCACCTTAAGGTTCTCCGAGTGGCAGCTAAGCAAATTGAGGAACTGGTGCGCACCGCAATCCAGCACCAGCTGCTCGACCCGGCAGGGCTGAGGCGGCTGCTCCTCGACCATGGCTTGACCGGGACAGAGCTCAACCAGCTGTGCGAGGCAGGGCCGCCCGCAGCGGCACGCCTCCAGACGCTACACATTCGGCATCTGGTCGGCCTCTACAAGCAGATGATCTCACGTGTGGAAGTTGGCTTCGACCGCCTGCACACTTCGCTTCGCACCGCATCTCTTGTCGCCTTGCTGCGGTGGGACGGCGTTGGATTGTTCCGGATGACCGATCTCGAGCTGCTGCGTGCCAAGCACGTAACTGGGCTCGAGGTGCCCACGCACCTCTACCGCCAGAGGCGTGAGGGATGGTTGCCCGTGCAGCCCTGCCTGGAGCAAGCCGCTCCGGACCCTGGGCTGCTGACACTGCTCGACGACGCTCGAGAGGCGCAACGCTTGGTGTTCCGCCACCGCGACCGCTCGCTGTCCGAGCTGGCCTGGTCGGTCGGCAAAAAGCCGTCGTACTTCTCTCGCTTGGTGCGGCTCAACTATCTCGCACCGGATGTCGTCGCATCCATCGTGGATGGCAGGCAGCCAGAATCACTTACCCGCGGTCTTCTCATGAAGATGGATTTGCCGCTCGACTGGGCTATCCAGCGCCGCTTGCTGGGTTATCGACCGCTGCACGCCGAGCACGAAACGGAAGAGGCCTTGGCTACCGGCACGCCTCTAGCTCACGACAGATCGTCGGAACTGGTCTGCTGACGGAGAAGTCGAGCGACCTTGCGGTTCTCGAGCCAGAGCTCGCGATCGTGCAAGACGTGAAGCGCTCCGGCCTTGTCGAGCGCCTGCTCGTCGCCCTCGGCTTCGATCCATTCCGCTCGGATGATCCGATCGGAAGGGTCGAGCAGATACAATTTGTAGAACGCCCCCGTACCCATGACTCGATCATACCGCTTGCGGAATGATGAAGCTAGCCAAGGCTCTCCAGCTCCGTTGCTCGAGCCCCACCGTCTACGTAGAGCCGGTCCGGCGCAGGTACCGGAAAGCCGAGCAGACTACGCTGCTGCCTCCAGTCCGCCGGAAG
>ERZ1066119.802-NODE-802-length-19679-cov-12.790766_pt1 | contig 19679 bp, 15 predicted proteins | sample MGYA00382766_ERZ1066119 | MGnify/ENA primary metagenome ERZ1066119 (study PRJEB33369, sample SAMEA5778349) | biofilm metagenome | biome: Industrial cooling water; feature: Water cooling tower basin; material: Biofilm | place: United Arab Emirates | collected...
CGCGCACATCGTGCTTCGCACCGCGTGTCGTGAGGCGATAGCCGGTGCGGTGCGGATCGACCTGGACGCCGTAGGTCGCGACCGGGTTCGCATCCTCCTCGCTGCCCGCGGCGAACGTCGCGACCTCCACGAAGCGTTGCCCGGGCGTGTATTCAAGCTCCAGCTCTACCGGCTCGCCGTCTACGGTGATCGCTTCTTCTTCGAGGCTGACGGAGTATTGCAACCCAGCGATCGCCACCGCCCAATCGCCGGGGGGAGGCGAGAAACCGTTGAGCTGGCCCCCGATCCGCTGCGCGCGGTCGGCGTCCGCGGTCGCCAGAACACCCGCTAGCGCCGCTAGCACGCGGCTGGTTTGCGCATCAGTGGCCGCGCCGTGGAAACCCTCCGGATATTCCTCGGCAATGAAGCCGGTGGTCAGTTCGCCCGAGCGGAAACGCGGGTGCTGCATGATCGCGCTCAGAAAATCGACGTTGTGGCCCAGCCCCTCGATCCGGAACGCGTCGAGCGCCTGCACCTGCAGGTCGGCAGCCTCGTCGCGCGTGGGCGCCCAGGTGATCAGCTTGGCGATCATCGGATCATAGAACATCGAGACCTCGCCGCCTTCGGCGACGCCGTCGTCGATGCGGATGTAAGCGTCCTGCTCCCCTCCCGCTTGCGGGAGGGGCTCCCGCAGGCGGGAGGGGAGAAATGGAGCCTGGTGCAAGCTCGCCTCGGGCGGCTGATAGCGCACCAGGCGCCCGGTGCTCGGCAGGAAGCCGCGATAGGGGTCTTCGGCATAAACGCGGTTTTCGATCGACCAGCCGTTGATGCCGATGTCGCCCTGACCGAACGCCAGCTTCTCGCTCGCTGCGACCCGAATCATCTGTTCGACCAGGTCGACCCCGGTGATAGCTTCGGTCACCGGGTGCTCAACCTGGAGCCGGGTGTTCATTTCGAGAAAGTAGAAGCTCTCGCCGCTCGGGTCAGCGCCGCTGACGATCAGTTCGACCGTGCCCGCGCTGTAATAGCCCACCGCGCGGGCCAGCGCGACGCATTGCTCGCCCATGGCTTTGCGCATCTTGGGCGTGACGAAGGGGCTCGGTGCTTCCTCGACCACCTTCTGGTGGCGGCGTTGGATGCTGCATTCGCGCTCGTTGAGGTAGACTATATTGCCGTGCTTATCGCCTAGCACCTGGATTTCGATGTGGCGCGGATTGAGGATGAACTTCTCGATGAACACCCGGTCGTCGCCGAAGGAGTTCAGCCCCTCGCGCTTCACGCTCTCGAAGCCCTCGCGCACATCCTGCTCGGAATAGGCGAGCCGCATCCCCTTGCCGCCGCCGCCGGCGCTCGCCTTCATCATAACGGGGTAACCAATTTCGGAGGCAATGCGGACCGCGTGCTCGGTATCCTCGATCTCGCCGACAAAGCCGGGGACGACATTGACCCCCGCTTCCTTCGCCAGCTTCTTGGACTCAATCTTGTCCCCCATCGCGGCGATGGCGTTCACGGGCGGGCCGATGAATTCGATCCCCTCCTTTGCAAGCGCCTCTGCGAAGCTCGTCCGCTCGGAGAGGAAGCCATAGCCGGGATGCACCGCCTCGGCCCCGGTCTGCTTGCAGGCGGCAATGATCTTGTCCGCGACCAGATAGCTCTCCGCCGCCGGGGAAGGCCCGATATGCACCGCCTCATCGGCAAGCTGCACGAACGGCGCGCGCGCATCGGCGTCCGAATAGACCGCCACCGTCGCGATCCCCATCCGCCGCGCGGTGCGGATGATGCGGCAGGCGATTTCCCCGCGGTTGGCGATGAGGATTTTGGAGAACATCAATTTGCTTCCTGGATTTCTGCACACGGGGGCGCGTCGTCGGGGTCCATGCAGTCGTCACGCATAAAGCCACCTCCGAACACAAACAGCACCGCCAGCGCGATTGCGACGATGAGGCCGATCAAGATCGCACGGCCAGTCAATCCAACCTCGCCAAAAGTCTTTCGTCATGCCGGACTTGATCCGGCATCCCGCTTCCTTCCGACGCCGCGCTCCAAGAAAAGCGGGACCCCGGATCAAGTCCGGGGTAACGAGAGAGGGAAATGGTCACTCAACCGCCTCCGCCACCCGGCACGTCCGCATCGGCTCCTCGCCCTTCAGCGCCGTCAGCCCTAGTTTCGCCATCAGCGCCGCGTCGCTGTCGTCGCCCGCGTTCGGCGCGGTTAGAAGTTTGTCGCCGGTGAAGATCGAGTTCGCGCCGGCGAGGAAGCACAGCGCCTGAGTCGCCTCGCTCATGCTCTCGCGGCCGGCGCTGAGGCGCACCATCGAAAGCGGCATCGTAATCCGCGCCGCCGCGACGGTGCGGACGAATTCGATATCGTCGATCTTGGCGAGCGGCGTGTCGGCCAGCATGTCGCCAAGCACCGTGCCCTTGACCGGCACCAGCGCGTTGACTGGCACGCTTTCCGGATGCTGCGGGAGGGTCGCTAGCGTGTGGATGAAGCCGACGCGGTCGGCGCGCGTCTCACCCATGCCGACGATCCCGCCGGAACACACGTTGATCCCCGCCGCGCGCACATTCGCCAGCGTATCGAGCCGCTCGTCCATCGTGCGGGTGGTGATGACGCACTCGTAATACTCCGGGCTGCTGTCGATGTTGTGGTTGTAGTAATCGAGCCCTGCCTCGGCGAGCATATCGGCCTGGCGAGGCGTCAGCATGCCGAGCGTCATGCAGGTCTCGAGCCCCATCGCCCGCACGCCCTTCACGATCTCGACGATCGCCGGCATGTCGCGGTCTTTGGGGTTGCGCCAGGCAGCGCCCATGCAGAAGCGCTGGCTGCCCGCGTCTTTCGCCTGCGCCGCACGCTGGAGGACGGACTGCACCTCCATCAGTTTGGTCGCCGCGACGCCGCTGTCGGCCTTCACCGACTGCGAGCAATAGCCGCAATCCTCCGGGCACCCGCCGGTCTTTATGGAAAGCAGCGTGCAAAGCTGGACCTGGTCCGAGGCATGATGCTCGCGGTGCACGGTGGCGGCGCGGAACAGCAGTTCGGTGAAGGGTAGGTCGAAAAGCGCGGCGATCTCTTCCCGAGACCAGTCAGTTCGTATCATAGGACTTCCAGGGCATCGATAAATAGCGATAAAAAGACACCCACGCCGCCTGCGAGCAGCATCGGAGCCAGAGCGCGCATCCGGTACACGACCTTCCGAGGTCGCTCGTGTTTGGACCTGGCTCTCACAATCTCGCTTGCACCATGAACGCACCTACGCCAGCGGCACTTACCAAGCCGAATACGGCGAAAACCTTGAACCGCTGAAGATTTTCGGGATCGATGTTTTGAACGACCAACAGAATGCCGCCGAGTGCGAGGACGCAAAGGGACGTCAGGTGCTTGAAGTAATCGTACAGCAGCAGATCGCCGTCACTCCTGTCCGAGCTATCCAACGGGCAACCATCATCCTCGGTCATGCAGGTCTCCTGGCCAAGTAAAGGCCGAAAGCCATCACGGCGATGCCGACAAGGCGCTTGGGTGTGAGCGCCGTCTGTATCGCGCCCAGCCATCCGAAGTGGTCGATCGCGGCTGCCGCCACGATCTGTCCGAGCAGCACGAAGAAAATTGCATTGCCCAGGCCAACACGCGGTGCTGCGAAGGCAACCGAGGTCGCGTAGAACAACATGAAGACCGCGCCGATCCACAGCCATGGTCGCTCGAAGGTAAAGGCGGTGCGGTCCGGCAGCCCCGTCAGACCCAGCACGACCAGGGCGATCACCAAACCAACCCCGAAGGTCACTGCCGTCGCAGCGATAGGGCCGCCGAGCTGTTGGCCCAAGCCTGCATTGAGCGCCGCGAAGATCGGAATCCCAATTCCCGCCGCGAACATCATGGCGGCGATCGGCAGAAATGCACCCGATTGCGGCGCGCTCACTCCGCCGCCTCGCGCAATTCCTCGCCAGCGGGGGGCATGTTGTGACCCAGCAAGCGCAGCATATCGGCGGCGCATTCGACCACATTGCTCCCCGGACCATAAATGCCCTGAACCCCCGCCTCGCGAAGGAAGTCGTAGTCCTGCGGCGGGATGACGCCGCCGGCGACGACCTTGATATCAGCCCGCCCCGCCTCGCGCAGGAGCTGGATCAGCTCGGGAATCAGCGTCTTGTGCCCCGCGGCGAGGCTGCTGGCGCCGATGGCGTCGACATTCTCGGCGAGCGCCATGTCGCGCGTTTCGGCAGGGGTCTGGAACAGCGGGCCGCTAACCACCTCGAAACCCATGTCGGCAAAGGCACTGGCGATCACGTTGGCGCCGCGATCGTGCCCGTCCTGGCCCATCTTGGCGACCATGACCTTCGGCTTGCGGCCGAGGCGGCGGGCAACCGCCTGCACGCCCTCGACTACCTGGGCGTAGCGGCTGTCATCGGCATAGGCAGCCGAGTAAACTCCACGCACTGGCTTGGGCACTGTGTCGTATCGGCCGAAGGCTGCTTCCATCGCCGCGGAAATCTCGCCCAAGGTGGCATCATGGCGCGCGGCCTCCACCGCAAGGGCCAGCAGGTTGCCGCCATTCCGCGCACCCGCTTCGAGTGCTGTGAGCGCCTCCTCACAGGCCGCCTCGTCCCGCCCGTCGCGCACTGCCCGCAGCCGCGCGATCTGGGTTTCTCGCACCGCGTGGTTGTCGACTTCCAGCGTGTCCAGATGCGCCTCTTCCGGCAGGCGGTATTTGTTTACACCCACGATCACCGTCTCGCCCTTGTCCACACTGGCCTGCTTGGCGGCGGCGGCGGCCTCAATTGCGGCCTTGGGTTTGCCGGTCGCGACATAGGCGGTCATGCCGCCCGCCGCATCGACCTCGGCGAGCAATTTCCGCACCTCTTCCATGAGGTTATGGGTCAAAGCTTCGACATAGTATGAGCCGCCCAGCGGGTCCGCCACGCGCGTAACCCCGGTTTCCTCTTGCAAGACAAGCTGGGTATTGCGCGCAATTCGGGCGGAGAAATCGGTTGGCAGCGCGATCGCCTCGTCGAGCGCATTGGTATGCAGCGATTGCGTGCCGCCGAGCACCGCCGCCAGCGCCTCTATCGTGGTGCGGATAACGTTGTTGTAGGGGTCCTGCTCCTGCAGGCTGACGCCGCTGGTCTGGCAATGCGTGCGCAGCATCTTGGACTTGGGGTTCTCCGCACCCAGCTCCATCATGACATCGTGCCACAGCGCGCGGGCGGCACGCATCTTGGCAATCTCCATGAAGAAGTTCATCCCGATGCCCCAGAAGAAGCTCAGGCGCGGCGCGAAATCGTCGAGCGCGAGGCCGGCTGCCATGGCCCGCTTCGCATATTCCTTGCCGTCGGCGATGGTGAAGGCGAGCTCCTGCACCGCCGTCGCCCCGGCTTCGTGCATGTGGTAGCCGCTGATCGAAATGCTGTTGAACTTCGGCATGTTCGCCGAGGTGTAGGCGATGATGTCCGAGACGATCCGCATGCTCGGCTCGGGCGGGTAGATATAGGTGTTGCGGACCATGAACTCCTTGAGGATATCGTTCTGGATGGTCCCGGTGAGCTTGTCCTCCGAAACCCCCTGCCGCTCCGCCGCGACGATGTAGAACGCCAGCACCGGGATCACCGCCCCGTTCATCGTCATGCTGACGCTCATCTCATCGAGCGGGATCTGGTCGAACAGAATTTCCATGTCGCGCACGGTGTCGATGGCGACGCCAGCCTTGCCGACGTCGCCCACCACGCGCGGATGATCGCTGTCGTAACCGCGGTGAGTGGCGAGATCGAAGGCGACCGAGAGCCCCTTCTGCCCTGCAGCGAGGTTGCGGCGGTAAAAGGCGTTCGATTCTTCAGCGGTCGAGAAGCCGGCATATTGGCGGATCGTCCATGGGCGGCCAGTGTACATGCTGGCGTAGGGCCCGCGGGTGAAGGGCGCGAAGCCGGGCAGGCCGGGATCGAGGTCGGCAGTGTCTTGGGCGGTGTAGAGTGGCTGGACGGCGATGCCTTCAGGCGTGTGCCAGGTCAGGTCCTTGCCGCGCACTTCCTTCGCCGCGGCGGCGTTCCAATCCGTTCTCGTGGGCTTTTCAGCCATCAACCAATTCCCGTTCGTGCTGAGCTTGTCGAAGCACCGCTTTTCTTCCGGCGCGGCGCTAGAACCAAAAACTGCCCTTCGACAAGGCCCTCCTGAGCGTGTTGAAGGGCTCGGGGCGAATGGAAAATGGAAGTTACTTGCCCGCGAACGTCGGCTTGCGCTTCTGCAGAAACGCCATGCCGCCCTCCATCGCGTCGGCGCTGGCGCCGGCCAGACGCTGGCCCTCGGCCTCGGCTAGGAACACATCGTTGACCGTCCCGTCGAGCGCAGTCGAAATGTTGCGCTTCACGGTGGTGTAGGCAAGCGTCGGACCTTCGGCGAGCTTCTGTGCGAGCGCGGTCGCCTCGTCCATTAGCGCTTCGTCGGCGGTGGCCTTATAGATCAGCCCCCATTCCTCTGCCTGCGTGGCGGAAATCTTCTCGCCCAGCATCATCATCCGCGTGGCGCGGGCGCGGCCGATGGCCCGGGCGAGCAGCCAGGTGCTCCCGCCATCAGGCACCAGACCGATGTTGACGAAGGCCTGAAGGAAATAGGCGCTCTCGCCCGCGATCACGAAATCCCCCGCCAGCGCGATCGAGCACCCCACGCCAGCCGCCGCGCCGTTGACCGCCGTCACGACGGGCACGGGCAGCCGGAGGATTTGGCTGACCAGCGGGTTGTAGTGGTTCTGGAGCGCCTGGTGACTGCCGCCCTTGGAGGTGATCGCATTAGCCTCGCCCCGAGCCGCGAGGTCCGCGCCCGAACAAAAACCCTTCCCCGCTCCAGTGATCAAAACCGCGCGAGCGTCGCCGATATCATAGAGCGCGGCGCGAAGTTCGTCCGCCATCTCCAGCGAGGCAGCATTCAGTCGCTCGGGCCGGTTGAGCGTGATTCGGAGAACGGCGCCGGTCCGTTCGGCGAGGATGGTTTCGTGGGCCAAGGTCCGCTCTCCCAAGCGTTGCGTGTTGCAACGGGTTTGGCGAGAGGTCGGCACACTGGCAACCCCTCTCCCCAACCACACCGTCAACCACACCGTCACCCCGGCCACCGAGCCGGGGTCCCGCTTACTTTTTAGCGCGGCGCCCGAAGAAAAGGCTTGGCCCGGATCAAGTCCGGGCCAACGGACGAGATGTTAGTGCCCGGCCCCCCCGCGGCGTCTCCATGATCTCGGTCAACACGCCCATCATGTCCTTGGGGTGGAGGAAGAAGATCGGCGTCCCGTGCGCCCCAATGCGGGTGGGCCCGAGGATGCGCTTGCCCAGCCCCTCGAACCACTCGCGAGCCGCGGCGATATCGGGCACCTCAAAGCAAACATGGTGCTGCCCGCCGAGCGGGTTCTTCGCGAGAAAACCGTGGATCGGCGAGGCCTCGGACAACGGCTCGATCAGCTCGATCTGCGTGCCGCCGTTCGGCGTATCGACGAAGCAGACTTTCACGCCCTGCTCGGGCATGTCGAAGGGCTCGGACACCTCCACCGCCCCCATCACCTCGCGGTAATAGGCCAAGCTGTCCGCAATCGAAGGCGTCGCCACGCCGATATGGTTAAGCCGCCCGAGTTTCATCCTCCAAAGATGATCCGGTAGAGCAGCATCCCCGCCGCATCCCCTAGCGCCATGCCCAGCGTGAACTTCTTAGTGCCTTGCTTTTCCATGCTTTCTCCAGACGGTTCAAAGCGGGATATTGTCGTGCTTCTTCCACGGGTTCTCGAGCACCTTTCCGCGTAGCTTGCGCAAGCCCAGCGCGATCCGCCGCCGGGTGGAGTGCGGGTAAATCACCTCGTCGATATAGCCGCGCTGCGCCGCCACGAAGGGATTGGCGAAGCGGTCTTCGTATTCCTTCGTTTTTTCAGCGATCTTCTCGGGGTCGTTGCGATCCTGGCGGAAAATAATCTCCACCGCCCCCTTGGCGCCCATCACCGCGATTTCGGCGGTGGGCCAGGCGTAGTTGAGGTCGCCGCGCAAATGCTTGGAGGCCATCACGTCGTAGGCGCCGCCGTAGGCTTTGCGGGTGATCACGGTGATCTTGGGCACGGTCGCCTCGGCATAGGCAAACAGCAGCTTGGCGCCGTGCTTGATGATGCCGCCAAGCTCCTGCGCGGTGCCGGGGAGGAAGCCGGGGACATCGACGAAGGTCAGTATCGGGATCTCGAAAGCGTCGCAGAAGCGCACGAAGCGCGCCGCCTTCTTGCTTGAATTGATGTCGAGCACGCCCGCCAGCACCATGGGTTGATTGGCGACTACGCCCACAGTGCGCCCCTCGACCCGGCCGAAGCCGCAGATGATGTTGGCCGCATGCGCGGGCTGGACTTCGAAGAAATCGCCCTCGTCGAGAACCTTCCGGATCACCTCGTGCATGTCATAGGGCTGGTTGGCGTTCGCCGGGATAAGCGTGTCGAGGCTGTCCTCGATCCGGTCCCAGGGGTCGCTGGTCGGGCGCTCCGGAACGTGCTCCCGGTTCGAAAGCGGCAAAAAGTCGAAGAAATCCCTGGTCGCGAGCAGCGCCTCGATATCGTTCTCGAAAGCGAGATCGGCGACGCTGGTCTTGGTGGTGTGCGTGATCGCGCCGCCCAGTTCCTCCTGCGTCACGACCTCGTTGGTGACCGTCTTCACCACCTCGGGCCCAGTCACGAACATGTAGCTCGAATCCTTCACCATGAAGATGAAGTCGGTCATCGCGGGCGAATAGACCGCGCCGCCCGCGCAGGGGCCCATGATGAGGCTGATTTGCGGCACCACGCCGCTTGCCAGCACATTGCGCTGGAACACCTCGGCATAGCCGCCGAGGCTGGCGACGCCCTCCTGAATGCGCGCACCGCCACTGTCATTGAGGCCGATGACCGGCGCGCCGACCTTCAGCGCCATGTCCATAACCTTGCAGATCTTCTCCGCATGGCGCTTGCTGAGCGAGCCGCCAAACACGGTGAAATCCTGTGAAAACACGAACACGAGCCGCCCGTTGATGGTGCCGCTCCCGGTGACCACGCCGTCGCCCGGAATCTTCTGCGTCTCCATCCCGAAATCGGTGCAGTCGTGCTCGACGTAAGTGTCGAGCTCCTCGAAACTGTCTTCGTCGAGCAGCACTTCGAGCCGTTCGCGCGCGGTGAGCTTGCCCTTGGCGTGCTGCGCATCGATGCGCTTCTGCCCCCCGCCCAACCGCGCAGCCTCGCGGCGCTTCTCCATCTCGGCGATATTGGCGGACATGCTCTCTCCCAGAATGTTGCGGGGCGGTTACGCTCGGCGTGCGATAGGCGTCAAGGAGAGCGGGCGTTGTGGCTTCCGGTTTCGCGCAGATAACGCGGAGGACCGGGAGAGCGCGGAGAGGTTGTGACCGCAGCGAAGCTGCCGTCCCAAATTTGAGCGTTCGATCAGCCTGCGTCGCTGCCGCCCCCTCCGCGACCTCTGCGCGAAGAAATAGCGCTACCTCAGCGCGGAAATCAGGAATTCGACATTGCCTTCCGGCCCGGTGATCGGGCTTTCAACGATCCCCTGAACAGCAAAATCTAGACCCTCGACCCAGGCGCGCACCCCTTCGCACACGCGCGCATGAAGCGCCGGATCGCGGACCACGCCGCCCTTGCCGACCTCATCACGCCCAACCTCGAACTGCGGCTTGATCAAGGCGACAAGGCGGCATTGCGGCGCCGCGAGCTTAAGAGGGCGCTCGAGCACCTTGGCGAGAGAAATGAAGCTGGCGTCGCAAACCACCCAGTCGCAGGGGCGATCGATCATCCCAGATGTGAGAATGCGCGCGCTGGTCTGCTCGAGCACGGTCACACGTGGATCCTGGCGCAGTTTCCAAGCAAGCTGGTTGGTGCCCGAATCGACCGCGAAGACATGCGCCGCGCCCTTCTGGAGCAGCACATCGGTAAAGCCGCCCGTCGAACTGCCGATGTCCATCGCTACCGCGCCCGCCGGGTCGAGGCCGAAATGCTCGATCGCATGCGCCAGCTTGATCCCGCCGCGCGAAACCCACGGGTGGTCACGACCGCGCACCTCGAGCGGCGCGTCCTCGGCAAGTTGCTGGCCCGGCTTGTCGAGCTTGGTTTCCCCGGAGAACACGAGCCCTGCCATGACCAGCGCCTGCGCGCGCGTGCGGCTTTCGGCCAGGCCGCGGTCGGTGAGCAATTGGTCGAGGCGGCGCTTGATTGGTTTAAGGGCGGGCATTGGAAAGAAAGCGCTTAGCGGTCATTGAGAGAGCATGAAACCGATCTACGTTCACTTCGCTGGCGCGCTCGCCCTGACCTTAGCCCTTGCAGCCTGCATCCCGTCCACGCCGCGCCCGACTCCGCCGATACAAGCGGGCCCGACGCCGCGTGCCGCTCCCACGCCGACGCCGACCCCCTCGCCGATCGCCACGAACTGGCTCGATCGCCCAGCGACTGCAGGAGACTGGTTCTATCGCGCCGAAAATGGCCGTACGCTGGCGCTGTTCGGAAGCGAGGAGGCGGAAGCGGACTTCCTGTTACGCTGCGACCCGGCCGTCCGCACCATTACGCTGGCCTACGCCGGCGAGGCCGATGCACCGGTGGCGATGCGCATCCGGACCGAAACCGCAACGCGTAACCTGAGCGCGCGTCCAAGCAGAGGCGGGCTGAGTTATCTGGAGGCCGCGCTGCCCGCTAGCGACCGGATTTTTGACGCGATGGCACTCAGCAAAGGCAGATTCGCCCTGGAAGTTGCCGGCAGCGAAACGCTTTACCTGCCAGCGTGGGCCGAGGTGACGCGCGTAATAGAAGATTGCCGCTGAACGCGAACAAGGCCCGGCGTCATGCCAGGCCCGAAGCGCCGAATTCTGACGCGGGAAAACTTTTTTACAAGGCTTGTTTTCCGGGGTTCGAACCAACACATTTCGACTCAAGATCAGCGGCGAACGCGGGTCTTGGGCGCCGGTGAAACGGTCGCTCTTAGCTCACTAGCGCGAAAGGAGGTGATCCGATGTCTCATGGTTCAGCAGAGAGGTCGGCAAGTTTCCGCGCGGAGCACTATCGGTAAGCACATCTTACTGCCGATAGAGGCTTCGTGAGCGGCACTTCCCGCCGCTGACCATGTGAAGGGTGGTTCTGGTTTCGGCCGGAGCCACCCTTCTCATTTTGTGCGGGTGAATGGGCCAAGATTTCCCTCGTTCCACCTCCGTCACCCCCGACTTTATCCGGGGTCGTGCTTACTTTCTCGTGCAGCACCTGCCATCGAGCTCGTCGCTCGAAGAAAAGCAATGGCCTGGTCTAGCCCTGTCCACCCGGGGGGATTGGTGTTTCAATAGGACCGCCACGGCCTTGCCCGATATCGTGCTAGGGAATAACGCGCGGCGGATGGCCGACAGTTTTCCCGCCCCCGCCCTCGCCTTCGAGCGCGTCCCCCACCCCGCGCCCGTACCCAGCGAAATTCGCGCCGAAGCCATCGCCAACCCGCGGTTCGGCACGGTCTTCACCGATCACATGGTGGTCGCCGACTATGACGCCGATATGGTGGGCTGGCACCAGGCGCAGGTCATGCCGCGCCAGCCGATCGCGCTCGATCCGGCCTCCAGTGTCCTCCACTATGCGCAGGAAATCTTCGAAGGGATGAAGGCTTATCGGCATGCCGATGGCTCGATCGCGCTGTTTCGGCCTGAGGAGAACGCGCGCCGGTTCAACGACAGCGCCAGGCGCATGGCCATGCCTGATCTGCCTGAAGAGCTGTTCCTCGAAAGCCTTCGGCAGCTCCTGGCCATCGACCGTGAGTGGGTGCCGTCGGGCGAAGGAACCTCGCTGTACCTGCGCCCCTTCATGTTCGCGAGCGAAGCGTTCCTGGGCGTGCGCCCCGCGCGCCAGTATAAGTTCGTCATCATCGCCTCACCCGCAGGCGCCTACTTCAAATCCGGCCACGCGGCGGTGAAGATCTGGGTCAGCCGCGATTACGTGCGCGCCGCCCCCGGCGGGACGGGCGCGGCCAAGACTGGCGGAAACTACGCTGCCAGTCTCGTCCCCCAGGCCGAAGGCATCGCGCAGGGCTGTGATCAGGTCGTCTTCCTTGACGCCGTCGAACGCAAATGGATCGAGGAATTGGGGGGCATGAACCTGTTCTTCGTGTTCGACGATGGCAGCGTCGTGACCCCGCCGCTGACCGGAACCATCCTGCCCGGCATAACCCGTGACAGCCTCATCACTCTCTTGCGCGACGAAGGGCTTACCGTTCGCGAGGAGCCTTACAGCATCGAGCAATGGCGCGCCGATGCAGTAAGCGGCCGGCTGGTCGAGACCATGGCCTGCGGCACCGCGGCGGTGGTGACACCGGTCGGCACAGTTCTCGACCGCGATGGGGAATTCACCATCGGCTCTGGGGGCACCGGCCAACTCACGGCCAAGATGCGCGATGTGCTCACAGGCATCCAGTTGGGCCGTCGCCCTGATCCGCACGGCTGGGTTGTGCGGCTCTAGAGCCGCCCGCGCACCAGGAAGCGCTTGCTGAAGGTGGTGCTGGGGCGCAGCACGATGATCGCCACGCCAGCCAGTGCCAGCAGCCCGCCAATCACAAGCTGCATTCCGACCGCGTCATTGGTCAGCCATGCGCCCAGCGCGACGGTGAACAGAGGCGATAGGAGGGTCAGCGGCACGACCTGGTTGGTGTCGTATTCCTGGAGCAGCCAAAAATAGGCGCTGTGCGCGCCGACCGAAACCACGATGCCGGCAAAGAGCAGGCATGCCGCGGTCTCAAGCGGAGCACGCGCCAGGCTCGCCACCTGTCCGCTCTCCGTCATCGCCGTCAACGGCAGGAGCACGATTGCCGAGGCTACCCCGGCCCAAGCCTGAAGCCGCACTGATGAAAGCTCGATCCGCTTCACGAATACCGTGCCCAGCGCGCCCAGCATGGCCGCGGCGAAGATCAGGGCAACGCCGCCGCTGGTCTCCAAGGCGGAAGGGCTGCTGACGGCGATCAGCACGCCTCCGAACGCAAGGCCAATGCCGAGCGCCCGCCGCCAGCGGACCCGTTCTCCAAGAAACAGGATCGCGAAGATGACGGTGAGCGGCGCGCCCGCCAGGCCGACGACTCCCGCGGCCGCAGGGCTGGCCGTGCGCAATCCGACATAGAGTAAGGCAAACGACCCTCCGCTGATCGAAAGACCGATCAGCATGACTCGCAGCAGATTGCGCGGCACGGGGCGTAGCAATGGCAGAAGCGCCAGCACCACCAGAACCGATCGTGCAAAAGCATAAAAGACCGGCGGGATGCCCAGATCGTCGACGGCGATCTTGCTGACCACAACATTGAGCGACCACAACAAGTTGACGAGCATCAACAGGGCGACCGCGGGCAGGGTCATCCCTTTGCTGTCATTTGCTCCGGGAGGGCGGCGGCAAGCTCATCGAGCCAAACAGTCGCAACGGCATCGCTCGGGGCGCGCCAGTCACCGCGCGGGCTCAGCGCTCCGCCCGCGCTGACTTTTGGCCCATTCGGCATGGCGCTGCGCTTGAATTGGCTGAACGCGAAGAACCGATTGAGAAAATTCTCGAGCCAGTGCGCGATCGTGGCCAGATCATATTCATTTTTGGCCGCGTCCGGAAAGCCCGCCGGCCAGGCGCCCGCCTCGCGATTGCGCCAGGCGTGCCACGCCAGAAACGCCACATGGCTCGGGCTCTGGCCCCAGCGGATGACGTGGTGGAGGAAGAAGTCATTGAGCTCGTAGGGCCCGATCATTTCCTCGGTAGACTGGATCGCGCCATCCTCGCCCGCCGGCACCAGTTCGGGGCTGATCTCCTGGGCGAGAATATCTTCCAGCACCGCGTCTACTTCAGGGTCGAATTGGTCAGTGCTGATCGCCCAGCGAATAAGATATTGCATCAGCGTCTTGGGGACGCCCGAATTGACGCCGTAATGGCTCATCTGATCGCCAACGCCATAGGTGCACCAGCCCAAGGCCAGCTCGCTGAGATCGCCCGTGCCCAGCACAAAACCGCGATGCTGCCCCGCCAGGCGGAACAGATAATCGGTGCGTAGGCCCGCCTGCACATTCTCGAAGGTCGTGTCGTAAACCGGCTGGCCCTCGGCAAAGGCGTGGCCAATGTCCTTGAGCATACGCTCGGCGGCAGGGCGGATGTCGATTTCTTCCGCCGTGACTCCGAAAGCCTTCATCAGCCGCCAGGCGTTGCTTTTGGTGCCGTCAGAGGTCGCGAAGCCCGGCATGGTGTAGCCGCGAATGTCGCTGCGGGGCCGGCCGAGCCGGTCCATGGCTTTGGCAGCGACAATGAGGGCATGGGTACTGTCGAGCCCGCCCGATATGCCGATGACAAGGCATTTGGAGCCGGTCGCCTCCAGCCGGCGCATCAGTCCATCGACCTGGATATTGAACGCCTCGAAGCAATCCGCGTCGAGCTTCTCGAGGCGATTGGGTACGAACGGAAAGCGCCGGATGGAGCGGATCAGGCCGCTGTCGCCCGCTGTCATGCGGTGTTCGAACAGGATAGTGCGATAGCCAATCGCCGCACGCGCGGCGTCATCGGCCGCATCGGCGAAAGTGCCAACGCGAATGCGGTCGGCCACAATGCGCCGCAGATCGATATCGGCGATGCATAGCTCGGGCTCGAGGTCGAAGCGGGAGCTCTCGGCCATCAGGTCGCCGAGCTCATAGATCATGCCTTGCCCATCCCAGGCCAAGTCGGTCGTGCTCTCGCCATGCCCGCTGGCGGAATAGGCATAGGCGCAATAACCGCGGAATGAGCTGGCGCGGCTCAGCAGATGGCGCTCGTCGGATTTCCCGATAGTGATATTGCTGGCCGAAAGGTTGAGCACGATGGTCGCGCCGGCCAGCGCCGCCTTGATGCCAGGGGGCTCCGGGGCCCAGTAATCCTCGCAAATCTCGATTCCGAAGATGAAGCCGGAGAGATTGCTGGCTGAAAACAGCAGATCGACGCCAAAGGGCACTTCAACCCCGTCGACCGAGATCGTCATGCCCCGGCACGCCTGCCCGCGCGCGAACCAGCGCTTCTCATAGAATTCCCGGTAATTGGGCAGGTAGCTCTTGGGCACCGCCCCCAACAGGCGCCCACCGGCGATTGCCAGCGCACAGTTATACACCCGCCCGTTCCGCCGCAGCGGCGCGCCAATCACGATGATCGGATTGAAGCTCGCGCTAGCTGCAGCGATCTCGCCGATTGCCGCCTCGACCGCATCGAGCAGAGCTGTCTGCAAATGCAGATCGTCGATCGCATAGGAGGACACGCAAAGCTCAGGATACAGCACCAGGTCGACACGCTGGTCATGCGCGCGTCGCGCCTCGTCCAGAATGGCGGCGGTGTTGAAGGCCACATCCGCCGTCCGCACACGCGGCGTGCTCGTTGCCACCCGCACGAAACCATGCGTGTGGAGATCGAAAAACGGGTGGCTGTCCGGCTCGCTCATCAGTCGAGCGCCTCTTTCATCATCTCCAGCGCCACTTCAAGCGCGGCTATGCGCACTCCGTCGCGCCCGATGTCGCCGAAATGCTCTTCGCGGTGGAGCATCTGGCCGCCTTCTCGCTGACACGCAAAATGCACAAGCCCCTCCTCGCCCTCATCGGTCTTGCCGGCAAAGCCGGTAATGGAGACGGCCAGTTTCGCCTCCGAATTGGCCAATGCACCTGTCGCCATCGCAACCGCCACATCGCGGCTGACGGCGCCGCAGTCATCGACGAGCTTCCGCTCGATGCCAAGAAGATCGCACTTCGCTTGTTCGGCATAGACGACGAAGCCTCGCTCGAAGATATGCGAACGCCCCTCCACGTCGGTAAGCAGGGCCGCGAGCAAGCCTCCCGTACAACTTTCTGCGGTGGCCAGCGGCACATCGAGGTCGCAGGCTCGGGCAAGCACGGCATCGGCCGCTTTCTCGACGCGTTCGGGTAGGATCGGGTTCAACGTTTCGGTCATGTTGGCTCCTCGCACATCACGAGAGCCCAACCGATGCCCAAGCCCATGCGGGTTCGAGGCCAATCTTGATTAAGCCCGGCCGAACGTAACTGATCAGGCGGCGCGGCGAGCGCGCTTCAAGGGAGGCCCTTCGAGCAGTTCGATAAGCCCGCGCTCTTCGCGCGAGAGCCATTGGGTCGCACGTGGCAATTTCAGTGTCTCTCGCCATTTCGCCTGGCGATCGGCGAGATCGAACAGCAGTGGATGAATATAGCTCTTGCGGGTGACAGCGGGGGTGTTGCCGAGATGAGCGGCGACCTCTGCGGTCAGTTGCTTGATGCTCACCTGCCCCTCAGCGTTCTCGAGTATGTCAAACGCCATCACGCTGGCGTGCCAAGTCCGGAAGCTTTTTGCGGTAAAGCGTTCACCCATCGTTTCGGCCAGATATTCGTTCACATCGCTCGAGGTGACGGGGTGATATTCCTGGTCGGCGTCGACATACTGGAACAGGTGCTGGCCTGGGAGGTCCTGCATCCTGCGCACGAGCCGTGCCAGATGACCGTCGGTGAGCGATAGCTCCCGCAGCACCCCCGATTTGGCCTTGAACCGCAGCTTCAGCGTCTTCCCCGTCACCTCGGCGTGGCGTTGACGCAAGGTGGTCGCGCCGTAGCTGCGGTTCGCTTTCGAATAGCATTCATTACCAACGCGGATGGCGCCGAGATCGAGCAGCCGCACCACGCTGGCGACGATCCGCTCGCGGCTAAGCGCGTTTCCGGCGAGGTCCTGGTCGACCCGCTTGCGTACCAGCGGGAGCAATCGGCCGAACGAAGCGCAGCCCTCGAATTTCTCGGTTTCGCGAGCAGCCCGGAAGTCGGGGTGATAGCGGTATTGCTTCCGGCCGCGATCATCATAACCGATGGCCAAGATGTGTCCGTTGGCGGCAGGGCAGAACCAGGCATCGCGATAGGCCGGCGGCAGGGCGATGGCATTGAGCCGCACCCGCTCCTCCGGATCGGTGATGCGCTTACCCTTGGCATCGAAATACGCCCAGCCTGAACCCGCGCGGCGCCTGGTGATGCCCGGCAGGCTGTCATCGACAAAGATCAGTTTTTCCATGGCACTCTAATCGAATCGCTTTCGCTCGGTTCCGCCGCGCTTCGAGCGGGGCGAGCACGCAGCTGCCACATTGCCTCGGATGTTAAGAAAGTTTTGCACTGTGGCGGACGCGCAACATGCCCACATCTTTGCGATTCAACAGCTTATACGGGGCTGCCTAGCGGCTGCGGGGCGGGGTGGCTTGGCCGTCACTGTGTTGTCACATAAGGGACGCTTGAGCGTCGCGCAGCGGCCGTACGCGCCTCGCATCACCGACATTTGACGCGCCTTTAACGGCAAAACCTTGGGGTAACGATCCGATGAAGTTCAAATATCTGCTGGCAGCCTCGGTTGCCGGTCTTTCGACGGCGGCCGTGGTCGCTCCGCAGTCCGCGATGGCCCAGCAGATCACGTCTGGCATCGAAGGCGTCGTCAACGACGACAGCGGCAATCCCATCGCGGGCGCATCGGTGATCATCACCGATACCCGCACCGGCGCGACCCGCTCGCTGACCACAGGCGCGGACGGCTCGTTCAGCGCCACCAACCTCACGGTTGGCGGTCCTTACACCATCGTTGCATCGGCCGATGGCTTCGAGGGCCAGTCGATCACCGACATCACCACGACGCTGCAGGGCAACACCTCGCTGACCTTCGCACTGGCCGCGGGCGGGGGCGAGATCGTCGTAACGGGCACCCGCGTCCAGGTGACGCAGCTCGCAGTCGGCCCGGGCACCAGCTTCACCGCTGAAGTGCTGGAGAACGCGCCTAGCTTCAATCGCGACGTGCGCGACATCATTCGCATCGACCCGCGCGTCAGCCTGGACCGTGACGACGGCGGTTCGGGCCAAGATCGTATCTCCTGCCTTGGCGGCAACGACCGTGGCAACGCCTTCACGGTCGACGGCATCAGCCAGGGCGACGTCTACGGCCTCAACGACACCGGCTTCTCCTCGCGTTCTTCGACGCCAATCCCCTATGATGCCGTGCGCGAGACGCAGGTCCAGTTCGCGCCCTTCGATGTGGACTACGCCAACTTCACCGGCTGCGCGATCAACGTCGTCACCAAATCGGGCACCAACGAATACCAGTTCGGTGGCTTCTTCGAATATTCCGACAGCGGCATGCGCGCCGACAACATCACGGTCGACGGTGTGCGCCGCCCGGTCGCGCCGATCGAGCCTGAGAAGCGCTGGGGTGCCTATCTCGGCGGTCCGGTGATCCGGGATCGCCTCTTCCTGTTCGGCGCTTACGAATACCAGGAAGCCGGTCAGTCGCAGGATGATGGCCCCGCTGGCGCTGGCTATGCCAACGAGCTGGCGGGCGTTCCGGTGGCGGCGTTCAACGAGATCGCCGATGTGCTGCGCTCGACCTATGGGATCGATCCGGGCCCGCTGGTTACCAACCGCCCGTTTAAGAACGAACGCTGGTTTGCCCGCGCGGACCTGCAGATCACCGACGATCATCGTCTGGAACTCGCCTATCAGCGGCTTGAAGAGTCAACGACCCGTCCGGACGACTTCTTCACCGGATCGACTTCGCCGCAGGTAACCGGCCAGAACACCTTCTACCTCAGCGGCACCGAGTCCAACTACTATTCCGCTCGCCTCTACTCGCAGTGGGGCGACAATGTATCGACCGAGCTGCGCTATTCGCGTTCCGAGGTGCAGGATCTGCAGGACCCGATCGGCGGCGGCGAAGCCCAGTCCGATCGCCCCATCCCGCGCATCATCGTCGGTATCGATAATGCCACCGGTCCCGACGGCACGGTCCTGGCCGGCCCCGGTACCTCGCGCTCGGCAAACGATCTGCGCACCAAGATCGATCAGTATCGCGCCGTGATGAACATCGAGGCGGGGGACCACACCTTCAAGATCGGCGCGGAGATGAACCACGCCGATCTGTTCAACCTGTTTGTCCAGAACGCCACCGGCACGCTGGTCTTCCGCAACGTCAACGATCTGCGCCAGGGCCTGCTTTCGCCGGGCACGGGTAACAATCAGACCAACACGCAGCCCAACAACGTGGTGAGCGGCGCGACCGAAGGTGCCTTCGGCAATTTCTCAGCCACAGGCGACATCAACGATGCAGCGGCGCAGTTCACGCGCACGATCTACTCCGCCTTCGCGCAGGATGATTGGCAGCTCACTGATCAGCTCGCGCTGACCGCCGGCGTCCGCGTCGACTGGTATGACGGTGGGCGACCGGACCTCAACCCGAACTTCGTCGCTCGTTATGGCATCAACAACAACGCCGGTTTCAGCGATCTTGCGCCGCTGGTGATGCCGCGCGTTGCGCTGACCTACGACATGAACGACTTCGCTGTCTTCTCGCGGGCGCAATTGCGCGCGGGCATCGGTGTGTTCTCAGGCGGCGACCCGCTGGTCTGGTTCGGCAATGCCTTCCAGAACGACGGCAGTTCTTTCGCTCTTGCCAGCTTGCAGAACTCTGCCTGTCCGGCTCAAAGCGCCACGACGCAGATCGACGTTGTGGTGAACGGCCAGTTCACCGGGCTGCCGACCTGCTTCCGCAACGCCGCCATCGCGACGGCAGCCGCGGGCCAGGGCTTCACTCAGTCGATCGATCCCGACATCAAGGTGCCCAGCGTGCTGCGCGCCAACGTCGGCTTCGCGTCCGAGCTGAACTTCACCGACAGCGGTTTCTTCAGCGGCTGGAACCTGAATCTCGATTACATCTTCAGCCG
>ERZ1066119.812-NODE-812-length-19513-cov-4.635625_pt1 | contig 19513 bp, 17 predicted proteins | sample MGYA00382766_ERZ1066119 | MGnify/ENA primary metagenome ERZ1066119 (study PRJEB33369, sample SAMEA5778349) | biofilm metagenome | biome: Industrial cooling water; feature: Water cooling tower basin; material: Biofilm | place: United Arab Emirates | collected...
GTGAATTGCTCTTGGCACTACCTTGCAGCCAAGCCAAAGGCATACAGCCAAGAGAACGTCGCGCACTAACAGTTCATCTAAAAATGCTTGATGCTCGGCAAAGCAGCCTTAAAAGGCGAAAGATTATTTGTTGTGCGCGTCCTTAACTACAACATCAAGCTCAAACCTCTATACAGTTGCTAGTAGCGCTCTTAGTAATTTTCAACTACGTCCAGCTACCAAGCTATCGAGATAGCTCTTCACCGCCCTGAGATATCTTTTATTTGTCAACATCCCAGCAGAGACTCGATTTGCTTCGATCCCAACAGAAACAATATCCGCTTCACTGATTCTTCCCTGCCCATAAGCACTCAAGAAAGCATCGTAACTGGGAATACCCCGCTCGCGGAAGTGACCGCGATAAGCTAAAAATACCAGTTGAAAAGGTGTCGCTTGAAATGAATCAGATACTCTCGGATTTGGGGGATTAACTCGACTTATCGCCCTTGTCTGTGCTTGCGCGATCGCGGGAGTAATTGCTACTAACAAGAAAGCTAAGCTACCAAGTATTAAACGGTTCATGATAAGTATTCCTCAACATTAGGTAAATCCGGTCTAATTGTCCAAAAGTCTGATTAGTCTGAATTTAGGTTCGCCAGACTGTGGTGGAAAGGTAAAGCAAACCAAGTGCTAGTAGCGAGAGCAATCCAGCTACCCAGCCGATGGACTCTAAGCCAGCCAGACGAATTACATAACCGCCAACAACTGCACCTAGACCAATTCCGACATTGCAAATCGATACATTGAGAGCTGCGGCTAACTCTGGTGCTTGCGGTGCTAGGGCAATGACTCGGTATTGATTGACAATAAATGATGCACTATGGGCTACTCCCCAAACGACCAACACTGCAATTGCTGCACCTGGTGAGGCTCCCACCAGAGATAGTAGACTCATGGCGATCGCCAGTACAATTAGCGTGATTCCAGTTGCCTGGATTGGGCGTTTGGCAACCGCTTCGCCACCCAAAAAGTTGCCCACAATACCCATTGCCCCAAATAACAGCAGCAACCCGCTGACGACGCTGAAAGCATTGCCCTTAGTCACCTTAGGTACTTCCGGTAGCCAAATGTAGAGAGCGAGTAGGGCAAGTACAGTTAAACCCGCGACAGCGAAATAAGCCATCCGCCAACTAAACAAACTCGCTATATAAGTCCCCAAAGGTACGCCCAAAACTGCTGCTACCGAAATTCCTGCAAAGACGATGGCGCTAGCACGTCCCCGTAGAGCCTCTGGAACCAGTTGTCCGGCGGCAACGCTCACCACCGACCAAAATAAGGCAAGGGCAGGCGCGGGAATCACCCTTGCTAGCATTAAGATCCAGAAATTAGGAGCGATCGCACAGAGAATATTTGCGCCCACAAAAATTACCAGTAGGAACAAAAACAGTTGACGGCGATTCACTTGTGCCGTTAAAGCCGTGAGAATCGGTCCCGATAGAGCGACAATCAAGGCAAAGGCAGTCAGCAGCCAACCCGCTCGATCCAACTCAATTGAGAAATCGCGGGCAATTAGGGGCAGTAGTCCCACCACCACGAACTCGAACGTGACGATCGCAAATGCACTTAAAGCCAGCGCCCAAATGCTCTTGGGAATTGTTCGTTGCTGGCGAGTCCCAGACGCAGGCGATCGTTCGCTCGGTTTGGGAGCGATCTTTTGTTTTCCAATCAGGGGATTGCGTTCGATACCGTATTTTCGTTGATGCCAGTAGGGATAAATCGGCGGGACTGCACTGACTTCGTGAAGTCGTTTTACCTCATCTGGTGTAAGTTCCCAAGTTGCCGCACCGAGATTGTCTTGTAATTGCTGCTCGTTACGTGCGCCGATGATGACAGATGAAATGCCAGGTTGACGCAGCAGCCAGTTGAGGGCAACTTGAGCAATTGTGACATGGCGATCGCGAGCAATCTCATCTAAAGTATCTACAATGTCGTAGCCTTTTTCTAAATCCAACGTCCATACATCACCTAGTTTGGCGCGGCGAGTTTCTTCCGGTTCGGGTTGTCCGCGACGATATTTCCCCGCCAAAAAGCCAAACGCTAGCGGACTCCAAACTAAAATTCCTACACCTTGGTCGAGTCCCAAGGGAATTAGCTCGTATTCTAACTCTCTAGCTACAAGGGAATAATAAACCTGTTGCGATACGTAGCGTTCTAACCCTTTGCAATCGCTGATGCACAAAGCTTTCATTAAATGCCAACCAGAATAGTTAGAACAGCCAATATAGCGGACTTTGCCACTACGAACGAGGTCATCTAATGCCCGTAATGTCTCTTCTAGCGGAGTTAGGGCATCGAAACCATGCACTTGATACAAATCGATGTAATCCGTCCCCAATCGCCGTAAACTGGCTTCACAAGCACGAATTAAATGATGTCGCGAGAGTCCAACGTCATTCGCGCCTTCCCCCATCCGTGCAAAGGCTTTAGTAGCAATTAATACATTATCTCGTCGCTTGCCGATTGCCTGTCCGAGAATGACTTCGGATTTGCCTTGAGAGTAAACATCAGCCGTATCGAATAGATTTACACCTACATCAATGCAGATATCGATCAGCCGTCTGGCTTCATCGACTTGGGTTGCACCCATGTGCTCGAAGAAATCGCCACCGCCAAAAGTCATCGTACCAAAACTGAGAGCGGATACTTTTAAACCGGATTTGCCTAACAATCGCATTTCCATAATTTTTCCTTTTAACTTTTGACTTACTAGCGTCCAGGAATACCTTGAGTTCCCGTCCAAACTCGCACGATAAGATATGGTGGCTTGCCAACATCAGTTTTAGGATTGAGTAGCAGACTGCGGTTTAACTGATTGACAGCGACGTACAACCAACTGAGTTCGCCAAAACTGAGTGAATCAGACCAAATTAAGCGATCGTCTTGTACTAACTGACTCAACTTGCCATCGGATGTGAGAACGCTAATGGCGTTTTCGGCTAAATTCGTGATGTAATGGTTTCCTTGAATATCAGTAGAAATGCCATCAGATACGGGTTTAGCTCCTACTCGTTTAATAGCAGAGGCGATCGCCTTATCCTCTACTCCATCTCGAAATAGTTTGGTTGGAACCGACCACAGACTCTTACCCGTCATCGCGCCGTAGAACAGCGTTTCGCGATCGGCAGATAGCGAGATCGGGTTGATGCCAATCCGTGCTGGAGTCAGTTTACCTGTATCGTCTGGGCGACTCAGCACCTTGCCTTCTACAACTAAATCGATATTTTCCGGTTGTAGGGAAGGATGGGCTGTAAAGCGACGAGCGGTTTTCTGCTGCAAATTGATGGCAATAATTGCCGGAGATTGGCTATCGGCTAAATAGACAAACTTATTGCGTTCGTCTACTGCGAGATCTTGGGGTAAAGAGTTAGGAACGGGGGCTGCATCTCGACTCAAATTCAAGCGATACACTAACTTCCCCGTATTGAGATCGAATGCTACTAGTTTTGGCGGCTGGTCGGGTAGCGGCAGTCTACCTTTATCAGGGGTAATTTGCCACGATCCTTGGTCGATGACCCAAAGCCGATTTTGCTCGTCGATTTGAATTCCTTGAGGACGATTGAGAACGTTGGGACTACTACCAAAAGTGGCATTCCAAGAGGCATCGGGGAAAGGTTTGTAACTATTACATCCCGTAATTTCAATTAGTGCAGGTTGTTCGCGATCGCTACGCACAACGGTAGCAAAAATTCGCCCGTCGCGAGTCACGGCATGGTTCCAGGGTCGAAGGGATAATTCTGCCACGACTTCGAGAGTTCCTCGCTGAGGTTGTTTTGTAGAGGTAGACTGAGCTAGATAATTTTGAGGTGTGGCATTAGCATCAATTTGACTGCCAGATAGTAGCGCGATCGCTACTAAGAGAATCGACATTCCATAAACTTGCATAAATTCTACTCTTAGTTACGTGATGCCTTATCTTTCATTGGTCCCGAAAGTTCAATCGCGTTGCCGTTGTTATCCAACACAAAAGCCAAACGGCGTTGAATTGGTGCGTAATCGTAAGCGGGTGCAAAAGTAGGTACGCCACGTTTATTGAGTTGTGCAAGGATTGCATCTACATCGGGAGTGCGAAAACACAAATGTCGGTAGCCTTGGTATCGCGTATGTTCTGGTACGTCTTTGGGTCGTGCTATTGCTTGTTCTGCTTCACCTCCACCGAGAATTTCTAACCGAAAACCATTTAATTCTAAATAAGCTAAATCTACACCCCGAAGCGATGGTTCTTTCCAGCGAATTACCTCTTTAAAACCAAATTTATCTTTATACCATTGCGTTGTTTCCTCAAAGTTAGGAACGCGCAACATGATATGTTCGACTTGTAACGACAACGGTTGAGTTTGTGCTAAAAGAGATGGGAGATAGTTGGTAGCTGGAAGGAAGAACGTGCAGCTAACGGTGGCAATAAGAGCGAGTGTGAATACGATCGGAATTTTAAGGAAAACTCGTTGTTTGAGCATATTTTTTTACTCAGCTTATATGGCAACCCTTTAATTAAGTCAAGTTCAAGCTAATGCCATCTGGTTCAAAGTTTCAACTTCGTCTGTTAATAAATCGATTGAGTTAGCAGCAAGATTTTCTTCCAGATGAGCGATGGTTGTCGTACCTGGGATAAGAATAATATTGGGCGCACGATGCAATAACCATGCCAACGCAATTTGATTTGGTTTTACGCCGTGACGATGGGCAATTTCAGCCAAAATTCCTGATGCATTAGCCAGTGGTGCGCCCCGTTTGAGGGGATGAGCGCCAAGCGATCCGTAGGGAATAAAAGCAATATTGTGTTTTGTACAGTAATTAAGTAAATCTTCATTGGTGCGATCGCTAATACTAAAGCGATTTTGAACAGATGCGATCGCTGTAATCTGACTCGCTGCTTGCAGTTGGTCAATTGTGACATTCGATAACCCAATGTGGCGAATTTTTCCTTCTTGCTGTAGCGTTGCCAACATTCCCACGGATTCTGTAAATGGTACTTTAGGATCGGGACGATGTAGTTGGTATAAGGCAATTTGCTCGATTTTGAGGCGCTGTAAACTCGCTTCGCATCCCCGCCGCAAGTTTTCGGGACGACCATCAGTTTGAATGCTGTCTGGTGCTGGCTTGTTAATGCCACCTTTAGTTGCAATGACTAAATTTTCAGGATAAGGATACAGCGCATCGGCGATTAATTCTTCGTTAAAACCAGGACCGTAAGCCTCAGCAGTATCGATGAAGTTGACACCCAATTCTACAGCCCTTTGCAAAAGCTGCTTACCACCATCCCAATCTGGATAAGCACCAAAATTACCTGGCTGTCCGGTCAATCGCATTGCACCGTAACCGATATGATTTACGAGTAAATCTGAAGCGATCGCAAAGGTATTGGCAGGCATGGAAATTTTATTCATCGTGACACCTGTAAACCCGCTCGGAGGTAGGTCGGAGTGCATTACCCAGACATGTTTATATTACGCAACATCATCAATCCAGAGAAACGACAGATCGGACAGATTAAAACCCGATCTTAAGGACAGGATCGCTCGATTTAGGTATCTAGCCGCGCCAATCCGCGCTTGAGTGCATGAATCACTGCTTGAGTGCGATCGCTGACCCCTAATTTGTGCAAAATATTATTGACGTGAAACTTAGCCGTGCGCTCGGTAATGCTAAGCATATTACCAATTTCTAAATTGCTTTTACCTAAAACTAATAATTGAAGTACCTCGATTTCCCGCTCGGTCAATTCAGTATTATTAAATCGTTCGGCTAGTTTAGCTGCTACTTGTGGTGGAATGTATTTGCGTCCTTGATGCACGACACGGATGGCATCGAGCAGTTCTTCGGCGGTAGCATCTTTGAGTAAATAGCCCCTCGCGCCTGCTTGCAAGCCGCGATAGATATCTTCGTCGCCATCGTAGGTGGTGAGGACGAGCAGACAAGCATCGGGGAATTCTGCTTTAATAGAGGCGATCGCAGTGACTCCATCAACTTTGGGCATTTGCAGATCCATCAGCACTACATCAGGTTGGTGTAGACGGTAGAGATCGATCGCTTGCTGTCCGTCTTTTGCTTGGGCGATCGCGCTCATATCCGGTTCGTCGCTGATAATTGCAGCGAGTCCTTGACGGACAACCGCATGGTCTTCAGCAATTAAAATGCGAATAGTGGTTGTTTGCGTCATTGCCTGTTGCGAAATTGCCTGTTGCGAAAATTTCTGGTGGATAGCGCGTTACTAATTAACCTTGCGCTAGCGATTGTCTGAGTTGGCGAATTGCCATACTAGTATTGCGATCGTAGGCAATTTGTCTGTATTCGATCGTTAACTCTTGAAGATTGAAATCGGGAAAATACCGACTGTGGGTTGCAAGCGAATATTCTGTTGCTTGTAACTGATAAATAGCTAATTGATTTTGCCGAAACAACCAAACTTCCGGCACTCGGTAGGGTAGGTAGTCATTCACGTCGGAGTAGCTTGTCACGTCAATTTCCAGCACCAAGTCGGGGGGAGGATCGACGCGCCAATCAAGGCGTTCTTTGCCAGATACAGCTTCCCAGTTATCGATGTAAAAACAGTAATCCGGCTCAATACCACTGATTGGTGGAAGTTCCATTGTCACGGGCGTGAAAGCATCATATTCGCGATCCATAAAATCGAGCAGCGTCGTCACGATCGCTGCTAGCAGGTGAGCATCGCGTCCGTGCTTAGGTAGCGGCGACATCAGCAAAACTTCTCCGGTACGATATTTGAGCCGAGGAATAGAACCGTCACCGCGATGATGACATAAACTTTGGTAGTTTTCCCAAGTAGCAGGCATTCGCACTACAGTTCCAGGTGGGAGGTAAATTTTTTCTGGTGAGACGATCGCAAACATGGTGTTTTCCTGGTTTTGCTTTAAATTGGAACCGTGACGATCGCTTCGGTTCCCCATCCGATGCTGCTTACTAGTCTAAGCTGTCCGCCGATCTGAGCAGATCGCTCCTGCATTCCTATTAAGCCGAAGCCACCATTTGTCAGTTGTACCTGCGGCTCAAAACCCTGTCCGTCATCGCGGATTTGTAAATGTACAGCTTGGGGTTCAAACAATAAATTGAGGCGAATATTTTGGGCATTGGCATGACGTAGGGCGTTAGTCATGGCTTCTTGTCCGATCCGAAGCAGGTTGATTTCAACATTGACTGGAATGGGGCGCGGCGTACCGTCGATTTGCAATTGTATTTGAACTTGGGTATCCCAAGACATTTGCTCGACAATGTAATGTAAGGCATTGGGTAAATCGTCCGATTCCAGAACTTCGGGACGCAGGGCGCGAACCGAGCGACGGGCTTCGGAAAGTCCAGAAGCGGCAAGGCTACGGGCGCGGCTGAGGCAATTTTGGGCAGCTTCCAGTTGGGTAGCGGCGATTTTGCGCTTGGCGGCTTCGAGTTGTAAGATAATGCCTGTAAAGGCTTGGGCGAGACTATCGTGAATGTCGCGTGCCATGCGATTGCGTTCTTCTAAGATGGCGCGATCGCACTCGCGAGCTGCCAGTCGAGTGAGTTGGATCGCCAGTGTGGCTTGGTGGGCGAGGGCGCGGGCTAATTCTAGTTCTTCTAGGGTGTAGTCGCGGTGTTGAGTGCTGCGGAGGGTGATGCTACCTAATAATTGCTCTCCAAATAACAACGGTACAAATAGGAGAGTCTCGATCCCGCGCTGGGCGTTATGTTGACGGTATGGAGCGTATGCAGGGGAAGCAAATTCAGATTCGTGATGAATCAAAACTTGATTTTGGTGTAGCAGTGGTAGATATAGCCGATCCCACTCTTGAGGTGGGCGGCGCAGAGTAGCGGCGGGATGGTCGATCTGTTCTCCCTGTTGCAGGTGTCCGTTTTCATAGTTGAGGTGTAGCGTTGTCGTATCGTTGCTGTCGTCGAACAGGTAAACTGCACCGGAGCGATCGCCTAAAGAGTCGGAAATTGCCTGCAACACATAACCCAAAAGCTTATCTAAAGATGGCTCTAGGGCAAGCATGGTGAGCGATCGCTTTAGGGCTTCGTTTGCTTTTGCTAGCTGGGTGGCGCGTTCTTCAGCAGCTTTAGCGCGTTCTTGGATTAGCCGCTCAACTAACTGTTTTCGATGCAGTGCAGCTCCAATACTCTCTGCTGCTGTAGTCAATACGTCAATTTCCTGCTGACTCCACTGACGAGCAGTGACACAATCATCAAAACCGATCCCACCGATATAACGCCCTTCGATAAATATCGGCACTGTTCCAGATGATTTGATCCCAATTGACTTAAACGTTGTTTGGATAGGATCGGGAAAGTCTTCTACAAGCCGCCAGATTGAGCGTCCCAAATGTAATTCTTGAATCATGAAATTGAATTCATCGTTGTCAAGGACTGCGGCAGTAGGATGGTCAATTTGAGGAGCAATGCCCAATGCATTCCACTCGTAGGCAACTATATGCTGGAGTTTCTGTTTAGCAGGAGCCTGACGTTCGAGCAAAAGTTGGACGCGGCTGATATTTGCGGCTTGCCCAACCAACCGTAAAGCGGATGGAATAGCAATATCTACATCTTCGGCTTCCAACAAATCTCTAGTGATTTGAGCAACAGCAGAAAGCAAGCGATCGCGCTGTCGCAACTCTTCATTTGCTTTTGCTAATTCAGCAGCGCGTTGGGTAGCAGCCTTTTCTCGTTCGCAGGCAATTGCCGCTTGTTTCGCCTCTTCTGCCAATTGTGACATTCGCAGAGCAAGGGCGGCGTGTTGAGCAAGAGTCCAGCACTGCTCTAACTTAGATTCGCTTGGCTGCTGATGAGTTGTGAAGCATAACCCCAAAAATCCTAACGCTTGTTCGCCAATCAGTAAGGGAATTGTGGCAATATTCTTATGCCCAAACTGTTGATGCCAAGGAATAGATATCGACCAGGGTTAAACGCCTGGATTATCGTTATCAAACCAAAAAAATCGCCGTTCTTGACTCAGGACGCGCCAAGCATCGGTCATGTCTGCTGGTACAGGCGATCTCCAAATTTCTGCACGTGGATCGGTCGCAATATCGATCGCTTCACCATGCAAAATTAATGCAATATTCTGCAAATTATGCGAAAGCCGATTGTAGACAAATACCGCAGCCGATACAGCATCACAAGCTTGAATCGCTTCTTGTAAAACGGCAACTAGAAACGATTGCAAGCTGTCTGTACTGGTGAGATGAGCTACCGATCGCTTCAGCGCGTCATTTGCCTTTGCTAACTCAGCAGCGCGTTGTCGTTGTGCTTCCAGTAAAGCTTGCTGTGTTTTGCGTAATTGGGTAATATCAACCTGGCTCACCCAAGTACACACCACACACCCATTCTCGGTCGTACTTGCGGCGCTATTGAGAAAGTAACGCTTACGTCCGTGGCGATCGAATTCTACTGTTTCTGTACTGTGACAAGCGTACTGGTTCTCAATCCAATTACGCATTGTTGCTTGAGTAATTTCTGAGTGGCGATCGTGGAAGTCGTTCAGCGTTAACCCAATCGTATCTTCCACTTTCTCATACTCAAACATCCGAGCGTAGGCATCGTTTGCTTCAGCAACATATATTGAGCGACAGCACAACTCTAGTTGTTCGTCAATCGATAGTGTTAGTGGAATCGGCTGTTTGTACCCAAAGCGCACAATGCCTTCACTGCTGAGTTCAAACAGGGTGCGATAGCGTTTTTCCGATTCCCTTAACGTCTCGTCTTTTATCTGTCGTTCGATCGCCGCTGCTAAACTCTCCGCCGCTACCTGCAAAATTGCAATCTCCGGCTCATCATATAGTTGCGGCTCGCCACAGTTGTCGAAGGCGATGAATCCCCAAAGTTTGCGATCGACTGAAATAGGAACGAACAATTCAGCAGTGTTTCCTTGAGCTATAAATAAATTGCGATCGGGTTCTGGAATATCGATAACTAAAGCATTGATGACTTCACCTTGCCGCATTTTTTCATAGACATAGGGTGTATCAGCTTCCCAAAGAAAAAGCCTATCCGTATGCGGACTAAATTCGTCTGAATGTAAGACTCCCTCCTGGCAGCATTCCCATTCTGACCCAACTCTGACAGCAGGTTTACCAGACTCAGGATGAACTAAACATCGTGCAACGACACACCGATTGCTCCCCACCGCTTCGCCTAACAGCCGCACGACATCGGGAAGAACGGTGGTGTAATCAGGCGATCGCAGCAGCAGGTTAGCAACTTGAGCAACGGTTGAGAGTAAGGAAGCTTCGCGAGAGCGTGCTTGGGATTGGCGCAGGCGATCGCATTCTTGTCGTTGTTGGATAAGTTCGCTTTGGAGGCGATCGTTTTCTTGCTGGAGTTGGGTAATGCGATCGAGCATGGCAAGGGAGAAGATCGATTAAATTGACCAATCTTGAACAGACAATCTCGGCACTTTCTCAAAGTCTCGCAGATTTCTAGTTAGGAGAATACCATTGTGGGCTAGGGCGATCGCAGCAATTCGTAAATCTTGAGTGCCAATCCGAATCCGCTGGGTTTTCAACGCTCGATAACACTCTTGAGCTTTTTCATCATATTGAAGGACATGAAACTCAGATAATAACATGACTGTTTCAACCAGCCGTTGATAAGCGAGCGATTGCTTACCTCCATCCTTGGCTTCAGCCACCTGAGCTAACCGTCCCCGTAGTTGTTCTTCGACAGTGATGGCAGTCGTTGTTAGTTGTACCCGATTGGTTCTCAACCGTGTCACAATAATTGGGTGATTTCTGGCATAGAGGCTGAGATGGTCTGTATCTAAGATATAGAGCGTCATTCCTCATCCGCGATCGCATTCGCTTGCTGACGAATTGCTGCAAGCTTTTCCATCCAATCATCAAACGTTGGATCGTTGGCAAAAATTCCGGCATACCGCATTTGAGGCGCATTTTGCTGCGATTGTTCTGTGGGATTAACATCAATCGTCACGAATTTTCCACTTGCCAACTGTGCTTCTAGAGCAGTTTTGGCTTTAGCAATAGCTTCCTCTTCCGTCTCGCCTTCAACTATCAAGTTTGGCATCCCGACAACAGATGCTACGAAATGCTGCTTTGAATGGCTTTGCACAAAAACCTGATATTGCATATACTTTTCCAAATCTCCCAAAGCAAACGCTGTCTCTTCAGTGTAATTTAACTAACTCGCTAGAAAAAACTACAATCTTGTAGTTGGGCGATCGCCCTTCTCAACTCACGGCAAACTCAGTAAATTGCCGCATATAAGGGGACTGGTACGCCAATACAATATCTTGTTTGGGAATACCTAACTCAACTAGTTCATTCGCAATGCCGTCTTCTGTGCCATCATATTGAATCCAGATTTTAATAATCAAACTCTGCCTTGTGTTTTTGAGCAAAATCGCGCCATGTCATCGGCTTGCATCCGGTGATTTCCTCAAAATTGCCAAATGTTGCATCAGCACAAGGGATCTTATTGTCAGCGTTGAGTTTCAGTTGGGTGTAGACACAGTGCATATAAGCTGGATCTCCCCCTGATTTGAGCATCGCGTCTAGAAATTCTTCAGGCGATCGCGCTTCTAGTCGAAACGGTTTACCTACAACATTAGTTAAAATTTCAGAAATTTCCTGCATCGTAGCGGCATCGTAACCCAAAGGATAAATCTTTCCAGCATGGCGATCGCAATTTACTAAAGTTTCTGCGGCAACCAACGCCAGATCGTCACAATCGATCCAACTCCAACGGGCATTACTTATATAGTTGGTAATGACACCTTGATTTAACCAGCCGAAGCCAATTAAGTTTTGCATAAAAGCTTCAGGACGCAGGTGTGTAAAGCTAAATCCTAAAGCTTCAATATAACGTTCGATAAATTGATGCCATCCCCAGTGAGCAACTTCATTGGTAGGTGCGCCAGATGCGCCAATGTGGACGATGTGTTGAACGCCTGTTTGCTTTGCCGCATCGAGAAATGCTTTACTTTGTTTGAGCATATCGACGCTGTAGCCTGTCAGAAGTAAGGCGCGATCGATCCCTTCTAATGCTGGAGTAAGCGTATCGTGGCGATCGAGATCTAGGTGACGAATTTCGATATTGCGATCGCGCAACTGTGCTGCTTTTTCGGGAGAACGAACGCCAGCAACAACTTGGACATCATCAGTTTGAGTTAGTAACTGCGCCGTTTGTTTGCCAACTTTTCCAGTTGCACCTAAAACAAGAATTTTCGGTTTGGATGAAGCCATTACTATACTATTTTGTTACAACATAGACAATTAAAATTCCAAATCTTTATAGGTTAGTTTCAAAGGTGATTCGCCATATTCTAGGATAGTGTGAAGAATATTTTGGTAATAAGTTTGAATAATTTCAAAAATCGCTTCGTACAGAATAGTAAAACTATTACCGTCAAGCAGATCGATTTTAAATTCGGTAGGATAGTCAGCGATAGTTATGACAAAATGTTTTGCACTTAATCGTTGTAGCGCCAAAGGCAAGACAACAATTTGACGCGGATAGTAACAGCGACGAAACTCGACTCGCCGCTGGCGATACGTATCTTCAGGACACATGGTAATTGCCGTGTCGAAGTGCCAGCGTCCATTTTCTAAATACATAGCTTCGTGAACGGGTTTATCTTTTCCCTCTTCGTCGCGAAACTGAATTCGTTTTTCAGGAATTCCTAAATAGTTTTCTAATCCTCGCACGAGTTGCTGAATCACTTGAACGCAGGATTCTAAATAATCTGCCATCTCGCTATGGGCGCGGTTGTAAGTTTGGCAAAGTTCTTTAAATTTAGACATACGGTTGTCTCCCAGGCACGAATAATTTATCTACGCGACATACAGCTTTAGCTTTCTTTTGTTCCCCCCTTTTTCAAGGGGGGATAGGGGGGATCTTTTCGTCAATGGCGCAGTCTTTCGATCCCCCAACCCCCTTTTCAAGGGGGCTAAGAGGAAATCGCTTCGCTTGAGCAATTATCTAGACTGAAATTTAGCTTGGAGTCGAGTTGTTAAAACACTCCACTGCTTTTTCAAATTGGGAAAATGCATTCCCTTGCCACCAGAGAAACGCGCAAAAAGCGATCGCAGAATAATATATAAAATCGGGACGACGAACAAACTGAGCAATGTCGAAACCATCATGCCACCGAAAACAGCCGTTCCTAGCGAAATCCGACTACCGGAACCCGCACCCTCTGCCCGCACTAAGGGCAGAATGCCGAGAACAAACGAAAAACTTGTCATGAGAATCGGACGCAACCGAGACTCCGATGCTTCGATCGCCGCTTTGGTAATTGACAACCCTTGTTCCCGTAACTGATTGGCAAATTCGACAATTAAAATTGCGTTCTTACTTGCCAGTCCGATCAACATCACCAATCCCACCTGACAATACACGTCATTTGGCAAACCGCGCATGGACTGCGCCATCATCGCCCCCAAGACGGCGAGGGGAACCGTCAGCATGATAATAATTGGATCGAGAAAGTTTTCGTATTGACCTGCCAGCACCAAAAAGACGAAAATTAAACCGAGCGCAAAGATAATCGGGGCTTGTCCGCCAGCGGAAATTTCTTCTAAAGATAAGCCCGACCATTCAAAGCTCATGCTATTTGGCAACACTTCAGCTGCAATCCGCTCCATTGCCGCGATCGCCTGTCCAGAACTGTAGCCTGGGGCAGGCGTGCCGCTAATTTCAATCGAGCGAAACAAGTTATAGTGACTGATGATTTGCGGTCCCGTCGCCGATCTAAACTGTACCAGTTCGCTCATAGGAATCATCGTTCCCGTGCTGGAACGGACGTAGAGTTTGCCCACATCTTTGAGATTGGAACGAAAGGCGCGATCGGCTTGGACGTAAACGCGATACGTGCGAGTAAAAGCGTTGAAATCGTTGACGTATTGGGAGCCGAGATAAATTTGCAGAGTGCGGAAAACATCGTTAATTGGAACCTGTAGCGCCCTTGCCCGATCGCGATCGACTTCGACGATCGTTTGCGGGGCGTTGGCAGAATAGGTAGTAAAAACATTTTCTAATTCTGGGGCTTTGCTGGCGCGATCGAGCAGCCGATCCTTAACTTGAATTAGCGTATCGATGCCGTTATTTCCCCGATCTTGCAGCTCAAACGTGAACCCGCCGATACTACCTAAGCCTTGAATTGTCGGAAGATTGACTGAAAGAATGTTAGCTTCCGAAATCTTCGATAAAGGCTGGCGGATCGCTTCCAAAATTGCCTGTGCCGAATGCTCGTGTCCCTCCCGTTCGCTCCAAGGTAGCAGTGGCGCGTAGGAAAAGGCACTATTTGCCGTATTGCCAATCGTCCCCAATCCGCCCAAGGTGAACGTACCTGCAACATCTTTAAATTCCAACATCACGTCTTCGAGTTGCTTAATCACCTCTGTCGTGTAGTTGAGCGAACTACCATCTGGCGCTTGCACGATGTTAATTATCAATCCCTGATCTTCTTCCGGTAAAAATCCGGTGGGGACGTGCAGGTAAAACCACGCCGTTAAGCCTAGAGAAGCGACAAATAAGGAAAGGACGACATATTTCAGACGATTTAACCAGTTGAGCGATCGCCGATAGTTGCGCCTCAGCCAATCGATACAGCGATTGAATAGCGCGAACGGCTTGCTCAAAATACCACCAGTAGATTCCTCCTGCGGACGCAGCAAAATCGCCGATAATGCAGGCGTAATCGTCAGCGCCAAGAAAGTAGACAGCGCGATCGAAAAGGCGATCGTCAAAGCAAATTGTTTGTATAATTGTCCGGTCGTACCTGGAAAAAAGGCGACGGGAATAAACACCGCCATCAATACCAGAGAAGTCGCAATCACAGCCCCAAATAATTCGTGCATCGCTTCAAACGCGGCTTTCAGCGGTTCGACTTTTTCTTGTTGAATCAGTCGAGCAATATCTTCGACGACAACGATCGCATCATCTACAACGAGTCCAGTTGCCAAGGTAATGCCAAATAGCGTCAAACTATTCATCGAGAAGTTAAACGCCTTGATGAAGGCAAACGTACCAACCAAGGAAACCGGAATTGTAATCAGTGGAATCAGCGTCGCCCGCCAATCTTGCAGGAAGACAAAAATGACAAAGACGACGAGCGCGATCGCCTCGTATAAAGTTTTAAGCACCTCTTCCCGCGACTCGACGACAAATAGCGTCGGATCGTAGGGAATCTCGTATTTCAACCCTGGCGGAAAATTCTGCTCCAGTCGTACCATTTCAGCTTTGATGGTGTTGGCAGTTTCCAGGGCGTTACTGCCTGGGAGTTGGACGATCCGATAACCGACAGCATCTCGGCGACTCCAACGAGCAAAGGTATCGTAATTTTCAGCTCCCAGTTCGGCACGTCCGACATCGCTCAGTTTGACTAGAGTACCATCGGGATCGGAGCGCAAAATTAAGTTATTAAATTCCTGCGGTTCTCTGAGTCTACCTACAGCTTGTAAGTCAATTTGATACATCTGCCCGTCATTCGTGGGGGCTTGTCCGATCCGCCCGATGCCTAATTGCAAGTTCTGTTCGTTCAAGGCATTAGCAACATCTTGAGCCGTCAAGCCGCGACTGGCAAGCCGATTCGGGTCGAGCCACAAACGCATCGCGTAGCGCCGTTCTCCATTGACAAAGATATCCCCGACACCATTAATTCGTTTGAGCGTATCTAAGATATAAATATCGGCGTAATTACTAATAAACTCACTATTGTAGCGCCCGTCATCGCTATATATTGCCATCCCCACCACTGTTGCAGCCGATTGTTTGCGGACAATAATCCCGACTCGGCGCACGTCTTCGGGTAGCTGGGGTTCGGCGATCGCGACTCGATTTTGCACGTCCACAGCGGCAATATCCTGGTTGTAGCCTTGCTGAAAAGTCACGGTGATGGTGCTAGTACCGTCGTTAGCACTACTAGAGGTCATGTAGCGCATTCCTTTCACCCCGTTAATCTGTCGTTCCAGCACCGAAGTCACTGTTTCTTCTACGACTTGGGCGCTGGCTCCGATGTAGCTCCCCGTCACTACGACTTGTACGGGGCTGATGTCGGGATACTGTTCGACTGGTAGCGTCGGAATCGCGATCGCTCCTACCAAAAGAATGACTAAGGCGCAGACGATCGAGAGTACGGGGCGTTTGATGAAGTTATCGGAAAACATAGATTCAGCCTTTTCACGATTGGGGAGTTATCGCCGCACCATCGGTTAATTGCAACAATCCCGAAACGGCAATGCGATCGCCTGCTTTGAGTCCTGACATCACTTGATAGTTGTTGCCTTCAATGCTGCCTAGTCTTACCGCTCGTTGCCGCGCTACTAGCCCCGATTGGTTTTTCTCGGCTACAAATACAAATTCCTGTCCGGCTACGCGGGAAATTGCCGTAGTCGGAACTGAAATTCCCGTGCTTTTGTCCCAGACTGCCCGCGCTCGCACGAATTGATCTGCCCGCAGTTGTCCTCTAGAATTGTCAAATAAAGATTTCACCAAAACAGATTGAGCCGCATTCGTTGTATTGGGAGCGATGAAGAAGACTCGACTCGTACCAACCATTTGCCCTTGTCGATCCAACACTTCAATTGGCATACCCATACGGAGTTGCGCCGCCCGTTCAATTGGGATCGAAACATTGACTTCTAATCGATCGTTCTGTGTCAGAGTGAGCAGTCTGGCAGAGGTATTGACAAAATCGCCGACTTTAACTGGAATATTCCCGACTCTACCGTTAAACGGAGCCGTAATGCTGAAATACTGAAGTTGTACCGCTTGTTCTTGCGTGTTGGATTGGGACTGTTGAACGGCTTGCGCGGCACGGGCGATCGCAGCCTGTTGCGATTCAATTTGCGCCTCGATCGTCCCCATACCTGCTTTGGCAACTTCCAGGCGATTTGTATATGTATCCAAGGTTTGACGGCTGACTGCGCCATCTTTGTAAAGTACGCGATAGCGATCGTATTCTGTTTGGTTCAACTTCAGGTTTGCCAGCCGTTCGAGTCGTTCTGCTTGGTAATTTTTCAAGGTGGCTCTGGCATTTTCCAGATCTGCCCGTGCGCCTGCGGTAGCAGCATTAAAGCTATTGACCGACGCTTGCTGACGTGCCGGATCGATCTGCATTAACAAAGTTCCAGCTTTTACTTCATCTCCTGCTCTAACCAAGATTTGCGATACTTGACCTTCGACACGCGGTTGTAGCGTTACCGATTGCCGCGATTCTAAATTAGCAATGTATTCGGAAGTATCGGCGATCGCGCTCGATTTTACAGCTTGCAACTTGACGGCGAGTGGGGCGGTTTGGGCTTCAGCTGGTGGTGCTGCTTGACGGCAGGCTCCCAGCCCAGAGAGGATGAAGCCGATTGTAATTAATCTGAGGGCGCGAATACTCATCTTGGTGAAGTGATATGGTAACTGCTTAGCGATCGCAATTGATTTCTAAAAGAGTCATGAATAGAACTTCTAAGTTTGGCGTTCCTTCATACCGCACGCCAATGAAGAATGTTGGTGTTGTTTCGACACCGTTATCGCGTCCGCTCTCGATATCTGTTCGTATGCGGTCGAGGTGAGCGTGGTGTGCCATTTCGCGTAAAAATTGCGGCATATCTAATTGAAGTTGAGCCGCATATGCTACCAAGTCACCATCATCGAGCGCCTGTTGATGCTCGTATAATAAATCGTGCATTTCCCAAAACTTACCTTGAGCTGCGGCGGCTTCTGCACTTTCAGCGGCACGTTGAGCTTGAGGATGTATTTGAGTTTGGGGAAAATGACGGAACACAAAGCAAAGGCGATCGCCTAGTTGTTGCTGTATCGCTTTGATGCTACGATGCGCCTGACCCGATCTCGAACACTGGTAGTCGCCATATTCCATCAGCATCAGGGTAGCAGACTGGGAGCCTTGGATGCGATCGCGATCGTGCAGTGGCGGAATCACCTGAGTGATTTTGCTTGGTGGCATAAAACGCCCACATATAGCTAGACACGTTTATGCTATGAGACTTCTCCACTGAGGGAAACGAGAATTCGGACAGGGATGAAACGGCTCGAAAGGACAGGCTAGAGACTGACCTCAAGGACAGGTCGTACAAAGGTTTCAAGCTAGCGTTGTTTTTTGTCCATTTGCTAAAAAAACGCCGACTTCTGGTCAATTAGGTGAAACACTACTAACGTAGCCCAACTAGTGACATTCGCTCGGTATTTCTCATGTTCAAAGTTATAAAGAAAGTTAGTTCTTCAACTGAATTAGAGCTGACTCAACACTGCACGGATTTAATTCCACGCATGACTCCAGATGTTAGTAACTACGCTAAAGGCAGATATAGGCTTTGGTTGTTTCATGAAGCCTTACTCACCAAAAAGCGAGTCATTCCTGCTTACTTTGACGAAAGGTTATGGCAATTCTGCCAAAGAATTTATCCTGGTAGTAACATCGCCTTACTCACCTTCGGCGGTGAAGCACATGGCATTAAAAGCAATGGCAAAATCTTGCCGCATCGAGATGATACTTACGCTCAAGAGCTTGCTTGTGGTGTCAACTTCGGTGCGAGTGCAACATTCGGATACAACACCGACCGTAGAGGTAATAAATTTACTGCTACTAGCGTTGAATACTATCATTTAGAACCAGGAACAATCTATCAGTTCAACTGCAAGCATCAGCACGCAGTTGTAGGACACGAACCTGGTAGATTCAGTCTAAATATTTGGACTATTCGCACCAATTTAGACAAGTATCCAGGCTTTGCACTCGCACCAAATATTGCGGCTTTGTTGCCAAAATAGATTTCTTTATGTCTTCCACTTCCAAAAGAAGTGGAATTTTTTTCACAACGACGAATTGAAAACTGCTAACGCAATAACGAAAATGAAGTTTATCCCTCACTTTCTATGGCTACTCGCAAAACATCTGCTCCTACAATTGTACCGATTGACGATGCAGCACTGGAGGAATACGCTACCAGTGACTACAATGAAAAGCTTTACTCGTTAGTGTACTACACGCTACGAGAATTGCAGGGATTAGCAGCCAAGAAATCAGTAGGAGATTCCTTCTCCTGGAACGAACTCAAAGCTCGTTTTACTGAAGTATTTGGCACGGTTGAATTAAGGCGCTATTCACTAGAACAGCTTCTAGAGTACGCACAACGCAAATTCGGTAAATCTCTGGAAGATTTGCAAGAAATTAACGAGCGGTCTTGGGCAAGGCGCAAGGCTTTTAACGCTCAGTTCAACACGCAACAAGTAGCAAATTCCTCCACGCCAGCAACGGTCGATCACTCTTAGAATTTAGCCAAGAAGTAGCGTCCTACTCCCCTTCACGGAATGGACGCTACTCTCTTTAGCGTTATATTTTTTTATTCTTACATTTATTCGGTTAATCTATTCATTTCTTTTCTAAAAAATATGAAAGAAAAAGTTGAGGAAGTCTCTTGAACTTATCCTCTCTACAAGCCTCTGACGAGGCGAAAACACTGATAAAAGTGTTGAACTATTATTCTGCACTTTCTCAAAATTCCTAACCGCTGACGCGGCG
>ERZ1066119.813-NODE-813-length-19508-cov-7.326274_pt1 | contig 19508 bp, 25 predicted proteins | sample MGYA00382766_ERZ1066119 | MGnify/ENA primary metagenome ERZ1066119 (study PRJEB33369, sample SAMEA5778349) | biofilm metagenome | biome: Industrial cooling water; feature: Water cooling tower basin; material: Biofilm | place: United Arab Emirates | collected...
AACGCTGAGCTTGCCGGGGCCCGTCAGCGTGCCGGTGCCCATGTGCACGGCGATCCTGTTCTTTTTCATCAGGTGCGTGACGCCCTGGTTGAGCTGCTTGGCCACCGCGCGGGAACGGGCCACGACCTTCTGCAGGTCGAAGGTCGCATTCGGCGCCGACAGGCCATAGCTCTCCGCATGCTTCATCTGATGATAGACCTCGCCCGAGCGAAGCAGCGCCTTGGTGGGGATGCAGCCCCAGTTGAGGCAGATCCCGCCGAGATTCTCGCGCTCGACGATGGCGGTGCGGAGGCCAAGCTGGGAAGCGCGGATGGCGGCGACATAGCCGCCGGGGCCGGAGCCGAGGACGATGAGGTCGTAGGTCAGATCGGTCATGGTTCTTCCTTAAGCCCCTCTCCCCTTGCGTGAGAGGGGTTGGGGAGAGGGGGCGCTTTCAGCGCGTGCAAGATCGCCTCGCACACCCCCTGCTCATTCTCGAAGATCTCGTTGTTCCAAACGCGCAGGACGTGAAAGCCCCGCGATCTCAGGAACGCGTCACGTCGTCCATCGCGTGTCTTGCCATGCTGCCCGCCATCGACCTCGACGATCAGGCGAAACGCGAAGCAGACGAAGTCGGCAATGTACCAATCTATCGGCACCTGCCGGCGAAACTTGCATCCGGCAAAGCGATGGGCTCGGAGTAGCTGCCACAAGCGATGTTCGGCATCGGTGGGGGCCGAGCGCATCTTCCTTCCTCGCTCGCGCAGGGTGGCGATGCGGCGCCCCCTCTCCCTGCTCTCGCTGCGCGAGAGCTGTCCCTCTCCCGCGGGGGGAGAGGGACTCATGATCGTATCTCCCGCGGCCGCCCATCCTCGCCAAGTGCCACAAAGGTGAACTCCCCCTCCGCCACCAGCGTTTCGACCTCGCCGTCGCGCTCGCGCGCCACGCCCTCGGCACGCAGGCGGAGCGACGTCCGCCCCTGCTTCAGCAGCTCGACATAGACCGACAGCTCGTCCCCGACCGCCATCGCGCCGGGAAACCGCAGCCCGTCCGCAGCCACCAGAATCGCCTTGCCGCCGCTGTGCCGCGACGCAAAGGAGCCGCACGCCAGCCCCATCTGCCCCATCAGCCAGCCTCCGAACACGCCGCCATAGGGGTTCGTGTCGGCGGGCATGGCCGTGGTGCGGATAAGCGGCTCGCGGGCCATGTCAGGCGACGAGGGCGAGCGGGCTTTCGATCAGTTCCTTGAGCGCCTTCATCAGCCGCGCGCCGTCCGCGCCATCGATGGCGCGGTGGTCGAAGCTGCCGGTGACGCTCATCACGGTGGCGACGGTGAGGCTGTCGCCCTCGACCCACGGGCGCTTCTCGCCGGCGCCGACGGCCAGGATCATCGCCTGGGGCGGGTTGATGACGGCATCGAACTGCTTGATCCCGAACATGCCCATGTTGGAGAGCGAGGCGGTGCCGCCCTGATATTCATGCGGCTGGAGCTTGCCCTCCTTCGCTCTGGACGCGAGCTCGCCGATCTCCTGGCTGATCTTCGACACCGACTTGGAGGCGGCATCGGTAACGATGGGAGTGATGAGCCCGCCCGGAATGCTGACGGCGACCGCGATGTCGGCGCGCTTGTACATGATCAGCTGATCGGGGGTGAAGCTGACGTTGCACTCGGGCACTTGGCTCAGCGCCACTGCCAGCGCCTTGATGAGGAGGTCGTTGACGCTGAGCTTCACGCCTCGCCCGGCGAGGCCGGCGTTCAGTTCGGAGCGGAGCTTCAGCAGCGCGTCGAGGCGGATGTCCACGGTCAGATAGATATGCGGAATGTCGCGCTTCGCTTCCGACAGGCGCCGGGCGATGGTCTTCCGCATGTTGGAAAGCTTGACCGCATCGTGCGGGATGTCGGTGCTGAACGGCTGCGCCGCCGCCGGAGCAGGAGCCGGAGCGGCGGGAGCGGTCGACGCAGCCGGGGGCTGGGCCGACGCCCCACCAGCAGCCGAGCCGAGGTCCGCGCGAACGATCCGCCCGCCTGGTCCCGAGCCCCTGAGCGAAGCCAGATCGATCCCCTGCGCCTGCGCCAGCTTGCGGGCGAGCGGGCTTGCCTTGATCCTTTCCTGTCCCTCTCCCCTCGCGGGAGAGGGACGAGCCGCGTCAGCGGCGGAGGGAGAGGGGGCGGCAGGGGTTGCGGGCGCTGCGGGCGTTTCGACCGGAGCCGGTGTGGGAGGAGCAGTTGGCCCGTCTTCCTTGCTGCCTGCCGCAGATTGTCCCTCTCCCGTGCCGGGAGAGGGTTGCTCCCCTTCCCCGCCGATCAAAGCAATGGGAGTGCCGACCTTCACGCCGTCCGTGCCCTCGGCAACGAGGATCTTGGCAATTACCCCCTCGTCGACCGCCTCGAACTCCATGGTCGCCTTGTCGGTCTCGATCTCGGCGAGGATGTCGCCGCTCGACACCGTGTCGCCTTCCTTGACCAGCCACTTGGCGAGGGTGCCCTCCTCCATGGTGGGGGACAGAGCGGGCATCTTGAGTTCGATCGCCATGGAAACCTTCGTTGCAAGCAGCGGGACGCGTAGGGACGTTCCAAAGACCAAGCCCTCTTGCCCGTCAAGCAGCAGTGGGCCACGCTCGCCCGTGATGGCCGACACGAAGCGTACCTATCTGATCGTCATGAACGACAGCGCCGAAGCGCGCGTGGCGCTTCGCTTTGCCGTGCGCCGGGCGGCCAAGACCGGCGGCGCGGTCGAGGTGCTGGCGATCGTCGAGCCGCAAGACTTCGTGCAATGGGGCGGGGTCCAGGCGGCAATCGAGGAAGAACAAAGGCTTCGGATCGAGGCCAGCATTGCCGCCAGCCTTGGCGACCTTGCCGGCACCAACGGCCTCGTTCCGCAGGCGATCGTCGTCCGTCAGGGCGAGCCGGTGGCGGTGGTGCGCGAGCTGATCGGCGAGCCCTCGGACATCGCCGCCCTAGTGCTCGGCACCGCCCCGGCCGGCGACCCGGGCCCCCTCGTCGCCGCTTTCACCGGCACCGACTCGGGGCGACTCCCCTGCCCCGTGATGATCATCCCGGGCGCCTTGAGCGACGACCGCCTCGAACAGCTGAGCTGAGGCAAGACCCGCCGGAGCGGCGTCCCGTTAAGCTTACGGAGTGGAAAGCCGCTCCGCCAAGAGCCGGCACAGAGCAACGCAGCCCGCTTCGTCTTCGGCGTCGAAGCGCGCCAGGCTTGGCGAGTCGAGGTCGAGGACGGCGAGAAGTTGGCCCTTGGCGCCGACGATCGGCACCACCAGTTCGCTGGCGCTTGCCGAGTCGCAGGCGATGTGGCCGGGGAAGGCGTGGACGTCCTCGACCCGCTGCGCCGTCAGCGTCGCCGCCGCGGTGCCGCATACGCCGCGGCCGAAGGGAATGCGGATGCACGCCGGGCGACCCTGGAAGGGACCCAGCACCAGCTCGCCCCCGACATTGCGATAGAAGCCCACCCAATTGAGGTCCGGCAGCGTTTCCCAGATCAGGGCCGCGGCATTGGCCATGTTGGCGATGGCATCGCTCTCCCCGGAGGTAAGGCCGTCCAGGGCGGCGAGGAGGTCGGCGTAGAGGGTCGGCTTGTCGGCCGCTTCGATCTTGAAGTCGTACATCGGCGGTGCCCTAGCGGTCCTTGCCCGCCGCCGCCACGTCCACCGTCCGGGCCGCGGGATGGTGCGTGTCGAGGTGCTTCTTGATGATCCGCAGGTTGCGGGTGTTCGACTTAAAGAAATAGTCGGGGATCGCGCCGACCACCGGAATCAGCCCGAGCAGCCAGTCGAGCCCGATATTCTTGCCCATCCGCGCAATCTGCCACTTGCTCATGCCAAGGGTGCGCCCTTCCCAGACGAGATAGGCGCCAAGCCCGGCTCCGACGGTGGTACCGACACCGGGCACGAGGCTGAGGAGCGTGTCCAGCCCGACGCGCTTGTTGGTCCCGGGAATGGGAAGCAGGCTTTCCATGGCATGCTCCAGCGCCTCGATGCGCTGGCGGCTGTGATGCGGCTCCCGGCCTAACGGGAGTTCGCGGCGATAAGGCTGCGGCCTGACGGTCATGCACGCTAATTTCGTGTGTTCGCTGCCTCGCGCAAGCCCGCCAGCGTGTGGCGCGCAAAACGGTTCTCGGCGAAGCCCTCCGTGCCCCTGGCGGTCAGCGACCAGCGCACCGGCGCGGCGACCGGGATGAACAGCACGGCTTCGCGCATCTGCCGCTCGGCCTCGGCGAAGAAGCTGCTGCGCTGCGGCGCGAAGCCGGTCAGCCGTGCCGCTTCGAGCAGCCGGTCGGCATCGGGAAGGCAGACCGCCGCCACGTCGCAGCGAAAGCTCCGCAGGAACCAGGCCGGGGAGGTCGACGGGGCGACCGCATCGACCCAGCGGAAGTCGGCCGACTGCCCGCGCGCCGCCGCTTCGACCGACAGGCCGAGCGGCTCCCAGTCGGCCTTGAGGCGCTGCAGGATGATCGCGCCGCCCGGCCCTGACGGCAGCGACACGCGGACCACCGGGCCTTGCTCGGTCGTGGAGGGCTCCTGCGCGCCGCTTTCCCGCCCGAACAGCGCGCGCCCGCGCTCGATCAACGCCGCGCGGCGTTCGGCAAGCGGCACGGCCGCCCATGAGGGTTGAGCCGGCGCGAACGCGAGTCCGTCGAGTCCGGGCTGGATCAAGCTGGTGCGCGGCTGGAGCTGCGTCACGCCGAGCGCCCCGACCAAGGCCTGCCGGTCGAGCGCCTCATCGAGCAGCGCCCTCACCTCCTCGTCGGCGGCCAGCCCGCTGCTGCGCGCCGGCACCAGCCCGAACAGCCCCGCCACCGGATCGATCCGGAGCGCTCCGCGCGGCAGCCTTGCGCCGAGCGCGATGGCAAGGTCCCCGCTGGTCCCGCCGAGCACCAGGTCAGCCTCGCCGGCGACGAAATCGGCAACCGCCTCCTGCGCCGTCGCGGCCGCCAGCTGCACCCGCTCCTCACCGGCCGCTTCCCCTTCTTCGAGCCCCGGCAGCTCGCGCGTCAGCAGCACCTGCCCCTCCTCGCGGCTGACGGCAAAGGGTCCCGTTCCCCGCCCCTCCCGCACCAGGCCGAACTCCGGCTGGGCAAGCAGCTGAAGCAGGTGCGGCCGCGGCGCGCTGAGCTCGATCGCAACCACCCGATCGGTCATGGCTGCAATCTGACGGATCGCACCCACGGTGTCCTTCAGCGGGTTTCGGCTGGAGCGCGCCAGTTGCCGTTCAAGCACGCGGACCACGTCGCGGGCGCGGACCCGGCGGCCGTCGCTCCAATCGCCACTCTTCAGCCGGAAGACATAGCTCAGCCCGTCGTTGCTGACCGCCCAGCGCTGCGCCAGGCCAGGAACGATGTTGCCCGCCGCATCGAAGCGGACCAGCCCTTGGGCGGCATTCTCCATCAGCACGAGGTCGGCCGGCGTCAGCGTGCCGCTGGCCGGATCGGCGAGCCGCGGCTGGCGCTCGCCGATCACGAGGGCACGAACCTCGCCAGTCTCACCCTGGCGGCAGCCACCGAGGCTCGCCAGCGCCAGCAGCGCCGCTCCGACCAGAGCAATTGGCCTCTTCCCCATCATCGCTCCCGCTTATACGAGCCACCGGACCGACACCAAGGGTTCAGCTTTCCTCCCCTAGTCACGCCGCCGCTACTGTATTAGGGTGGTAGGGCACCACGGAGACCGGCTCGTTTCATGGCTGATCGCGACTCACCCTGGCAGCGCTTCGGCCGCAATGTGGAGGATCTTCCCGATCCCTTCTCGCCAGGGCGGACCGCGCCGCCGGTGGGCCGCCGCCGCTGGTGGCAATGGCAAAAGGCCGAGGCTGCGCCGCCGCCGCCGCCAACGGTGGAGCCCTTCTCCTACTTCGACCAGGCGCCCGAGCCGCCCGTTCCCGCGACCCGGCCTCGCCGTCCCTGGCTGCGCTGGAGCTTCACGGCCGCGGGCGCGCTGCTCCTCGTCATCCTCCTCTGGCTGATCGTCACCGCGCCGCTCGGCCGGGCGCTCGAGCCCCTTCCCGACCCCGCCATGCTGATCGTGTCGAGCGAGGGCCGGCCGATCGCCCGCCGCGGCGCCATCAAGGAAGCGCCGGTCGAAGTGGCGAAGCTTCAGCCCCATACGCCCGCCGCCTTTGTCGCGATCGAGGACCGCCGCTTCTACCGCCATTGGGGGATCGATCCGCGGGCGATCGGCCGGGCGTTCGTGACCAACCTCCAGGCGGGCGGAGTGCGGCAGGGCGGCTCGACCCTGACCCAGCAACTCGCCAAGACCAGCTTCCTGTCGTCCGACCGAAGCCTGCAACGCAAGGCGCAGGAAGTGATCATCGCTTTCTGGCTGGAAGGATGGCTGACCAAGGACGAGATCCTGTCGCGCTACCTCTCCTCGGTTTATTTCGGCGACGGCGTTTACGGGCTCCGCGCTGCGGCCCGCCATTATTTCGGCCGCTCGCCGGAGAACCTTACGCTCGCCCAGTCGGCGATGCTGGCGGGCCTCGTCCAGGCGCCGAGCCGCCTGGCGCCGACCCGCAACCTTGAGGGCGCGCAGCGGCGGGCGCGGCTGGTTCTCGACGCCATGGCCGATACCGGCGCCATCAGCGAGGCGCGCGCGCGGGCGGTGGTCCAGGCGCGGCCCATCCGCCGCACCAACAAGGTCCCGACCGGCACCTATTTCGCCGACTGGGTCGCGCCGCAGGCCAGCGATGCCTTCGAGAGCGACTTTGGCCAGATGCGGGTCACGACCACGCTCGACGCCGACCTCCAGCGCCTTGCCTCGCGGGCGGTCGGCCGGGCGCCGCTTGGCGAGGGGGTACAGGCAGCGCTGGTGGCGATGCGGCCGGACGGGCGGGTGGTGGCGATGGTCGGCGGCCGCTCCTATGCGCAGAGCAGCTTCAACCGGGCGACCCAGGCCCGCCGCCAGCCGGGTTCGGCGTTCAAGCTGTTCGTTTATCTCGCCGCTCTCCGCGCCGGTCTCGGGCCCGACAGCATCATCGAGGACAAGCCGATCACCATCGACGGCTGGAGCCCCGCCAACGTGGACGGCGTGTTCCGCGGCCGCCTGACCCTGCGCGAAGCCTTCGCCCGGTCGAGCAATGCCGCCACCGTGCGCCTGTCCGAACAGGTCGGCCGGGCCAATGTGCTGCGCACTGCGCGGGAGCTGGGGATCGGCGGTTCCCTTCCCGACATGCCCAGCGTGGCGCTCGGCACGGCGGGAACGAGCCTGCTCGAGATGACCGCTGCTTATGCCGCCGTCGCTTCGGGGCGCTACCCGGTCACCCCGACCGGCCTGCCGCCCGCGACCGGCCCGGCCGACGCGAACTTCACCCACGTGCTGTTCGGCCGCGGCGGAAGGCTCGACGAGCGGCGCGACTGGCGGCCCATGCTCGACCTCCTGTGGGCGGCGGCCAATGAGGGCACCGGGCGCAAGGCGGCGCTTGCCACCCCGACATTTGGCAAGACCGGCACCAGCCAGGACAACCGCGATGCCCTGTTCATCGGCTTCGCCGGCGACCTGGTGGTCGGCGTGTGGGTCGGACGCGACGACAACAAGAGCCTCGGGCGCAGCGTCTCGGGCGGGACCACGCCGGCGCAGATCTGGCGGAGCTTCATGAACCCTGCCCTGTCGATCGACGGTCGCTCCTCCTCCGCGCTGCCGGACGGCTATCGCGTGCCCCGCCGGGTGCCGCCTTCACCCGCCTCGACCACGCCGGAGAGCCTCGACGACTGGCTGTCCGGCCTGGTCAAGGCCGCCGAGGATCTGCTCCAAGGCCGCTGATTTTGCGGCAAAGATGGTGAACCCGTCTTAACCTGTGGATTCAAGAACTCCTTAACCCCTTGCTCCTAGAAACACTCCTGACCGGCGGGCTCTTCCAAGGCTTGGCGGTGCCGGGGCTTCCCGGAAGGACAAGTGGAACAGGAGACCGGACATGACCAATTTCCTCAAGATGCTGAAGAACGAAGATGGTGCCACCGCGATCGAGTACGGCCTGATTGCCGCCCTCATCTCCGTTGCCGCCATCGGCGCGCTGACCACCATCGGCACTCAGCTGTCGGGCAGCCTCAACACGGTCGGCAACGCGCTCTAAGCGCCGCTAGGCTAGTGTAAGGACGACGGCGTCCGGCTCACCCGAGCCGGGCGCCGTTTCCCTTTGTCTGGCGAGGCCGCAAGGTCCTGTTCGAAAAGCGACGATGGGGGGTTGGCAGGAGCGTGCAAGCGCCCTAAAGGCCGCCCCGGACAAGGGGCCGTAGCTCAGCTGGGAGAGCGTCGCAATGGCATTGCGAAGGTCAGGGGTTCGATCCCCCTCGGCTCCACCATCCGTCCTTTGAAGCCCGCCGCACCGGCGGGCTTTTCTGTTTCTGCGGTCGGCGGGGCGCCTTCAGTCTTTCGGCAGGTCCGCTTGGCCGGGCGGTCCCGCATCGCCGGGCGGCCCTTCTTCGCGCCCCTGCTCCGCGGCCTTGGCCGCTTCCTCGATCAGGCGTTCGCCGGTGACGGTCGCAGCCCCGGGGGTAAAGGCAAGATCCAGATTGCCCGGGCCATCCACCAGCACGCGGCCCTCGCTGGCGACCACGTCGCTCGGCTTGCTGTAGGTTTCCTTGGCCATGCCGCTCCATCGCGCCCGATTGCCGACTGGTTCCGTTGATTTCAGCGGCGTTTCGCTAAGCCCTGCAAATCGCTGCACAAAAAAAGAGCCGCCCGAAGGCGGCCCTTTCTGTGTTCCTCCGTGACAAGGCTTAGAGGTTTTCCTCGTCCTCGCCGCCGGTCTCGACACCCAGGTCGTCGTCCCCGGTAGTGAGATCCACCTCGTCGTCGGCGCTGGGCTCCTCATCCTCGTCGGGAAGGGCCAGGTCCTCGGCACCCAGATCCTCGTCGGCGGCCGCCGCGGGAGCGGCCGATCCGACCGCCACCGCTTCAAACGGCATCGGCTGCTTGGACTTCAGCACCGGCTCGGGAACGAAAGCCAGGCCGCACTCGATGCAAGTGACCGGATCGTCCTTGCCGAGATCGTAGAAGCGGGTCGCGCATTTGGGGCAGGTGCGCTTGGTGCCCCATTCGGGCTTGACCATGGGCTGATTGTCTCTCCAACGAAAAGGGGCCGGCGGCGTGGGGCGCCCCGGCAGTGCGGGCCGCGCCTTGCCATAGCGGGGGGTGGCTGGCAAGGCCCGCCCATGGCTTCGGCTTCCCTCGTTATCGCCGTCGACGGCCCCGCCGCGAGCGGTAAGGGCACCATCGCCCGTGGCCTTGCCGGTCACTTCGGCCTGCCCCACCTCGACACGGGCAAGCTCTACCGCGCCGTGGCCCTGTCGCTGCTGCGCTGGGGCGGCGATCCCGACAGCGAGTTCGCGGCATTGAGGGCCTGCGACGAGGTCGCCGGCCTGCTCGACGACCCAGAGCTCAAGAGCGAGATGGTCGGCGGGATCGCCAGCCGGATCAGCGCCTATCCTCTGGTGCGCGCCGCCCTGCTCGAGCGGCAGCGCGACTTTGCAGCCCAGCCAGGCGGCGCCGTGCTCGATGGCCGGGACATCGGGTCGGTGATCGCCCCGGACGCTCCGGCCAAGCTGTTTGTCACCGCCAGCCCCGAGGAGCGCGCCCGCCGCCGCCATGCCGAGCTGAACGGCGCCGGCCTTCCGGTTCATCTCGACGACGTACTGATCGACATTCGTGCCCGCGACGAGCGCGACTCGAACCGCTCGGCTGCCCCGCTGGTGCGGGCGGCGGACGCCATGCTGCTCGACACCACCATGCTCGGGCCGGCAGAGGCGCTGGCGGAGGCGGTGCGACTGGTGGAGGAGAAAGTCCCTCTTCGTTCGCCCTGAGCGAAGTCGAAGAGCCCTCCGGCCGGCGTCTCTTGCTTCCGCTCGGGACGAACGATAGATTTGTTCTCAAGGGCGACCTCGCTTAAGCCGCCCCGATGACCAACCACCCGACCCGAACCGGCGGCCAGATCCTCGTCGACCAGCTCCGCCTCCAGGGCTGCGACCGGATTTTCACCGTGCCGGGCGAAAGCTTTCTTGCCGTGCTGGACGCGCTCCACGACGCTTCCGGCATCGACACGATCGTTTGCCGGCAGGAAGGCGGGGTCGCCTACATGGCGGAGGCTGACGGCAAGCTGACGGGCCGGCCAGGCGTGGCCTTCGTCACCCGAGGCCCTGGCGCCACCAACGCCAGCCCCGGTGTCCATGTCGCCTTCCAGGATTCGACTCCGATGATCCTGTTCGTCGGCGACCTCGACCGCAAGGACAAGGACCGCGAAGGCTTTCAGGAGATCGACTTTCCCGCCTTCTTCGCGCCGGTCGCCAAGTGGGCCGCGCGCATCGACGATGCTCGCCGCATCCCCGAATATGTCGCCCGCGCCTGGCGGGTCGCGACCGCCGGCCGCCCAGGGCCAGTGGTCCTTGCTCTTCCCGAGGACATGCTCCGCGACGAGGTCGCCGTGCCCGATCGCCCGCCGATCCCGCCCTTGTGCGAACATCCCGACCCTTCGGCCATCGCCACCCTGTTCGAGCTCCTGAAGGACGCCGCCGCCCCGATCGCCATCGTCGGAGGTGCCGACTGGAGCCCCTGCGCCGCCCACCATTTCGCAAGCTTCGCGTCGCGCATCGGCCTGCCGGTCGCCGCCGCCTTCCGCCGTCAGGACGCGGTCGCCAATGATTGCCCGGTCTATGCCGGCAACCTTGGCTACGGGCCCAATCCCAAGCTGGCGCAGCGCGTGCGCGATGCCGACCTCCTCTTGGTCGTCGGGGCGCGCTTGGGCGAGGCGACCACTGACGGCTATACGCTGGTCACCTCGGACCACCCCGGCCAGACCCTCGTCCACGTCCACCCCGACCCCAATGAGCTCGGCCGCGTCTACCACGCCGACCTGCCGATCTGCGCCGACATGAGCGAGTTCGCGCAGGAGCTCGATGCCTGGGTCGATGACGACCTCCTGCCGTTCGGTGCCGGCAAGGAGGCCCACGCCGACTATCTCGCCTGGACCACGCCCGCCGCGCGCGACGGGGTTGCCCTCGACCTTGGCCCCTGCATGGCCGAGCTTCGCGACAAGCTCCCGGCCGACACCATCGTCTGCAACGGCGCCGGCAACTTCTCGGGCTGGGTGCATCGCTACTGGCGTTACGCCGCGCAGCCGTCGCAGCTTGCGCCGACAAGCGGCACCATGGGTTACGGCCTTCCCGCCGCCGTCGCCGCCGCCCTCCGCTTCAAGGACCGGCAGGTGCTGTGCGTGGCGGGGGACGGCGACTTCCTGATGAACGGGCAGGAGCTCGCCACCGCCGCGCAATATGGCGCCGACCTCCTCGTCCTGGTGGTCGACAATGGCAGCTACGGCACCATCCGCATGCATCAGGAGCGCGACTATCCGGAGCGGATCAGCGCGACGAACCTCAAGAACCCCGACTTCGCCGCCCTTGCCCGAGCTTACGGCGGCTGGGCTGCAACGGTCGAGCGAACGGAGGAGTTCGCCCCCGCGCTGGACCAAGCGCTCGCCCTCAAGGGCATTCGCCTCCTCCACCTCAAGACCGACGTCGAGGTGATCACCAACCAGACCACTATCGCCGCTCTTCGGGAGAAGGCGCGGACCGCTCGGGCATAGTGTCACTGCCGCAATAAACTAACCTCGGGTGCCTTCGTTGAGGCCCTCCCCCTCTCCTCGGGTAGGAGCCTAACCTATGTATTATCATGACGCCCGGCTGCAGCATCCGGTCCGCGTGACCGAGCCCGATCCGGCCTTCGCCCGCTCGCTACAGCAGGCGATCGGCGGCGTGGAGGGCGAGATCCGGGTCTGCATGCAATATTTCTTCCAGGCGTGGAATTCGCGCGGGCCCGACAATCGTTACCGCGACATGCTGCTCCACACCGCGACCGAGGAAATCAGCCACATCGAGATGCTGGCCACCGCCGTCGCCCTGAACCTGGAGGTCGCCCCCGCCCACCTCCAGGAGGAAGGGGTCAAGGACAAGCTTGTTGGCGCCGTCATGGGCGGCGAGCGGCCGCGCGCGGCGATCGAGGGCATGATCCACAAGCAGATGCTGTCGGCCGGTCTAGGCGCCATGCCGATCGACAGCGACGGCGTGCCCTTCGACATGAGCCACATCTACGCCAGCGGCAACCTCGCGGCCGACATGACCGCCAACGTCGCCGCCGAGAGCACCGGCCGCGTGCTCGCCTTCCGGCTCTACAACCAGGCCCATGACGAAGGCATGCGCGACATGCTCTCCTTTCTCATCGCCCGCGACACCATGCACCAGAACCAGTGGCTGGCGGTGATCGAGGACCTGGGCGGGTTCGAAAGCCAGTTCCCCATTCCTAACAGCGTTCCCCCCACGGCCGAGAAGGACGAGTTCAGCTACAAGTTCTTCGTGACCTCGACCGACGGCCGCTTCCCTGAGGGCCGCTGGAGCCAGGGGCAGAGCATCGACGGCAAGGGCGAGTTCCAGCCGACCAAGGTCGAGCCGATGGGCGACGAACCCGTCCTCGGCCCCGCCCGCCCCGACAGCGGCGCGCAGAAGGAGCAGATGGGCGGAGGCTCGGCAGCCAAGATGTTCTTCAAGGCCGACTGACCAGCCGCGCTCCGGCAAAGGCCCGAGCCCGGCACCACCGAGAGCTCAAGCTGCAGCCACGACACACGAAAAGGCCCGGGAGCTTCCACTCCCGGGCTTCCAGAAGTCACACACAACCCGGTCGAGCCTGACCGGGCGCCACCTTATTCGGGATCGCTGCCCTCGATCCCGGCGAGGCGCGGACCGACGGACTTCGCGATGTCCATCCGGACGGCATCGTTATGCTGCTTCACGCTCATCACGACATTGCCCTTCTTGTCGAGAAGAACGGCTCCCTCCTGCGAACCCTCGGGAGCAAGCTTGACGATCAGCGGGTTCGGGTAAAGCCGGTTGCTCGACCCGTTGCTGCCGTCCACGATCGCGCCAACACCGCCACCAAGAAGGATGTTGCCGAAGGACGCCCCGCCGAGCTTCGACTGGATGAGGATGTAGGTCGGCTTGTAGCCGGCCAGGCTGACGTCGGCCCGGACGTCGTCTTTACGGCGGAACTGCAGCTTGCACGGCGTGGTGCAGGTCGATCCATTGGTGAATTTGACGGTTGCACCATCGGGATTGCTGCTGGTCGTATACGGCGTGTTGGTGCCGTTCATCACAGTCGCGCAACCCGACAGGCTCGCGGCGATCGCCGCCGCGAAAAACGCAATACCTTTGTTCATATGCCCCCCTTGTTTCGGCAGCACATTGTCTACCGCATGGATGATGCCGGGCAAGGCACTTCTTGCCCGCGAGCACATGATGCTCCTCACCGATTGACGGAACAAAGGGCCTGGGCTCCAATCCTGCCCATGAAGAAGCTGCTGACAGTCGCCCTTTCGCTTGTGCTACTGCTCGCCCTCGGCATCGGCGGGCTGTTCGTTCATGGCTATTGGAGCGCCCGCAGCGACGCGCCCTTGCTCGCCGCGAGGGCAAACGCCCTCGCTGCCGCAGGACGGACCGCCGAGGCGCTGGGGCCCGGGCGAGCTCGCCAGCTGCTGGCGGTGGAAGACCCGGGCTTCGCCACGCACGACGGCATCGATCTCGCCTCGCCCGGCGCAGGCTTCACCACGCTGACGCAGGGTCTGGCAAAGAAGGTCGGCTTTTCCGACTTCAAGCCCGGATGGCGCAAGTTCCGGCTGATGGGCTACGCTGCCGGTCTTGAGCGGAGCCTTACCAAGTCGCAGATCCTGACACTCTTCCTCGATCGCGTGCCCATGGGCCGCGACCGTTCCAGCCGGTGGATGGAGGGCTATTTCACAGCCAGCGACCGCATCTACGGCAAGCCTCCGTCGGCCTTGACCGAACGCCAGTTCCTGACCCTGGTGGCCGTCGGGCTTGCCCCTGTCCGGCTTCGCCTTGCCGAGCCCTCGCCCGAGCTTCACGAACGCGTCACCCGGATCGAGCGGCTGGTGCACGGCCGCTGCCGCCCCGCCGGCCTGCGCGACGTCGAGCTTAAGGGCTGCGCCGCGAAGGCCTAGATCAGCCCCGCCAGAGGGCTCGACGGATCGGCGTAGCGGCGCTTCTGCATTCGCCCGGCGCGATACGCCAGCCGTCCGCTTTCCACCGCCGCCTTCATCGCCTCCGCCATCAGGATCGGGTCCTTGGCCTCGGCGATGGCGGTGTTCATCAGCACGCCGTCGCACCCCAGTTCCATGGCAAAGGCCGCGTCGCTCGCCGTGCCGACTCCGGCATCGACCAGCACCGGCACCTTGGCCTGCTCGACGATCAGGCGGATGGTCACGGGGTTTTGCACGCCAAGCCCGCTGCCGATCGGCGCGCCCAGCGGCATGATCGCCACCGCTCCGGCCTCTTCGCAGCGCCGGGCCATGATCGGGTCGTCAGTGCAATAAACCATCACCTCGAACCCTTCTTTCGTCAGGAGCTCGGTCGCGCGCACCGTTTCGATCATGTCGGGATAAAGGGTCTTGGCCTCCGCCAGCACCTCCAGCTTGACCAGTGTCCACCCACCCGCCTCGCGCGCCAGGCGAAGCGTGCGGATCGCCTCCTCTGCGGTGAAGCAGCCCGCGGTGTTGGGCAGATAGGTGACGACCTTGGGGTCGATATGGTCGGTCAGCTTGGGCGCGCTGGGGTCGGTCAGGTTCACCCGCCGCACCGCCACGGTGACGATCTCCGCCCCGCTCGCCGCCACGGCCGCCGCATTCTGCTCCAGGCTCTTGTACTTGCCCGTGCCCACGATCAGCCGCGAGGTGAAGGTGCGCCCGGCAACGCTCCAGCTATCGCCGCTGCGGGTGCTGGGGACTTCAAGGATTGGATTGGTAGCCATGAGCCGTCATATGGCTCTGCCCATGCTGCTGACAATGTTCCTGTTGCTCGCATCGCCCGAGGCCGCGCTGGTGCCTCCCGCTTCGGCGGAGGTGACGGTCCGGGCCAGCGCCGCGCGGCCGGCGATCGAGCGCATCCTCAAGGCCGACAATCTCGAGGTCGAGCAGCTTGCCCCGCAGGAAGTGGCGGCGGCGATGGAGGCAATCGGCCGCGGCGCGGCGCCAGCCGACTTCTGGGACGCCTATCAGGCGCATGTCCGGGCCTGGCGGCGCTACGCCGACCTTCAGGCCTCTGCCCGCCGCTCAAGTCCACTGACGCTCGATGCAGCGCCCGGGCTTGGCGCTGCCCGCCTGCAGATCAACCGCACCTTCGCCGAGGTCGAGCGTGTCGCCCGGCGCTATGGCGTCAGAGTGCCGCGTCCGCGCGTCAGGCCCTGATCAGCCGCCGCCGACGAAATGGACGATCTCGTAATCGTCCCCATCCTCGACCAGCACCTGAGCGAGCGTTGAGCGCGGTACGATCTCGAGATTGCGCTCCACCGCGACGCGGGCCGGGTCGAGCCCGAGCTCGCCCACCAGCGCCGCAACTGTGGTGCCGGAAGGAACCCGGCGATGCTCGCCGTTGATCTTGATCGAACAGGTTTCCGTCTCGCTCATTTGACGAATGCATCTAGGTGGCGGAAGAGGCCGGAGCAATGCGCAAGGTCCTCGTCCTCAACGGTCCAAACCTCAACCGCCTCGGCAGCCGAGAGCCGGAGCTCTACGGCTTCGACACGCTGGACGACATCGCCGCCCGCCTCCATGAACAGGCGCAGGGCCTGGGGCTGGAGGCCGATGTGCGCCAGTCGAACCACGAGGGCCACCTGATCGACTGGCTGCACGAGGCTGCCGACGAAGGGGCGCACGCGGTGCTCCTCAACGCCGGAGGTTTCACCCACACGTCGGTGGCGCTGCGCGACGCGATCGCCGCCATCGCAACCCCGGTGATTGAGGTTCACCTCAGCAACCCCCACGCACGCGAAAGCTTCCGCCGCCGCAGCCTTATCGCCGGCGTCTGCCGCGGCTCCGTCAGCGGCTTTGGAGCCCTATCCTATGTGCTTGCACTGGACGCCGCCGCCCGGCTCTGACAGAGCGCGCCCGCGACAAGAACAGGGAAGCAGTGATGTCCGACGACCATAAGCAGATGCGTATCGACGCCGGCCTGGTGCGCGAGCTGGCCGAGCTGCTCAGCGCCAACGAACTGTCCGAGATCGAGGTCGAGGACGGCGACCGCAAGATCCGCGTGAAGCGCGAGCTGACGGTCGCGCAGGCTCCGGTCCAGCACCTCGTCGCCGCGCCCGCGCCCATGGCCGCCGCTCCCACCTCTCCCGCGCCGTCGAGCGACGAAGCGACCGCAGCCGCTCAGGCGTCTGGCGACATCGTCCGCTCGCCCATGGTCGGCACCTGCTACCTTGCCGCCGAACCCGGTGCCAAGCCGTTCGTCACCGTGGGCGACACGGTCAAGGAAGGCGACACGATCCTTATCGTCGAGGCAATGAAGGTGATGAACCCGATCACCGCTCCGCGCGGCGGGCGCGTTGTCCAGCTTCTGGTCGCCAATGCCCAGCCCGTCGAGTTCGACCAGCCGCTGGTCGTGATCGACTGACATGCCGAAGATCAGCAAGCTTCTTATCGCCAACCGCGGCGAGATCGCGCTGCGCATTCAGCGCGCTGCCAAGGAATTGGGCATCCGCACCGTCGCGGTCCATTCGACCGCCGACGCCGACGCCATGCACGTCCGCCTCGCCGACGAAGCGGTGTGCATCGGCCCGCCGGCCGCGCGCGACAGCTACCTCAACATCCCCAACATCATCTCGGCGGCCGAGATCGTCCACGCCGACGCCATCCACCCGGGCTATGGCTTCCTGTCCGAGAACGCCCAGTTCGCCGAGATCGTCGAGCTCCACAACATCGTCTGGGTCGGCCCCAAGCCTGAGCATATCCGGGTGATGGGCGACAAGGTCGAAGCCAAGCGCACCGCCGCCGCCCTCGGCCTGCCGCTGGTACCCGGCTCGCCCGGCCCGCTCACCAGCGTCGAGGAAGCGCGCGAGGTCGCCGCCTCGATCGGCTACCCCGTCCTCATCAAGGCCGCGTCGGGCGGCGGCGGTCGCGGCATGAAGGTGGTGCCCGACGAGGACAGCCTCGAAAGCCTGATGGGGCAGGCCTCGAGCGAGGCCAACGCCGCCTTCGGCGACCCCACCGTCTACATGGAGAAATATCTCGGCGATCCGCGCCACATCGAGTTCCAGATCTTCGGCGACGGCGAAGGCCAGGCGATCCACCTTGGCGAGCGCGACTGCTCCATCCAGCGCCGCCACCAGAAGGTGATCGAGGAAGCGCCTTCGCCCGTCATCTCGGCCGCACAGCGCGCCGACATGGGCCGGATCGTCGCCGACGCCATGGCCAGGATGGGCTATCGCGGCGCCGGCACCATCGAATTCCTCTACGAGAACGGCCAGTTCTTCTTCATCGAGATGAACACGCGCCTGCAGGTCGAGCATCCCGTGACCGAGATGATCAGCGGCCTGGACCTCGTCGCCGAGCAGCTCCGCATTGCCGAAGGCCGCGGCCTGTCCGTCACCCAGGACGAGGTGCGCCTGTCCGGCCATTCGATCGAGTGCCGGATCAACGCCGAGGATCCGGAGAGCTTCGCCCCCTCGCCGGGCCTCGTAAAGAATTTCGTCGCTCCCGGCGGGCTCCAGACCCGCGTCGACAGCGGCCTCTACTCGGGCTACCGGGTGCCGCCTTATTACGACAGCATGATCGGAAAGCTGATCGTCTGGGGCGAGGACCGCCCCGCGGCCATCGCCCGCCTCCGCCGCGCGCTCGAGGAGTTCGTGGTCGAAGGCCCCAAGACCAACGTCCCCCTCCACCAGCGCATCGTCCGCGATGAGGCCTTCACCAGCGGCGACTACACGATCAAGTGGCTGGAACGCTGGCTGGAAGAACAGAGGGTCTGACCACAACATCCTCCCTGCTGCCGAAGGCAGTGGGGCGGGGGACCGCTCCGCGAAGCGGAGTGGTGGAGGGGCCAGCCACGCTGCACCAGGCCCCTCCGTCAGCGCTTTGCGCTGCCACCTCCCCATCGCTTCGCGACAGGGAGGATTGAGAGTATTCCTCCCCAGCCCCTGCGCGTTACACCCTCACCATGAGCGGCCTCCTCGACCCGCGCCTGATGCTCCAGGGCTATGCCTCCGGGGTCTTCCCCATGGCCGACGCGCGCGACAGCGAGGAGCTGTTCTGGGTCGAGCCGCGAACCCGCGCGATCCTGCCGCTCGACGGCTTCCATCTTTCGCGCAGCCTCGCCAAGCGGCTCCGCTCGGGCCGCTACCGGGTCACGACCGACCAGGCCTTTGCCGAAGTGCTGCTCGGCTGCGCCGACCGAGACGAGACATGGATCAACCGTCCCATCGAGCAAGCCATGCTGCGCCTGTTCGACCTCGGCTTCGCCCACTCGATCGACGTTTGGGAGGGCAATACGCTGGTCGGCGGCCTTTACGGCGTGGCTCTCGGTCGGGCCTTCTTCGGCGAAAGCATGTTCAGCCGCTCGGTCGACGCTTCCAAGGTGGCGCTGGCCTTTCTCGTCGCCCGGCTTCGCCTTGGCCACTTCCGCCTGCTCGACTGCCAGTTCATGACCGAGCATCTTTCATCGCTGGGAGCCGTAGACGTGCCGCGGCGGACCTATGTCGAGCTGCTTGCCCAAGCCCTCGCCCGGGACGATCAGGCGGTGCCGCCCTCCTGGGGAGCGCTCGACGGGTTGTTGTCGCCCTTGAGCGGCCCCGCTTCCTCCGGCGCCCCCGGAAAGGTCATCGCGCAGCTCTTGGGCGAGACGTCGTAGACCGGATGCTCGACCACGTTGAGGCTCGGGCTTTCCTTGTAGAGCCAGCCCGAGAACACCCGGTTCCACTGGCCCCCGGGCTGCTGCACGTCCACCTGGACGAAGGCGCCTGTCAGTGGATCGAACTCCCAAGGCGGGGTGGTCTCGCAGGCGCGCAGGCGCACGATCACATCCTTGATCCGCACCGCTTGCCCCGGCCGCAGCGTCAGGTCGCGCGAGATGCCGTTCCGCTTGTTGAGCAGGCTCAGCACCGCCACCCGCTGGTTCATCGGCGTGGTCCCGGCCGCCACCGGCTCGGCAAGCCTGGCCGTGGCCTGCGGAGCGGGCGCCGCCGCCTGCTCCTCGGCGGCCGGCCGCAGCCGGTCGCAGCCCGCCAGCAGGGCGGCGAGCAGCAGCAGCGCGGGCCTCAACCGCCTCACCTCAGTCGGGAGTCCACGCCTGATAGTCGCCGGTCGCCGCCGCCCGCGTACCGCCGCGGCTGAGCGAGCCCGCCGGCCGATAGGTCTCGCCCGTCCCCGACAGGTTCGGCACCGCCGTCTTCTCGAACGGTCGGCGCGGGGGCATGGCCTTGTCCGGCACATCGTCGATCTGCCCGCGCAACCAGCTCTGCCACTGCGGCGGAGTCCGGCTGGCGTCATTGTCGCCGTTGTAGATCACCCAGCGCCGGGCCGGGTCCTTGCGGTGCTGGAAATAGACATTCCCCACCTCATCCCGCCCGACCTCGCGGCCGTGCCGCCGCGTGAACAGGCTGGTGCCGACGGTGGCGCCGTTCCACCAGGTGAAGATGCTGGCCAGGAATCCCATGGTCCAAGCGCCCTAGCGCGGGCGCGGGTGAAGGGGCAAGGA
>ERZ1066119.822-NODE-822-length-19368-cov-8.703309_pt1 | contig 19368 bp, 16 predicted proteins | sample MGYA00382766_ERZ1066119 | MGnify/ENA primary metagenome ERZ1066119 (study PRJEB33369, sample SAMEA5778349) | biofilm metagenome | biome: Industrial cooling water; feature: Water cooling tower basin; material: Biofilm | place: United Arab Emirates | collected...
CGACAACAACCGCGCGCGGCGCGACGGCGGCGGTCCGCGCGACGAGGGCGGCGAGGAGCTGATCGAGAAGCTCGTCCACATCAACCGCGTCTCCAAGACCGTGAAGGGCGGCAAGCGCTTCGGCTTCGCCGCGCTGGTCGTGGTCGGCGACGGCAAGGGCCGGGTCGGCTTCGGCCACGGCAAGGCGCGCGAGGTGCCCGAGGCGATCAGCAAGGGCACGGCCGCCGCCAAGAAGGCGATGGTCCGCGTGCCGCTGCGCGAGGGCCGGACGCTGCATCACGACGGCAACGGCCATTTCGGCGCGGGCCGGGTGACGCTGCGCTCGGCGCCGGCGGGCACCGGCATCATCGCCGGCGGTCCGATGCGCGCGATCTTCGAGGCGTTGGGCGTCGCCGACGTGGTGACCAAGTCGATCGGCACGTCCAACCCGTACAACATGATCCGGGCGACCTTCGAGGCGCTGGGCGATCAGACCAGCCCCAAGGCGGTGGCGCAGCGGCGCGGCAAGAAGATCGCCGACCTGCTCGGCCGTGGGGCAGGCGCGGATCAGCAGAGCGCCGAGGCCGACGCCGCGGCGCTGGTGGAGTAAGCCGACATGGCGACGATCAAGATCAAGCAGACGGGATCGCCCATCCGCCGCACCAAGGACCAGCGCGCGACGCTGGTCGGCCTGGGCCTGAACAAGATGCACCGCGTGGCGGAGCTGCAGGACACCCCCGAGGTGCGGGGCATGATCCGCAAGGTGCAGCATATGGTTGAGGTGTTGGAGGGGTAGGGCTCCCTCACCGCTCATTATCGCGAGAGGCGCGTCCGAGAGGGCGCGCCTTTTTCGTTGGATTGTACGTATGGCGCTCTGACCTCCCGTTGCCGCGGTGCCATCCAGCGTGCTTGATAAGGCTCTTGCGCGTGCCTCGCGCCCGTGATGGACATTCCGCTATCTCCCGTGCTCAATAGAGCTCAGTTCGGGGAGCAAGCATTGTCCACGCGGAAGCTGCCGTTCATCTCGTCCGTCAATCTCGTCCCGGTGGACGGACGGAACATCGTACCCACCACCATCTTTTATGATGCCGAGAAGCGGGCCCACATCGGCTTCGAGGCGCGCGAGAAGTGTAGCGCGCCCGAGCAATTGGTCGAGGACTTCAAGATCCAGCTCGGGCAGCACGATCCCGACGTCGTGACGAAACGATCGGCCACTTCGGCCAGTGCGCCCCGCGGCACTGTCGCCGGCATAGGCCAGGATTATTTCCGTGCGTTGTTCGCCAAGGTGAACGCCGCAGTTGAGCGCCAAGGTCGTCCGCTTCCCAGGAGCTTGCTCATTGCCGAACCCCTTGCGCTTAGTGGTACTGAAATGGCCGAGGAGAACTGGCTATCCAACTATCGGCGTGCGATCCGGCGCGTGCTTCACGGGCGCTTCGAGCAGATCGACTTCCTGCCCGAGCCATTCGCTGTCTTTCAGTATTACCGTTACGGTTTAAGGCATCCAGTTATTGCAGAACACAGGAAGCACATTGCGCTTGTGCTCGATTTTGGAGGGGGCACCTTCGATATATCGGTTATAGAAACGACCAAATCTGGGGACGTAAGTCAATCCGGGACTAACAGCAAACCTCTAGGAGCAAAATCCGTTCAGGTGGGTGGCTTCTTTATCAATCGACAGCTAGCGGCGGACTTGCTGATCAAAGCAGTGGCAAAGGAACTGCGTGCGGACGTCAGGAAGTCTATAGACAGAGCGGATCGCATCAAGACTCCGGACGATCTTGCGGAGGTGGCGGAAAAGCAGCAGACATTCTTCAGGCATTATCGGCGACTTCTGCAAACCGTGGAAACTGCAAAATTGTCGGTTTGTAATTTGATCGCCAACTGGAATTTGGAAGCGGATCTTTCCGGCGTTACTCCCTTTCCAATATCCGTTCCCACTGACCCCTACGATCCCGCTTCCCGCATGGCCACTTTGAGGCTTGATGCCGGCATGCTGCGGCATGCATTCGAAGAGGGCGTTTGGAAAGCCAAGATGCGGGACGCCGTTAGGAAAACGCTCGAGCGGGCCGCGAGCGAGTTGAAGGGCCAGGAGATCTCCGTAGTCTTGTTGTCGGGAGGATCGTCCAATATCCGCTGGCTTGCCAAGCTGCTTGAGCGCGATCTAGGACGGACCGAGCTGGCACATGCCGAAATCCTGCAACTCAGTGAAAACTTTCAGGAGATCGTTGCAAAGGGGCTCGCAACCGAGTGTGCTAGGCGCTTCTACACGGAGGGTCAGGGCGACTTTCGTGCCGTGACTTATAACCGGCTTTGCCTCGCGTTACGTCCCGACAACGGCCATCTCGAAATTCGGAGGGCTAGACCGCTCGCGCCCGAGCTTGCCGCTGGCGCGGCAAACGGTATGGACGATGGGGTGTTGCTGCCCTCGGCTAGCAGCCTACGCGGCTTGGTCGGCACGCCGCTGCTCTGGAAGGTGCGGCTCAATAGCCCGCCACGCCAGTTGCTCGAGTACTTCTTCATGAGATCATCCTTCGACCCGGAAGACCTCGAGGCGCGTCATAACATCATTGAGACGCGAGCGCACACTCCAAGAAACACCAGGTTTGCGGCCACCATCGAGGTCGAACTTACGGTGAGAGAAGACGGAACAGCGATCCCCCGTTTCATTTACGGTCGCAATGACCGCTCGGAAGGAACGGTAGCCGAAGGTAAGCCCTTCCACATAGATATGACCTTCGCCTCCGAGGAGGAGGGCGGCTCCACTTATCTGGGCTTCGACTTCGGCACCAGCTCCTCCGCCTGCTCAATCGTCGACAGCGCCGACGTGCAAATGATACAGGAACGGAGTCGCTCTCCTGGATGGCGCGAGCTGTCCGATCTGCTTTCGGATCTGCCCTACCCCGTCGCGGCGCCGCTCGCCCGCTTCATATCCGAACGCGACACTGACAAACGCGTCCAGAAGGGCCGTGACGCTGCTGACTCACTGCTGACCCTGGCAGCTTACCTCGCCTATACGGACCTTTGTGTCACCCGACCCGGCGGCGGCATGTTCCGTGGCTTCGCCCAGCGGTCTGCAGGTCCGCTCTGGGGCATGATCAAGACGGTTGTCGGCGAGAACCAGAATCGATTGCAATTTGCCGCAGGGCTGATGGCCTTAGTCAAACCGGAGAATGCTACGCAAATCGACGACTGGATCACCGGGCTGAATGCCGAAAAGCATGGACGCCGTCAGGCCGTGGACTGGGTCGGGTTCCTGAGTCTTCTCGGCAATCATGTGGCGCGAGCATTCGAGGTAAACCGGCTTGGTGTATTCGAGGGGGTTGTCCCTAAACGATTTCACGCAGGCAGCTACGTTGGGGTTTTTCGAGTACTTCACGGTTCGTCTCAAACTTTCGTCAACGTGCTCGACTACGAAGGCGCACAACCATTTTCAGATGAACTCGTCTATGTGGTCGATCCGGTGCAAGGCCGGGCTATGCCGCTTAGCCCGCTTTACTTCTGGGGCCTTGAGCGCTGGGGAGCCGACCCGGGCATGGTTGACGTGTACGAGTACGACGCCGAGCGGCGCGGAGTCTTCGGCTTCAAAACCACCCAACCCTCCGAAGGTCTAGAGGTGTGTACGGCCGGTGAGTGGTCGGGATTGCATGCGCAACTCGCAGCCATGCGCGCCAAAGATCAGCCCTGCGCCGTCGTAGAAGGACTATCCCTCACGTCGTATCAGGCCTGATTGACTGGCAAAATCCGATGATCGTTGGATTGATTGGAGGCGGACTTTGCGGATGCGCGTTGCCAGAGTTTGGCGCGAATGCGCCATTGGATTCCTGCCGGTCACGAGAGGTTGGATCACTCAATGTATCAGGGAGTGACAACCCGTCCCCGTCCCGCTAAACGCCCCCGCTTCCATCCACCTGCGCGACAAAAGCGAAAGCGAGTGCACATATGAACCTGAACGAACTGCGCGACAATCCGGGCGCGCGTAAGGCCAAGATCCGCGTCGGGCGCGGCATCGGCTCCGGTAAGGGCAAGACCGGCGGGCGTGGCCAGAAGGGCCAGAAGAGCCGCGAGGGCGTGTCTATCGCGGGCTTCGAGGGCGGCCAGATGCCGCTCCACATGCGGCTGCCCAAGCGCGGCTTCAACAACATCTTCGCGCGTGACTATGCCGAGGTGAACCTGGGCGCGATCCAGAAGGCGGTCGACGCGGGCAAGCTGACCGGCAGCGACGTCGATCACGCGGCGCTCAAGGCGGCGGGCCTGGCGCGCGGCGGCAAGGACGGCGTCCGGCTGCTCGGCAAGGGCGCGCTGACCGCGAAGCTCAACTTCACCGTCGCGGGCGCCAGCGCCTCGGCTCGGCAAGCGGTCGAGGCCGCGGGCGGCTCGGTCAACGTGATCGAGGTCGTGCCGGCGGCCGAGAAGGCGGCGGCCAAGAAGGGCAAGGCGCGCGAGGCGCGGCTCGCGGCCCGCACGGCGTGACTTCGTGCTCCCGCGCAGGCGGGAGCCCAGTCTGGGTCCCCGCCTGCGCGGGGACACCCGCCCGGCATTAGACAAGGCGTCATCCACGCCTATATGAGCGGCGGGCGGGCGACACGGAGCTTCCCCGCCGTTCTCGATTTCCAGGACTAGTCAGCACGATGGCATCCGCAGCCGACCAGATGGCCCAGAGCATCAGCCTGGGTAAGCTCTCCCAGGCGACCGACCTCAAGAAGCGGCTCTGGTTCACCATCGGCGCGCTCGTCGTCTTCCGGGCGCTCAGCTATGTGCCGCTGCCGGGCATCGACCCGACCGCGCTGGGCTTGCTGGCGGACCGCACCCAGGGCGGCGTGCTCGACTTCTTCAACACCTTCTCGGGCGGCGCCCTGGAGCGCATGAGCCTGATTGCGCTGGGCGTCATGCCCTACATCACCGCGTCGATCGTGGTGCAGCTGGCGACCTCGCTGTCGCCGCAGCTCGCGGCCATCAAGAAGGAAGGCGAGAGCGGGCGCAAGAAGCTGAACCAGTACACGCGCTACGGCACCGTGCTGCTGACCGCGATCCAGGGCTATTTCATTGCGCGCGGGCTGGAGACGATCGGCGCCAACAACGGCATCCAGGCGGTGGTCGAGCCCGGCATGCTGTTCCGCGTCGCGGCCGTCGTCTCGCTGATCGGCGGCACCATGTTCCTGATGTGGCTGGGCGAGCAGATCACCAGCCGCGGCATCGGCAACGGGATCTCGCTCATCATCATGGCGGGCATCGTCGCGAACCTGCCGGTCACGCTTTACCAGCTGCTGGAGAGCGCCAGGTCGGGGCAAGGGAATATCGGCGGCTTCCAGCTGACCGGCATCATCGTCGCGGTCGCGGCGCTGATCCTGTTCATATGCTTCATGGAGCGCGCGCAGCGGCGTATCCTGATCCAATACCCCAAGCGCCAGACGCAGCGCGGCATGCAGGCGGACCGCTCGCACCTGCCGCTCAAGCTCAACACCGCGGGCGTGATCCCGCCGATCTTCGCCTCGTCGCTGTTGCTGATGCCGCTGACGATCAGCCAGTTCGCGGGCAACCGCGTCGCGGGCGAGAGCGCCTGGGGCGACTTCGTCCTGACGCTCAACCAGTGGCTGCAGCACGGCTCGCCCGTCTACATGTCGCTCTACGCGGCGGGGATCATCTTCTTCTCGTTCTTCTACACGGCCGTCGTGTTCAATCCGGAGGAGACGGCCGACAATCTGAAGCGCTATGGCGGGTTCATCCCGGGTATCCGGCCGGGCAAGAACACCGAGAGCTATTTCGATTATGTGCTCACCCGCATCACGGTGATCGGCGCGGCGTATCTGACGGTGATCTGCCTCCTGCCCGAATATCTGGTCTCGGCGCTCAACATCCCCTTTTATCTGGGCGGCACGTCGCTGCTGATCGTCGTCAACGTGACGATGGACACGGTGACGCAGATCCAGTCGCATCTGCTGGCGCACCAATATGGCGACCTCATCAAGAAGGCGAAGCTGAAGGGCGGCCGGCTGCGCTGATCCACGGGCGAAGGGGAGCGTTCGCGTGAACATCATCCTGTTGGGACCGCCGGGGGCCGGCAAGGGCACCCAGGCCGGCCGTCTGGTCGCCACGCGCGGCATGGCGCAGCTGTCGACCGGCGACATGCTGCGCGCCGCGGTCAAGGCGGAGACGCCCGTCGGATTGCAGGCCAAGGCGGTGATGGCGCGCGGAGAGCTCGTGTCCGACGCGATCGTCTCGGCGCTGATCGGCGAGCGGCTGGACCAAGGCGTGGGCGCGGGCGCGATCTTCGACGGCTTCCCCCGCACGGCCGCGCAGGCCGAGGCATTGGAGGTGCTGCTCGCCGGCCGCGGCCAGAAGCTCGACCATGTGATCGAGCTGACGGTCGACGAGGGCGCGCTGACCGAGCGGATCGTCGGCCGCTACACCTGCGCCCAGTGCGGCGAGGGATATCACGACCGCTTCAAGCAGCCGGCGGTCGCGGGCGTGTGCGACGTCTGCGGCTCGACCGAGTTCAAGCGGCGCCCGGACGACACGGCCGAGACCATCGCGACGCGCATGGCGGTCTACCGCGGCGAGACCGCGCCGATCCTGCCCTTCTACGAAGAGCGCGGGCTGGTCCGGCGCGTGGACGGCATGGCCGACATCGAGGAGGTCGCGGCCGCGATCGGGGCGATCCTGGACGGGTAGGTGCCCGAAGCCCGCCATGGTAGGATGGGGCATGAACCACGCCCGGCTGGTATGGCGGCTCGCTGCATCGTTTCCCCTCGCAGTAACGTGCCCGGCTGCGGGAGAGGTCGTCTCGGCGACCCCGGCCGGTTTCGAGGTACGGCATCGGGTCACCGTCGCTGCCCCGGCGCCACGGGTCTGGGCGACGCTGATCAAGCCTGCACGGTGGTGGAATGGGGCGCATAGCTTCTCGGGCGACGCCAAGAACCTGACGCTCGATCCGCGCCGGGGCGGCTGTTTCTGCGAGGCTCTGCCGCGCGGCGGCGTCGAGCATTTGCGGGTGGTCTATGCGGATGCAGGCAAGCAGCTGAGGCTCGCCGGCGCGCTCGGCCCGTTGCAGGGGGACGGGGTGACCGGCGCCCTGACCTTCACGCTCACGCCCGAGGGCGACCGGACCGTGATCGAGCTCCGCTACGTGGTGGGCGGCTATCGGTCAGGGGGCCTGCAGGCGCTTGCCGGCCCGGTCGATCAAGTCCTCAGCGAACAGTTGGTCAGGCTCAGTCAGGCCGCCTGATTTCGGGCGACATCAAGAAGCTGCCCATTTTTGCGTCAGGGTAGGGTCCGCGGGCGTGCCGTCAGCGACATACGCCCCGCTGCATGGCCTCCAGCGTGGGAAAGGCCAGCAGGCCGTGGTTGGCCGCATAGATCGGGCGGGCTTCGCGGAGCGCTGCCTCGGCGGCGATCAGAGCCCGCTTCGCCCGCTCGCGGCGAGCGAACAGTTTTGCGATACTGGCGTCGGTCATACCTGCCTCCCTTGCACAGCGATGAGGTCGCTCGATCTTGAACGCGGCAAGTATTCGCGAGTTGCAGGACGAATCTAGGTCAATAGATGCTTAACGGAACGCTGTCCCGATGTGGAACGGAGGCGCGTGACGTGAACCTTTTGCTTGGGCAGGGTAGCTTGCAGCGGCCAAGCCCCGGTTACAACTTGCGTGTCCCTGAAAATCTGCCGGGGGGGTAGGGGCTGGCTCAGTCCCACTGCGACGATCTGTCCGCGTCCTGCGCCTCTGCGATGGGCATAAGAAAAGCCCCATGGCGTTCGCCATGGGGCTGTCACGTCGGCCAGGTCGGTCTCGCAGCTCCGCCGCTTGCCCGCCTGCCGGCCGGGCTGTCCGTCTCGCGGATAGCTTGCGCTATCCGCGTGCGGATCAGCCCATGATCTCCTGCTCGAGCTTCTTGGCCATGTCCTCGATGTTCTCCGGCGGCCAGCCCGGGATCTCCATCCCGAGCCGCAGCCCCATCGACGACAACACTTCCTTGATCTCGTTCAGGGACTTGCGGCCGAAGTTCGGCGTCCGCAGCATCTCGGCCTCGGTCTTGCCGACCAGGTCGCCAATATAGATGATGTTGTCGTTCTTCAGGCAGTTCGCCGAACGGACCGACAGCTCCAGCTCGTCGACCTTCTTGAGCAGGTAACGGTTGATCTGCTGCGTGTCGCCGACCGGGATCTCGCCACCCGCCGCGGGAGCGATCGCCTGGCCAATGGGGGCCGACGCGCGCGGCATCGCGCCCTCGTCGAACTGGACGAACAGCGCCAGCTGGTCCTGCAGGATACGGCCCGCATAGCCGACAGCGTCCTCCGGGCTGATCGTGCCGTCGGTCTCGACCGTCAGCGTCAGGCGGTCATAGTCCAGATCCTGGCCGACACGGGTCGGGTCGACCTTGTAGGAAACCTGGCGCACCGGCGAATAGAGCGCGTCGACCGGGATGAGGCCAATCGGGGCGTCCGCCGGCCGGTTGGCGGCGGCGGGGACATAGCCCTTACCGGTGTCGGCGGTCAGCTCCATGTTGAGCGTCGCGCCCTCGTCCAGGTGACAGATCACCAGGTCCTTGTTCATGACCTCGATGTCGCCGGAGACGGCGATGTCGCCCGCCTTCACCTCGGCCGGGCCGGTCGCGGAGAGCTGCAGCCGCTTGGGGCCTTCGCCCTGCATGCGCAGCGCGATCTGCTTCACGTTCAGGACGATGTCGGTCACGTCCTCTCGCACGCCCGCCAGGCTCGAGAATTCGTGCAGCACGTTCTCGATGCGGATGGAGGTGACGGCCGCACCCTGCAGGCTCGAGAGGAGCACGCGGCGCAGCGCGTTGCCGAGCGTCAGGCCGAAGCCGCGCTCCAGCGGCTCGGCGACGAAGGTCGCGCGCCGGTCGCCCGCGGTCTTCTTCTCGAGCGCGTTGGGCTTCTTCAGTTCCTGCCAGTTCTTTGCGTTGACGGCCAAGGCTTTGGTCCCCTGGTTGGGCCGAAGGAGGGGGAACCTTCGGCCAAGAGATGGGTCGCCGCCGCGCGTCCGCGACGACGTGGGCGGGAAACGGGAGTTAGACGCGCCGCCGCTTGGACGGCCGGACCCCGTTGTGCGGGATGCTGGTCACGTCGCGAATGGAGGTGATCTGGAAGCCGACGGCCTGGAGCGCGCGCAGCGCCGACTCGCGGCCGGAGCCCGGGCCCTTGACCTCGACCTCCAGCGTGCGGACGCCGTGCTCGGCCGCCTTCTTGCCCGCGTCCTCCGCCGCGACCTGCGCCGCGTACGGGGTCGACTTGCGGCTACCCTTGAACCCCATCATGCCGGCGCTGGACCAGGAAATCGCGTTCCCCTGGGCGTCGGTGATGGTGATCATCGTGTTGTTGAAGGAAGCGTTCACATGCGCGACGCCGGCGGTGATGTTCTTGCGCTCGCGGCGGCGAAGGCGCTGAGGTGCTTGAGCCATGATATCTGTCCTGCAATCTGAGAAGAACTTGAGCGAACCGCGTCCAGACGCGGCTCCAGCTTACTTCTTCTTGCCTGCGATCGGCTTCGCCTTGCCCTTGCGGGTACGCGCGTTGGTGTGCGTGCGCTGACCGCGAACGGGAAGGCCCTTGCGGTGGCGCAGGCCGCGGTAGCAGGCCAGATCCATCAGCCGCTTGATGTTCATCGCCGTCTCGCGGCGCAGATCGCCCTCGACCGTGTGGTCGGCGTCGATCGTCTCACGGATCTGGAGCACCTCCTGATCGGTCAGGTCCTGGACCCGACGCTCGGGCGCGATGGCCAGCTTGTCGGTGATGGCCTTGGCCTTGGCCGGCCCGATGCCGTGGATGTACTGCAGCGCGATGATCACGCGCTTGTTGGTGGGGATGTTGACCCCCGCGATACGTGCCATGAAATGACGTCTCCTAGCTCCACAGGCCCGGCGCATGGCGGCGCGGGCCTATCTCGACGCGTTGCCTTCCGAAACGCAGAAACGCGGCGTGCGCGCCGAGGCGCCGCCGTGAACCGGTGTTGCGGAGTAAGGCGGCATCTATGGCTCTGGTCAAGCAGTGTCAACCGGCCGTGGAACCTAATCGCACCCCGCGCGTGCGCTCAGAAACCGGGGCGGGTGTTGACTTTCCGAAGAGCACAGGCTTTACGGCCGCGCCGCAGGCGGGCTCCCTCCGCCTGGCCGCGCGTGCCTGATACGGCGTGCGGACGAACACAGAAAGGACTTCATCATGCGTCATCGCGTCGGCGGGCGTAAGCTCCAGCGCACCTCGGCTCACCGCCAGGCCCTGTTCCGCAACATGGCGGCCGCGCTGATCAAGCACGAGCAGATCACCACCACGCTCGCCAAGGCGAAGGAGCTTCGCCCCTATGTCGAGAAGCTGGTGACGCTGGGCAAGCGCGGCGGCCTGTCCAACCGGCGGCTCGCGCATGCGCGCCTGCTCGATGATGCGCAGCTCACCAAGCTGTTCGACGTGCTGGCGGCGCGCTACGCCGACCGCAACGGCGGGTATACCCGGATCATCAAGGCCGGCGTCCGCGCTTCGGATGCCTCGCCCATGGCGATCATCGAGTTCGTCGATCGGGACACGAGCGCGAAGGGGCAGGATTCCGGCCCCGTCCAGAGCGACGACGGCGAGTTCGATCTGGCCGCCTGACGCTTAGCGATCGAGCTGACGACGGGTCGCTCCGGTGACGGGGCGGCCCGTTGCGTTTGGGGTGGAACCGGCGGGCGGGGGGCCGCGTAGGGCCGTCATGTTCGCGAGCTTCCAGGACGATCCGCCGCCGCCCCGCTGGGAGCCGTCGCCCGAGCGGCGGCCGAACTTGTCGCCGCGGGAAGGACGGGTGCTCGCCTGGCTGGTCGGGGGCAACATGCTGGTGCTGCTCTTCGCGCCCTTGGCGGGGGCGAGCCTGGTGCAGGCGGTGATCGCGCTGCTGCGCTGACTCGGGCGGAGCGGGCTGCTACGGGGCGGCGATGCAGCACCCCGAGACCATCCTGATCGTCGATTTCGGCAGCCAGGTCACCCAGCTGATCGCCAGGCGTGTGCGCGAGGCGGGCGTTTACAGCGAGATCGCCCCGTTCACCCAGGCCGCCGACGCCTTCGCGCGGCTCCGGCCCAAGGGTGTGATCCTGTCCGGCTCCCCGGCGTCGGTGCTGGAGGATGGGAGCCCGCGCGTTCCCGACGCAATTCTGGCGAGCGGGCTGCCGGTGATGGGCATCTGCTATGGCGAGCAGGTGCTGACCCATCAGCTGGGTGGCGAAGTGCTGATGGGAGACGCGGGCGAGTTCGGGCGCGCGTACCTGACCGTGACGGACGGCTGCGCGTTGTTCGACGGGCTGTGGCGGGAAGGCGAGACCCACCAGGTGTGGATGAGCCACGGCGACAAGGTGACCGCGCTCGCCCCCGGCTTTCGCCCGGTCGCCCAGTCGCCGGGCGCGCCCTTCGCCGTCATCGCGGACGACGCCCGGCGCTATTACGCCATGCAGTTCCACCCGGAGGTGGCGCACACGCCGGACGGGGCCAAGCTGATCGCCAACTTCGTCCGCCATGTCTGCGGCTGCGCGGGCGACTGGACCATGGCGGAGTATCGCGAGGCGAAGATCGCCGACATTCGCGCGCAGGTCGGCGACGGGCGGGTGATCTGCGGCCTATCGGGCGGCGTCGATTCCGCGGTCGCGGCGGTGCTGATCCACGAGGCGATCGGGAGCCAGCTGACCTGCGTCTTCGTCGATCACGGCCTGCTGCGCGCCGGCGAGGCGGACCAGGTCGTCAGCCTGTTCCGCGGCCACTACAACATCCCGCTCGTCCATGTGCAGGCGGAGACGCTGTTCCTGAACGGGCTGGCGGGCGTCACCGACCCGGAGGCGAAACGAAAGTTCATCGGCCGCACCTTTATCGAGGTGTTCGAGGCGGAGGCGCGCAAGATCGGCGGCGCGGCGTTCCTGGCGCAGGGCACGCTCTACCCCGACGTGATCGAGAGCGTATCGTTTACCGGCGGGCCTTCGGTGACGATCAAGAGCCACCACAATGTCGGCGGCCTGCCCGAGCGCATGAACATGGCGCTGGTCGAGCCGCTGCGCGAGCTGTTCAAGGACGAGGTGCGCGCGCTGGGCCGCGAGCTCGGCCTGCCGGATGCGTTCGTGGGCCGCCACCCGTTCCCGGGTCCGGGCCTCGCCATTCGCATTCCCGGCGAAGTGACGAAGGAGCGCTGCGACATCCTGCGCAAGGCGGACGCAATCTACCTGGAGGAGATCCGCGCGGCCGGGCTGTACGACGCGATCTGGCAGGCCTTCGCCGTCCTGCTGCCGGTGCGCAGCGTCGGCGTGATGGGCGATGGGCGGACCTATGACTCGGTGCTGGCGCTGCGCGCCGTCACGAGCGTCGACGGCATGACGGCGGACGCGTTCGAATTCCCGGGCGGCTTCCTCTCCCGCGTGGCGACGCGCATTGTCAACGAGGTCCGGGGCGTGAACCGGGTCACCTACGACTACACCAGCAAGCCGCCGGGGACGATCGAGTGGGAGTAGGGGAATAGCGAAGGAAAGGAGGCTCTCGGCGGCTTTGTCATGCGCATACAGGGGATCGGCGGTGCCCGCTCGAAGCGCTGACAATACATTGTCAATGGATCCGAAAGACTCGCTAACGTGCTGGCACAAATTATATTCCGATAGGCACGCTGGCAGGGTACTGGCAACAGTCGAAGAATGTGATGGTATTTCCGACGGTACGCCGACGGCGAGTTGCGGGCGCTCTGTTGGCACCGTTAAGGTGGTATAGATTAGGCACCTATCCACGCCGTCGCGGCCGGGAGCTGGCTACGACAATAGCTGGCTACGACAATAGCTGGCTACGACAATAGGATGCGCCCGATCTGCCGGTCCACGTGAACTGGGAATGGCCCGTCGAGCCGCACGTTCCTGTCAAAGGCGCCGCCCTCTGCGCCACGCCGTCGTTCTTCTGGCGTTCGGTATGGGGAGAGCAGCCTGTCTGCCTCGGCAACCGAGGCTGCGTCTGGGCCCTCAACAACTTGCCGATTGATCGCTGCGCCGCTGCGGGGGTGCCCTCGGGAGCCTAGTCCCGGAACATCAATCGGCGGATCTGCCTGAAGGGAAGATCGCCGTAGGTCAGCAACGTGTCGTGGAAGCGCTTCATCGAATAATGCTCGCCCATGCGCCGTTTGTATTCGTCGCGAAGCCTCACGATCGCCCGCTCACCGATGATCTCGCGCCCGGGGGAAGCCGGCGTTTGTGAATCCCGCTGAACCTCGATGAAGGCGTTGGTCGGTTCCATTCCGATCTTGTCGACATAAGCGGCGACAGCCTGGTCGAAGGTCATCTCCCCCTTCGCCATCCTGAGCTTCGTCAGGATGCGCTGCACCCGCCACATGCGCATCTGGCGCCGTGCCATCCGGGTCTTCAGCTCCTCCATGTACGGCAGCGTTCCGTAATAGCCCTCCTCCTCCATCAGCCGCTCGAGGTAGAAGGACCACGACTGGCTGAGATAGGCGCTTTGAAACGCCCGCCGCATCGGGCGAGTGACATGCTGGTTCCTGGCGGCGATCTGCAGATTGTGGCCAAGCCACTCGTGATACGAGATGACGTGCGTCCAATAGGGATTGTACGCCTTTATGCGGCTGGCTCGCTCCGCGGGCGTGAGGATGTCTTCAAGCGGGGTAAGGATGTAATAGCCCGACTGCCGCCCCGCGACGGTGGGGCCGCCGGTCGCGCCGCCGAACGACAGAATGCGCCGCGACATCGGCGGGGAGAGCCGCGCGCCGTAATCGATATAGTCGGGAATGGTGACGATGTGCGCGCCCGGCCCTTTCAGCCACGCGCTCATCGTGTCGACATAGCGCTGCGCCATCGGGATCACGTGGTCCCAGGGCGGCGCCTCGCTCTTCATCACCTCCCAGGCGGTGCGTAGGTCGCCGCTGGGATGGATCTGGCGGGCCAGTTGCTGCATTTCGGCGAGGAGGACCCGCTCTTCCTCCGCGGCGATGCGCAGCATGTCGTCAACGCGGTATTCGTCCAGCTGCTCGTGCACCAGCTGATAGAATTCGATCTCCTCCGGCTTCCAGGCGGGCGAGCGGCTCGAGCGCGGCAGGAGGTCTGCTTTCAGCCAACGCTCGAAGGCGTCGACGGCAGCGAGCGCATCGCCGACGGCCGCTACCAGCTCCCGCTTCAGTTCCGGGCTGTCGACGATCGCCCTTGGCACTTCGTCGCGCAGCAGCAGGCGCGCGTAATAGGCCTGGTAGATGGCGTTCTCGGTCCAGGTGCGCGCCGGGTTCTTCAGGTTCTGCCGGGCGCGCGACAGAGCACCGGGCAATCGCCGCAACTCGCTCACCGCCTTTCGCACGGCACTATCCGGGAGCGCGCCGGGCCGAACGAACAGCGCGTTCGTCTGCCCCAGAGCGAAGACCGAGGCGGGGGTGACCTCGTGAAGGCGGAGCGTCTCCATCTCGAACAATCGGGTGCGCAGATGCGCGACGAGCAGATCATGGTCGACCTGATCGTCCAGGCTCAACCGCTCGCGATCAATGGCCTTCAGCCTTTCCAGTATACCGCGATACGCAGCGGTCGCCGCGCTGTGGTCCGGCGTCCCCGGCTCCCCTTCGCTGATCGCCAGCGCCTCGGCGATCACGACGTCCAGCTTCGGCTCCGTCGATGAGACTTGCGCCGGGCTCGACGAGAGGGGGACGAGGAGCGCGCAACAGAAAAGAAGGCCGGCAGTCAGTCTCAACATCGGCCGCAGCCCCCCGCGCGCGCTCTTCGCTTTGCAACGGTGTGAACGCTATTCCCGAGGCTGCGCGAGTCAATCGCCGGGCGCTCGTGCGCAACACCTTGCTTCACCGGCCGCAAACCTCGGCTGGTTGCCTTCACCTCGCGCGCGAGACATCAAACTATCGACAACGGAGCTCGCCCAATGGACCGCCGCACCTTTCTCGCCACCATGCCCGCCGCCGCGGCCGCCGCACCCCTGCGGGCGCAGCAGGGAAGGCCCAGCCCGCAAACGGCCATCCCCGCGGCCGGCCATGGCGGCGCGGCTGCCCCCGCCGACGGACGCCTGCCCGGCCGGTGGTTGGAAGGGGAGCTCCGGTTCCTGCGGCCGGACGTCGGGTCTGGCGACCGCCCGGCCGGCGCGAGCTTCGCGTCGCGGACCGCGGTGTACGGCATGTCCGGGGCGGCGGGCACGATGCATCCGCTGGCGACGCAGGCGGGGATCGACATCCTGAGACGCGGCGGGTCGGCGGTCGATGCGGCGATTGCGATCAACGCCTGTCTGGGATTTCTGGAGCCGACCTCCTGCGGCATCGGCGGCGATTGCTATGCCATGCTCTGGGATCCGAGGACGCGCGCGGTGGTCGGCATCGCAGGGTCAGGCGCATCGCCGCGCGGGTTGAGCCTGGAGACGGTGCGCGCCCGCGCGAGAGGCGGCGTGCTGCCGCCGCTGGGCGCGGTGACCGTCTCGGTGCCAGGCACGGTCGATTGCTGGTGGGAGCTTCATCGCCGCTACGGGAAGCTGCCTTGGGCCGCGCTGTTCGAGCCCGCCATTGCCTATGCAGAGGGCGGTGCGCCGGTCCCGGACATCGTCAGCTATTACATGCAGCGCAGCATCGCGATGTTCCGGCGGCCGGGGACGGGGATCGAGGAGGTCGCGAACGCGCTTAGCACCTTTGCGCCGAACGGCGAGGCGCCGCGCATCGGCCAGGTGTTCCGCAATCCGGACCTGGCGCAGACCTATCGCCTGATCGCGCGCGGCGGTCGCGATGCATTCTACCGTGGCGAGGTCGCCGAGCGCATCGACGGCTATTTCCGACGGATCGGCGGCTGGCTGCGGGCCGACGACCTCGCGCGCCACCGGTCGGAATGGGTCCAGCCTTACGCCACCGACTATCGCGGCGTCACCGTGTACGCGCTGGGCGCGAATACGCAGGGGTTGGCGACGCTTCAGATGCTCAACATGCTCGAGCGGTTCGACCTTCGAGCCGAGGGCTTCCAGTCGCCACGCTCGATCCACCTCCAAGCGGAGGCCAAGCGGCTCGCCTACGAGGATCGCGCTCGCTACTATGCCGATCCGAACTTCGCCCGGGTGCCTTCCGACTGGCTCGTCTCCAAGGAGTACGCCGCCGATCGGACGAAGCTGATCCGACCCGACCGGATCAACCCGCGCGTGACACCCGGCCGGGCGCCCGCGAACGGGGACACCACTTATTTCGCCACCGCCGACTGTGACGGCATGATGGTATCAATGATCCAGTCCAATTTCCGTGGCATGGGATCGGGGCTGGTCGCGGACGGGCTCGGCTTCATGTTCCAGGATCGGGGCCAGCTGTTCACCCTGCAGGATGGCCACCCCAACATCTACGCGCCCGGCAAGCGGCCTTTCCAGACGATCATCCCCGGATTTGCTACGCGAGCGGGCGAGCCCTGGATGAGCTTCGGCGTGATCGGCGGCGCCATGCAGCCGCAAGGCCAGGCGCAGATCATCGTCAACCGCGTCGATTATGGCCTGGACGTGCAGTCGGCGGGCGACAGTCCCCGCTGGCACCACGAGGGCTCGTCGCAGGCGATGGGCGAGGACGAACCCAGCCTACCCCCGACGGGGCTGTTGCGTCTGGAGACGGGCGTCCCCGACGCCACCCGGGCGGCGCTGGCGGGCATGGGCTGGACGATCGGCGAGCCCGACGGCAGCTTCGGCCGCTACCAGGCGGTCGAGCGGCGGAAGGACGGCGCGAAGACGGTCTGGGCCGCCGCCAGCGAAATGCGCGCCGACGGCTGCGCGCTCGCTTATTAGCGATTAGGCTTAAGGTGGCGGTCGAAGAAGTCGACCATCTTCTTGAACGCGAACCGCGCCTGCGGAAGGTTGTCGCTGGCCCACGCATGGTTGCCGCCGGGGAGCGTGACCAGCTCGAACGGCACTTCGTTGGCGATCATCTTCTCGGTGGCCGCCTCCGTGTCGGCATAGAGCACCACCGGATCGCGCGTGCCGTGGATGATCATCACCGGGTCGCGGATCTTCTGGACGTGGTATAGCGCCGACTGCGCCTCATAGCGCGCGGGCATGTCCGGCCCGTCCGGCGGGCCCATCACCCACATCTGTGATGGATAGGCGTGCCAGACGTTGGTCGCCGGCGCACCAGCGATCCCCGCTGCGTAGACGCCCGGCTTCTTCGCCAGCGACATGAGCGTCATAAGTCCGCCGTAGCTCGATCCCCAGATGCCGACCCGCTTCGGATCGACGTAGCCTTTGGCGACCAGATGCCGCACCCCGCTCTCGAGGTCGTCGATATCGATCCCGCCATAGCTATGATGCAGCCCCTGGTTGTGATTGCGGCCTTGGCCCCAGCTTCCGCGGACATTGACGTTTAAGATGATGTACCCTTGGGCGACCAGATACTGGTCGAACAGCGCGGTGGGATGCGCGCGCCTGCCGCCCCATTGGTTGCGCACGGAGTCGGAATACACCGACCCCACGATGAGCGGGTAGCGCTTGGCGGGATCATAGTTGGCGGGAAGTGAGAGCCGCCCGATTAGCAGCGTGTCGTCGACATGGCTCCGAAACTCGACGTAACTGACCTTGGCCCAGGTCTGCTGCGCGAACGCAGGACGCGGCGATCGCGTCACCTGGCGCGCCGTGCCGGGGCGTTCGAGATCGATAACCATGAGCTCGGGCGGGGTGGTGTCGTTGGTGAACAGGCTGGCGGCGCCTGTCCTGTCGCGCGACAGCACCGGCTCGTGCGTTCCCGGCAGCTTCGGCGTCAGCCGGGTGAGCGCCCCGCCTTTCATCGACACGCGATACAGCTGACGCTCAGCGGTGTGGCTCTCGTTCGCCAGCAGGTAGAGCTGGCCGCACGGCGCATCGACCTCGAAGCTCGCCACCTCCCACTTGCCGCGCGTCAGTTGCCGCGGTGTCCCGCCGGCGGTGCGTTGATGGTAGAGATGCAGCCAGCCGTCGCGGTCGGTGAGGATCACCAGCCCATCGTCGCCCGGCGCCCATTCGACCTGCCAGTCGGGACGCAGGTGCTTGGGCTCGTTCAGCTGGTAGAAGGTCTCGCGGCGGCCGCTCGCGACGTCGAAGGTGTAGACGGTATGCTCGTTGGCGAGCATGTCCGACTCGTTTACGAACAATCGGCTGCCGTCAGAGGACAGTCCATAGTTCCAGATATGGTGCTTCGCGTCCGGCCGCTCGTACATCCGCGTCGTGCCGCGGGCGAGCACATGGACGCCGATCACGTTCCGCGTCGTCTCATCGCCCGGAAAGGCGCGCGCGACGCGGTTGTTCTGCAACTTGCCCGCCGCATGATAGTAGATGTCTCGCTCCGGCATCAGTCGGTTGTCGGCGAGGTTGAAGGCGATCGAACGCGCATCGGGCGCCCAGCGGTAACTTTCGACGTAGATGCGCGGATCGTCGCTCCCGGCGATGCGCTTCGCCCCTTCGGGCGCCGTGGCGGAGGCGTCGCGCGTCCAGAGCAGCCCGCCCAATGTCACACGGTTCCGCGCGTCGACCGGGCTTCCGGATACGAAGGCGAGCGTGCGTCCGTCCGGAGAAAGCGTCAGCTGGCGAACCGCGGTCTTGTCGGTCTCGATCGAGGTCGAACGCCCATCGGCGGCGAGCAGGTGGAGCTTGCCCCCCAGCACGTAGGCGATGCGCCCATCGTTTCCGAGGAACACGGCTTCCGTAACTCCCGGCGCTTGCAGCCCGCCCGGAGCGGCATGCTTAGTCAGCTTCGTCTTCTGGTTCGAGGCGAGATCGTGGATCCAGACGTCGCGAAACGGATAGCCCTGGTCGTTCCATAGGAACAGCACCCGGCGTCCGTCCGGGCTCCAAGCAAAGCCTCCCGGTACCGTCCCGGCGATGCTCTGCGGCTGATAGAGCTGGTCCAGCGACAGGGTGGTGCCGGCGATGGCCGCCGTTCCGCGCGGTGGGACCGAGCCGATCGGCTGAGCGGCCACTGGCGTGCCGGCGAGCGCAACGAATAGTGCACCCACAGCAACCCGGAATCGTAAAGTGCCGAACGTCCTCATGCCACTCTCGTCCTAAACCAGGCGCGCCGTTGCACCCTGCAGAAGCTGCGCCGCTCGATCATCCATCCCCCGTGCGACCCACCGTTCGAAGGCCAATGCAAGCTTATCACGGCGCGTTTACGAGGGCGATTTGCGAACATATAGTCGCCAAGCGAACATTTCTCGGTCGCGCGTCTTCCCATCCATCTCACCACAAGGCAGCATGCTTCATTCAAGTCGCTCCTTCACAGGGTTGGCCACCGTGATCGGTCGCGGTGTCGGGCTCGCGTTCCTCGTCTCGCTGCCGGCTGCCGGGCTCCACGCGCAGTCGTCGACCCCCGCCCCGGCAACGCCCGTCGCCCCCGCGGCGCCCACCGTCGATCCCGCGCTCTATAATGGCCTGTCATACCGCATGGTGGGGCCGTTCCGCGGCGGTCGCGCGACCGC
>ERZ1066119.823-NODE-823-length-19349-cov-7.747797_pt1 | contig 19349 bp, 11 predicted proteins | sample MGYA00382766_ERZ1066119 | MGnify/ENA primary metagenome ERZ1066119 (study PRJEB33369, sample SAMEA5778349) | biofilm metagenome | biome: Industrial cooling water; feature: Water cooling tower basin; material: Biofilm | place: United Arab Emirates | collected...
TATTCCGGCAGCGGATCGACCTGGAACGTCGGATCGCCGACAAGCTCACGCACCTGCTGGAGCGACGCATAGCGCTGCGCGGTGACCGTGCTGAGCTCCTGGCGCACCTGAGCAGCGCGCGAGCGCGCAAGGTCGAGGTCGGAGCGAGGGCTGACCTCCTGCTCCACGCGCCGTTCCATGGATTCCACCAGCCGCTGATGCTCGGCCAGGCTCTGCTCGAGAATGGCGCCGACGCGAATGCCGCGGACCACACCATAGTAGGCCCGGGACACGCGGATCAGCAGATCAAAGGCGGTGACCCCCAAGTCGGCCTGGCTTGCCGCACGGACCGCACGGGCCCGATCGATGGTGGCATCGATCCGCCCGCCGGCCCAGATCGGCTGAAAGACCTGCAGCTGCGGGTTGAAGCGTGTCCCGCGCGTCGCGGCCGACACGCTGCCGCTGGGATAGCGGAGCCATTTCGCGGCCTCCACGTCGCTGTCGGTCGCCCGCACGATCGCCGCCGCGGCGGCGATGGAAGGATATTGCGCGAGCGCCAGCCGACCTGCCCTGGCAAGCTGCGGATCGATGCCAGGCGGCACCGCCCTTGCCGCCTGGGGCGGAGCAGGAGGGCCTTGAACCGTGCCAGTGGCAGCTTCGTTCGACACCTTGTCATTGTTGCCCACAGGCAACACAGCGTCAGGCTGAACGGCTGATGTGGGCTGGAGGGAGCCCGCCGCGGGCGTGCCGAAAGCAAGGGCGAGCGCCACCGTCAGGGCACTGCAGGAACTGACCGCTTCCCTGCGAAAGGGCAAGCTGACGACGTGAGGCATATGCACTTTTGACCCGCTCTTTAACCAACAGTCTTGCGTCACTCGCTTGGGCGAGCATCGAAGCAAATTCCGAAGCTTCCGAAAGCAAGTGGCACCGCAAACAGGTCCGAATCGACTGCACTTGCGCCAGCCTCGAACCACGCCCCCGACCGCGCCCCTAACACCCGCAAGCGCCGGGGGCGAGTACAAAAAGGACTGGCTCTCCGCCGTTAACCAAAGCTTAACGCTATGATCGTTCGCACTATTCTCCCGAATCGCTCCGAATTAGGCGCTTGCGCTTTGTATCTGCGGCTCTAGGATCGCGGTGTGGTTTATGGGTTGCGAGCGCCTCGCGTGGCCGCCTGATGTTCGGGCTGGCGACGGGTGGAGCTTAGGATTTTTAGGGGAAGGACGTAGAACATGAGCGATGGCGCAGAGCTGAACGGAGTGACCCAGGCTAATCTGACAGGTGGAGCGGGCGTTGCGTCCGGTGCGCCGGCGTCGTCAGAGGGTGCCTCTCTCCAGTCGGCAGCTCTTCAGGCGGCTGCGCTGCAGGCTGCCGCTCTCCAGTCGGCTGCAGCAGCGGGTGAGGCTTCGGCCCCGGCTGCCGCTCAGGTTGCCGCCGCTGCCGCGTCCGTCCAGGCGCCGGCCCCCGAGGCTGCCAAGGATGCGCCCGAGCCCAAGGCTCGCAAGCGCCGCGACGAGGACGAGACCCGCGAAGACAAGGACGAAAAGAAGCTCGCCCTTGCCGAGGACGAAGAGGATCTCTCCGGCCAGATCGAGAACTTCTTTGCCGCCATTGCCGCCGAGGAATCCTCGGCTGCCACTGCCCAGGTTTCCGACGACGATGATGACGACGGTGGCATTCCCGTCGCAATCCTGATCGGTGCGGGCGTGCTCGCGGTGATCGGCATTGCCGTCCTTGTGTTCGGCAATGATGAAGACAAGAACGAGCCGCCGGTCGCGGTAGCTGATACTGGCGCGGTGAACGAGGGCGCGAGCCTGACCGGCTCGGTGGCGACCAACGACACCGATGGCGATGGCGATGCGCTCACCTTTGCGCTCACGGGCACGGCGCCGGCCGGGCTGACGTTCAATCCGAACGGCTCCTTCACCTTCGATGCAAATAATGCGGCCTACAACGGCCTTGCTGCCGGCCAGACCCAGCAGGTGGTGGTCAATTACACCGTCACCGACGGCGAGGACACGGCGTCCTCGACCCTGACGATCACCGTTACCGGCACCAACGACGCCCCGACTGCGGCGGCCGTCACCGGTCCGGCGGCGACCGAGGGTGGTGCGGCCGTCAGCGCCACCGTGGCTGGCACCGATCCCGACCAGGGTGCGGTTCTGACCTATGCGCTGGTGAGCCCGGTCGCCGGCGTGTCGATCAATGCGACCACCGGTGTGGTGACCCTGAACCCCGCTGATCCGGCTTACAACGGGCTGGCGGCTGGTCAGACCCAGCAGGTGGTGGCCAATGTCCGCGTGAGCGACGCGCAGGGCGCCTCCGCGACGACGACCGTGACCTTCAACGTCACCGGCACCAACGATGCTCCGGTGGTGACGGCGCAGACCGGCCCGGCGGCGACGGAGGGCGGCGCTGCGGTGACCGGCACCTTCGCGGCGACCGATCCCGAAGGTGGGGCGCTGACCTTTGCCCTGGTTGAGCCGGTTGCCGGCCTGACCATCAACTCGACCACTGGTGCCTTCACCCTCGACCCGACCAACGCTGCGTTCAACAACCTGGCTGCGGGTGAGACCCGCAACGTGGTTGCGAACGTCCGCGTGACCGATGCGGCCGGCGCTTCGACGACGCAGACCCTTACCTTCGTTGTGACCGGGACCAACGACGCTCCGGTGGTTGCGGCGCAGACCGGCCCCGCGGCGACCGAGGGCGGTGCGGCGGTGACCGGCACCTTTGCGGCGACCGATCCCGAAGGTCAGGCGCTGACCTTTGCGCTGGTGGAGCCTGTGGCCGGCCTCACCCTCAATGCCACCACCGGTGCGTTCAGCCTCAACCCGGCCGATCCGTCGTTCAGCAACCTGGCTGCCGGTGAGACCCGCAACGTGGTCGCGAACGTTCGTGTGACGGACGCTCAGGGTGCGTCCACCACCCAGACGCTGACCTTCGTCGTGACCGGCGTTGGTGCGGTGACCCAGACGCTTGATGTCGACAGCGACGCCAATCTCACCACCCGCTTTGCCATCACCACCAATGCCGGCACGGGTGCCTTCACCTTCACCGACGACGATGACGTCGCGAACACGGTCCGGGTGAATGGCTTCGGTGCCGATGACACGCTGATCTTTGACGCCGGTGTCAGCAGCGTTGCCTTCTCCAACATCGATGCCGACGGCGACGGTGTGGCGAACGACCTTTCGATCACCATCAACAAGAACGGCACGGTGAGCGACATCCTCCTCGCCAATTCGGTCGACCCCAACCTCATCATCTTTGATGAGGCGGGTGCCGAGGCCGCGATCGGCGCGGGTGCGGACAACTTCCGCTTCGGTGGCGTGTCGACGCCGCCGCCGGTGACCGGTCCGGTTGGCCAGACGGCGCAGGGGATCGACGTCGACAACGACAACAACCTCAACACCTATCGCCTGTTCGACGCCGGCACGGATGGCTTCACCTTCCGGGACGACGCGGACATCGCCAACTCGGTGCAGATCATCAACCTCGGTCCGAATGATCGCATTGTGTTGGAAACGGGCAACACCTACGCCTTCGCCAACATCGATTTCGATGGCGACGGTCTTGCGAACGACCTGCAGGTCATCGCGAACAAGAACGGAACGGTGTCCGACATCATCATCAAGAATGCGGTGGATCCGAACGCGCTGGTGTTCAACGAGGCCACCGCCGAGCAAGCGTTGGGGAACGTTGATTATTTCTCGTTTGCTTGAATTTAAACTTTAGCTACGTAAGGGTTCTGACGCCCGAGTGGGCGTAAGAATTAGCGTTATCCAGGGGCAGGAGCTTTCACAAATGGCACGAGTTACTCTCAGTCAGCCCGGCGAGGACGTAATCGTCGGCGGGGCCGACGTTACTGTCGTCGGTACGACCTCCGGCGGTGAAGTCATCACCGTTGTCAGCGGCAATGTCCGCTTCGACGCTTCGTTCAACCAGGGCGGTGACACGATCATCCTTCCGGGTCTTGCGTCGAACTACACGGCTTTCCGTTCGGGTGGCGAAGTGATCTTCACCCGTAACGACGGGCTGGTCACGGTTCGCGTGCCGGTTGGCTCCGCGGGGACGGAGATCCAGTTCGACGGCGGTGACTCGCGCACGCTGCAGGCCGGCACCAACGGCGTGACCCTTGAAGGTCAGGCGATCAGCAGCAGCTCGACCGCGCCGACCCAGCTGACGGGTGGCGGCACGGGTCCGGTCTCCGGCTACACGGTGGCCGATGCTGCCGCGTCGGTCGAAGAGGGTAACTCGGGCACCCGCCTGCTGGTGTTCACCATCACCCTCGACCGTCCGGTCTCGGCTGCCGATGGTCCGATCACCCTCAACTATGTGACCGCCAACGGCACCGCCAACTCGGCCAGCGACTATGTCACGGCCGCCGGCCAGGTCACCTTCCAGGACGGCCAGCAGACGGCGATCGTCTCCGTTCTCGTCAACGGCGACACCGTGTCGGAAACCAACGAGACGCTGACGCTGCAGATCAGTGGCACTGCGCTCAGCGCTCCGCGCACGCTCACCGGCACCATCCTTAACGATGACCAGAATGTGTCGCTGACCAGCAGCGCCGACAACCTTGTCGGTTCGAGCAGCAACGACGTGTTCTTTGGCGCCAACACCAACCTCGGTGCGGGCGACAAGGTCAGCGATGCGAGCAGCATCGACTCGGACCGTCTTGTCATCTCGCTGGACGACAGTGCTGCCAACCGTGACATCTTCGGCAACCTGCTGCCCCGCACGTTCGGCGGCTTCACCCTGACCAACATTGAGACTTTCGAGGTCACCAACGATTCCGGCGTCCAGATCACCTACGATCTTTCGGGCGCTCAGGGCCTGCGTGCAGTGTCTTCCGCGAACAGCTCGAGCACGGTCGTGTTCGATCAGCTGACTAGCGCCAACATCGACGTTATTGCCGATAACATCACCGGTGCGAACGCCGACGTTCAGGCGATCTTCCAGGCGGCCGCCACTGCGGGTGCCGGCACAACGGTGGACGTGATCGTCAACGACGCCTCGGTCGACGACATCATCCTTTCGACGGTGAATGCCGGCGACACCGGCATCGAGAACGTCAACCTGATCGTCTCCGGTGACTCGGTCATCGACTCGATCCAGACCGACCTGACGACCCTGACTGTGTCGGGCGGCGGCTCGGTCCAGATCAACGATGCCCTCAGCAGCACGGTTCGCACGATCGATGCTTCGCAGGCGCTCGACTTCGGTGTTGATTTCTCGGGCAACACTGCGGGCGTGAAGGTCACCGGTGCGGCTGGCGACAACACCATTGAGGCTGGTGCGGGGAGCGACACGATCACCACTGCGGGCGGTGACGACATCGTCACCGACAACGGCGGCGACAACACCATCAGCACCGGCGCTGGCGCCGACCTGGTGGAGTTCATCAACGCCACCCTCAACAAGAATGACTCGGTCACGCTGGGCGGCGACGCGGGCGACGAGCTCGTGATCAATCAGCTGGCGGTCGAGGCCGATCTTGCTGGCGTTCGCGGCGCGACGACCCTCACCATCGACGCCAACGGCGCTTCGGTCATCGGTGCAGTTGACGCCACTCCGGGTACGCTCGGTGAGGCTGCTGGCATCCGCAATGTCAACCTGAACGTTGACGGCATCGGCAATGCAAACGACTCGCTCGACGCCAGCGGCTACACCACCTCGCTGACGGTCAACCTGGGCGACGTTGCCGGCACCGACACTGTTGCGCTGGGCATCGGTGACGACACCGTCCGGACCGCCTCGTTCGACAACAGCGACGTGCTGCTTGGCGACAAGGGCAACGACACCATCATCGTTGAAGACGGCGTCAACACGATCACTGCGGGCCAGTTCAAGGGCTTCGAGCGGATCAACTTCCTCGGCGGCGAAGTCGTCGGCGAAGACCAGACGCTGACGCTGTCGGACGCCAATGCTCCGACCACCGGCCCGCTGGTCGTCGATGCGAGCGGCCTTCGCGCCACCACCGACAGCAAGAACACGGCTCTCGATGAGACGCTGACGTTCAGCTCGACGGCCGTGACGGCCTACTCGGTGACCGTGACCGGCGGTGCGGCGGGTGACACCATCGACACGTCGGGCATCAAGGCCGACACCGTCAATGGCGGCGGCGGCAACGACACGATCACTGCCGCTGGCGGTGACGTCGTGCGCGGCGATGCCGGCAACGACACCATCAACCTCGGCTTTGGCAACAACGACGCGGACGGTGGCGACGGCAAGGACGTAATCAACCTCAACGCGGGCGCTGGTAACAACACCATCCGCGGTGCGGCTGGCGATGACCGGATCGTGATCAACTCGCTGGTGGACTTCACCGCTGCTGACATCGTCGACGGTGGTGCCGACACCGACGTCCTCAGCGTCCAGGGCACCATCGGTGACGCGGTCCTGACCAGCGTGACCAACGTCGAGGTGCTCGAGGCTCGCTCGGGTGCCGCCAGCAGCATCACTCTTGCGGACCAGGCTCTCGAGGCTGGCATCGTGCGGGTCGATCTGCTCGACGCGACTGCGGCGGACACGCTGCTGGTGACCTCCAAGTACACGGCGAACCTGACGGTGAACTCGGCGGGCGGCAACGACACCATCACCACTGGTGCTGGCGCCGACCTCATCAGCGTTGGAACCGGTGACTATGTCATCGACACGGGCGCTGGTGCCGACCGCATCCGCGTTTCGGGCAACGAGTTGACTGCGGCCGACAAGATCGCTGGCGGCACCGGTGCCGACACGGTCGAGCTCGACGTCACGGCTGGTGCTGTGACTGCCGAGGCGAACCTCACCAACGTCACTGGCGTGGAGCGGTTCGCGGTTGTGTCGACGGACGGCAAGGGCGGTGATCGGATTGCCGGCACCAACACCGGCGATGTCGACAACAACGTGCTGACCTTCTCGAACGCCGCGGCGAACCTGTTCGACGCGTCCACCCCGATCGAGGTCGATGCTCGTGGTCTGACCGACACGGCCGACAGCCTGCGGGTTGTTATCGCCAACACCGTTCTGGACTCGGACATCGTGTTCAACGTGTTCGGTGGTGCGGCGACGACCATTGTTGAGAAGCTCAACGCGGGCATCGACAACGACATCAACTTCATCGGTGGTGCGGGCCGTGACGAGTTCCGCCTCAGCGGTGGCGACGGTGGTCTGGGCGTGGTCTTCGACGGTGCCGGCGGTACGGATGACCGTGTCGTCCAGCTCGGCGGGATCCTGTCGGACAACGACTTCCTCAACTTCTCCAACGTCGAAGTGCTCGCTGCCAGCGGTGTCGCTCTTGACGCGGTGCTCGGTGCGGAAGCCGCTCAGGCGGGTATCGTTCGGGTTGAGGGTGGCGCTGCCAACGATCGCCTGACGGTGAGCTCCGGCTTCATCGCAGCTGGCGGTCTGCTGGTGACGATCGGTGCCGGTGACGACACCATCAACGCCGGCAGCACGGACACGACCATCACCTTCCGCGCCAATGCGAACGATCTGACTGCGGCCGACATCCTGACGGGTGGTCGTCTGCAGGCCGACCGTCTCGACATCGTGGCTGGTGGTTCGGCGAACATCGATGGCGTGACCCGCGTCGAGATCGTCAACGTCAACAACAGCACTGCCACGACCGGCAACCCGGCTGAGGTGACGAACCTCGATCTCGGCACGCTCACCGCGGCCCAGGTCGATGGTGGCCGACTGACCGTCAACTTCAACAATGCCGGTACCGGCGACGTCCTCAACCTCTCCGGTGCGTCGGTTGCGGCGGCTCTGACGGTGAACGGCGGCGCTGAAGCCGACACCATCACCACCGGCGCTGGCGCCGACCTCATCAACGGTCTGGGTGGCGCTGACGTCATCCGCGCCGGTGCGGGTGTCGACACGGTGAACGGCGGCGACGGTGCGGACAACGTCCGCGGCGAGCTCGGCACCGACACCCTGAACGGTGATGCCGGTAACGACACCCTCATCGGTGACTTCCTGTTCGCTGACTTTGCCACCCTTGCCGACTACAACACTGCGGCTCGGGCCGGTCTTGCCGGCGCGAACAACGATGTGATCAATGGTGGCGTCGGTGACGACCGCATCATCGGTGGCTTCGGTGGTGACCGTCTCACGGGTGGTGCTGGTGCGGACAGCTTCGTCTACCAGACGGTTGAGGACAGCCGGTTCACGCCGACGCCGGATGGTGTGGTGGACAATCGTGACGTCATCGTCGGCTTCGTTGCCGGTGAGGACGAGATCGATCTGCTCTCGCTCGCCAACAACCCGTCGGTCACGGGTCAGACGATCCGCTTCAACGGCAACTTCGATGACTTCGCTTCGGCGCAGTCGGCCGTCGGCGGTCTGTCGGGCGACGCCTTCCTCGACGTGGTCTTCGTTCGCAGCAACCAGACCCTGTACGTGGACATCGACAACAACGGTCAGCTGGACGGCAACGACCTGCAGATCCGGTTCGAGGGCCTCGTCGGCGATCTCAGCGCGGGTGATGTCAACAACCCGCATGTTGTCACCGGTCCGATCGGTGGTGAGCCGACCCAGAGCTTCGCTCAGTCGGGCCAGGAGTTCGGTTTCCGTGCCGACTTCGGTGGGTTCGGTGGTCACGAGGAGGTCTCGCTCCTCCGCAACTCGACCTTCGACTCCTACCACATCGCCTAACTTGAGCTAAGGCTCACGGGACTGGGGTTCCTCGCGTAAGCGAGGGACCCCTTTCTCGTTTCTGACAGGATTGCTTCCAACATGAGCGGCTGGTCGCACGGCTATAATGTTTCCACGGGCTACACCTTTGGCTTCTACCGGGAGCTCGCGCCCGATTGGCTCGACCTGGCGCTCGCGATGCGGGGGCTGGAGACACCGCGCAGCGACGGCAGTCAGCCGTTCCGCTATCTCGAGCTCGGCTCCGGCCAGGGCTTCGGCCTGTGTCTTCTCGCCGCCGCCAACCCTGAAGGCGAGTTCCTTGGCATCGATTTCAGCCCCGAGCACACGGCGCACGCCCGCGCCCTCGCAGCCGACATGGGCCTTGCCAACATCCGCTTCGTCGAAGGAGACTTCGCGGTCCTCGGACAATCCTGGCCGCAGGACTATGGCGAGTTCGACTATGCCGTCATGCACGGCATCTATTCGTGGGTTCCCGAGCCCGTCCGCCAAGCCTTGGTCGCGATCCTGACCAGCGCCGTCCGGTCCGGCGGCGCCGTCTACGTCTCCTACAATGCGCTTCCCGGCTGGACGTCGACTCTACCCTTCCAGCACCTCCTTCGCTCGCTCGAGGTTCGGGAGGGACTATCGGGCATGAAGGCGATCGAGGCGGGGCGCGATTTGTTCGGCAAGCTGGAGCAGGCCGGTAGCGGAGTCACCAAGGCCCTTCCGGCGCTCAAGGCTCGGATCGAGGCGACCCACAAGCAGCCGGCCGCTTATCTCGTGCAGGAATATCTGCACGAGAATTGGCATCCGATGTGGTGTTCGAAGGTGATGGGCGAGCTGGCGCAGGCGAAGCTCGACCTTGCGGCAACTGCCAACCTTGCCGAAAATCTCATGCCCTCGGTCTTGCCGCGAGAGTTCCAGCAGCTGCTCGCCGGGCATGACGATCCACGGCTCCGCGAGGATCTCACCGATTGCCTGATCAACCAGACGTTTCGCCGTGACATCTTCGTCCGTGGTCCGCGTCGCCGCTTTCCGGCGGCCGCTGACTGGCAGACGACCTTCCACTTGTGGCGGCTCAACACTGCCGAGCCGCCCGCAGCCGAGCTGCCGATCGCCACCGCCTTCGGATCGGTGAAGCTTGCCGCCAAGGCGGTGGCCGCTCTCCTTGACGCACTCGGCGACAAGCCGGTCAGCATTGCCGAGCTTGCTTCGGGCCCGGCCTTCAGCGGCAAGCGTCATGCGCTCCAGCAAGACCTGCTCCTGCTCGCTCACGCAGGCTGGATCGGCGTCGGCCGGCGGGCCGATCGTTCCCCCGAGCAGGCCACCCGCTGCAACACCGCCGTGGCGCGCCTCGCAGGCGTTGGAGGACCATACCGCCATCTGGCTGCTGCCCGCCTGGGCTCGGCAGTGGGCGCCGGCGACAGCGACCTGCTGCTGCTCGACGGCTACCTCGAGGATCCGGCCGCGTTCGGAGGCAAGGCGGAGGCCAGTCTCAAGACCCGCCTCGATCGCCTCGGTCGCAAGGTGGCGAAGGACGGCGTGGCACTTTCGGGTGACGAGGAAGCGGAGCACATCAAGCGCCTTGCCGCTACCTTTACCGAACGAACCCTGCCGCTCTGGCGCGAGCTGGGTGTGGTCGCCTGATAGGACGCTTCGTCAGTGTGCGCGGGGCACCAGGTTGAGAGCCCCGCAGGTGCACTCGACGACCAGACGCTGATCGGTCTGCACCTTGGCATGGAACTCGGCGGGGGTGGTGCCCTTGGCGATGGCCTGCCCGCAATGACCGCAGTTCAGGTCGCCTTCATGCTGCCCCGTGATAATTGGCAGCTTGTGAGCACGAATATGGGCGTCACTGCCTTCCTGAACTTCGGTGATCGTCTCGAGTGTGATGCTTGAATCGCTCATCGCGGCTTCCTTAACTTACGCGCCTGATTGCCTTATGGGATTGCTGGTTGCCAGCATGGGCATCGAAGAGGCGCGGAACTTGGCTCAGTGAGCCTTGGACTAGGCTTGCTCACATGGTCAAGCAGCGCAGCCAATAATAGCTGTTCGATCGATTGCGGCTCGTGGGAGGTTGTTTGTTGTTAAGGCTGACGCGGTCGATGGAAGGCTTGGGTCTTGCGCGCTCGTCGCTGCGCCGGGTGCATGTCGGAGGCGGAGCGGCGGCGGTGGTCGCCGCCGCGTTCGGCTTTTTTCTCCTTGCCGATCTGAGGTCGGATGCGCCCGCCTGGGCTTCGCCGACGCGGGGCCTCGGTGCAGCGCTGACGGGCGGACAACCGCTTCCTGCCGCTGCCGCCGGCGGAGTTCAGGAAAAGGCCGCGGCGAGCAGCCTCATTCCAGCCCAGCCCTTTCACCTGTCCGCCCTCGACCAGACATCCACGGCGCGAGCCGAACAATGCCTTGCGGAAGCCATCTACTATGAAGCCGCTTCCGAAAGCGACGAAGGGCAGCGCGCCGTGGCGCAGGTGGTGCTGAACCGGGTTCGTCACGGTGCCTTTCCCAATTCGATTTGCGGCGTCGTCTACCAAGGCTCCGAACGCTCCACCGGCTGCCAGTTCACCTTCACCTGCGACGGTTCGCTTGCCCGCCGCCCGTCGCATTGGGGCTGGGAGCGGGCGGTGCGGATCGCCCGGGAAGCCCTGGGCGGCGCAGTTTTTTCGCCTGTCGGGCACGCGACCCATTACCATGCGGCGTGGATGCGGCCCTATTGGGCGCCGAGCGTCGCATTGGTCGGCCAGATCGGCGGTCATATTTTCTACAGCATGAAGGGTGCCGTCGGCAGCGCCGCCGCCTTCAACCAGGCCTACAGCGGTCTGGAAAGCCCGACCGTTCGCCTGGCGCAGGCCGAGGAGGTGCCGGTGCCCACCGCCGAGCTGGGCTTGGTCGAGCTGCCGGCGCCCTTGTCCGAGAAGAGCGAGGCCAAGATCCTTGCTGATCCGGCCAACGCCGATCTTCTCAACTTCCGCACCGCGCGCGACGAGCGTCCTGCCAAGCTCGAGGACGAGATGAGGGTCGCGAGCACTGTCGAGGCCGCGCTGGAGTAGCAGGGAGCAAGGTCGCTTCCTGCCAGCGCGTCTTTCGCCCTTGATGGTAGTTGCGAATGGTTCGCATTAGCTGTACCGCCGCTCCGCAACGAAGGAGAATGGTGGATGCGAGCGGGTAAGGTCTGGGGCGGGTTGCTGGTGGTGGCCCTTGCAGGCTGCAGCGGCGAGGCCGGGCAAAGTGGCAATGCCGGCGAAGCGGCAGGCGGTGTCGTCAACCTCTACAGCGCGCGCCATTATGACAGCGACCTCCCGCTCTACGAGCGCTTTACTGCCGAGACCGGCATCAAGATCAACCGGATCGAAGGCAAAGCCGACGAGCTCATCGCCAGGATGCGGAGCGAGGGCGCGAACAGCCCGGCCGACCTGTTCATCACCGCCGATGCCGGCGCGCTGTGGCGTGCGCAGCAGGCGGGGCTCTTCCAGCCGGTCCAGTCGGACGCGCTGACCGGCGCCGTTCCCGCCAACCTTCGTGAACCCGGCGGCCATTGGTATGGTGTCAGCAAGCGTGCCCGGGTAGTCGCCTATGATCCGGCCAAGGTGAAGCCCGAGGAGGTCGACACCTATGAGGAGCTGGCCTCCCCACGCTTCCGCGGCAAGCTGTGCGTGCGCTCCTCCGACAACATCTACAATCTGTCGCTCACTGGCGCGCTGATCCAGGCTTGGGGCGAGCCCAAGACCGAAGAGTGGGCGCGAGGGATCGTCGCCAACCTCGCCCGCCAGCCGGAGGGCGGAGACCGCGACCAGATCAAGGCCGTTGGTGCCGGCTTGTGCGAGGTCGCGATCACCAACAGCTATTATTTCATCCGCATGGCCACCGGCGAGGACCAAGCCGACAAAGCGGTCGCCTCGCGCCTGCGGCTCGCTTTCCCGAGCCTCGACGGCAAGGGCAGCCATGTGAACATTTCGGGGGCGGGCGTCGCCGCCAATGCGCCGAACAAGGCCAATGCCGTGCGTCTGCTGGAGTTCTTCGCTTCTCCGCAGGCGCAGGAGCATTTCGCCAAGTTCAACAATGAATATCCGGTGAGCCCCTCGGTCAAGGCGCCGGCGCCGGTCGACGCCTACGCCAGCTTCCAGGCGCACCCGATGGGCGTGGCAGACTTCGCCGCGCAGCAGCCCAAGGCGCAGGCGCTGATGACCAGGGCCGGCTGGCGCTAGAAGCGAAAGCTGCCCGCCATCCTCGCGCTTCAGCACAGGTCTATGCCTTTGCTGCCGCGTCCGACGCTGCTGCCGGTCCTCGGCCTGGCGGCAGCGGCGGTAGCGATCCTTCCGCTTGCCGGAGTCGTGGCGGCAGCCTTCTCCGGTCCCAGTGCCGGCATTCCCGCCTCGGAGCTGGTCCGCTACGCCCTGACATCGGCGGCGCTGGCTGCATTGGTCGGGCTGATGACGGCAGTGACCGGTACCGTCGCCGCCTGGCTGATCGTGATGACGCGCTTTCCCGGGCACCGCTTCTTCAGCTGGGCGCTCGCCCTGCCGCTCGCGGCGCCCGGGTTCGCGTTGGCCTATGCTTATGCCGATATGCTTGATCCGGCGGGCACGCTTCGTGTGTGGCTGCGGGAGGAGGTCGGAGCCGACCTCCCGTTCGAGATTCGCTCGCTTGGCGGCGCCGCCTTTGTCCTGTCCTGCGCCTTCATGCCCTACGTCTACCTCGCGATGCGGGCGGCCTTCCTCAACCAGTCGTCGGCCGCGCTGGAGGCGGCGCGGCTGCTCGGCTGCAGCCCGCGCCAGGCTTTCTTCCGGGTAGCGCTGCCGATGGCACGGCCGGCACTCGCGGCCGGCGTTGCTTTGGCGATCATGGAGACGCTCGCCGACTATGGCGCAGTGCAATTCCTTGCTGTGCAGACGCTTACCACCGGCGTAGTGCGTGCCTGGTCGGTATTCGGAACCCCCGCGGGCGCGGCGCAGATCGCGCTGCCGCTGCTCGTCGCCGCCTTTCTCCTCCTGTATGTGGAGCGGCAGGGACGGCGCGGGGCAAGCCATGATCATGGGCAGGTCCGCTGGAAGCAGCTCGAGCCGGTTACGCTCGCCGGCGGCAAGGCGCTGCTCGCCTCCTGCTACTGCGCGCTCCTGTTCGGACTCGGACTGCTTCTTCCGGCGGGCTGGCTGCTGTGGAAGGGGCTGTCGAGCACCCCCGAGTGGCTCCGTCTTCTTGAAGCGGCGAGCAACAGCCTTGGCATCGCCGCCGCGGCCGCGCTGCTGACCGTTACCCTGGCCTCGCTGCTCGCGCTGAGCACCGCCCGCCTTCCGCTCGCGGCACGGCTGGCGAGCCTCGGCTATGCGACGCCTGGTGCGGTCATGGCGATCGGGCTTCTCGCCCCTGCAGCCCTCGTCTGGCAATTCGCGCCGGCCAGTTCGAATTTCGCCATCGCCCTTGTCTTCCTGCTGTTCGCTTACGCCGCCCGGCTGATGGCCGCCGCTCTCGAGCCGGTCGAGGCGGGCCTGTCGCGCTTCGGTCCCTCGCTTGCCGCCGCGAGCCGCACCCTTGGCCGAAGCGAGACGGCGACCGCCTGGGCTGTGCAGCTTCCTCTGATCCGCGGAGCCCTGTTCACCGCAGCGCTGATCGTCTTTGTCGATGTGCTGAAGGAGCTGCCCGCGACATTGATGCTGCGGCCATTCGACTTCGAAACGCTGGCGGTGATCGCCAACAATTACGCGCTGGACGAGCGCCTTGGACAGGCCGGCACGCCCTCGCTTCTCCTCATCCTCCTTGCGCTTCCGGCGGTACTCTGGCTGACTCGCCAGGTGGCGGCTTCGCGGCCCGGCAGCTAGGGCCGAGCCATGAACGAGGAGGTGCTGACCGCGACCGGGCTGACGAAGCGCTACGGCGCCACGCTCGCCGTTGATGCTGTCGATCTGGTCCTGCGCCGCGGCGAGATCACGTGCCTGCTCGGCCCGTCGGGTTGCGGCAAGACGAGCCTCATCCGGCTGCTCGCCGGGCTCGAGCGCCCTGATAGCGGCGAGCTTGCCGCGGGCGGGCAGCAGCTGGCGGGCCGCAAGCTGTTCGTCCCGCCCGAACGGCGGCGCATCGGCCTGGTCTTCCAGGACGTCGCCCTCTTTCCGCACCTCACCGCCGCCGACAATGTCGCCTTTGGCCTCCGTCGGCTCAGCAAGGCGGAGCGCCGGCAACAAGCCTTGGCCCTGCTCAACCGCTTCCAGCTCGGGCATCGCGCCGACGCTTATCCGCACACCCTTTCTGGCGGCGAACAGCAGAGAGTCGGGATCGCCCGCGCGCTGGCGCCGCGGCCGGCGGCGCTGCTGCTCGATGAGCCTTTCTCAGGCCTCGACGGCGAACTTCGGGCATCGGTGCGGAGCCAGGTCGCGGCCAGCCTTCGGGAAAGCGACACCGCGATCCTGATCGTCACTCACGATCCTGAAGAAGCAATGCTGCTCGGCGACCGACTGGCGCTGATGCATGGCGGGCGGATCGTGCAGGCGGGAAGCCCAGAGGATTGCTACTCTCGCCCGACTTCGGTGGAGGCGGCTTGCCTGCTCGGGCGCATCAACGTGCTTCCCGCGCATGTCCGTGAAGGCAGAGCGGAAAGCCCGCTCGGCAGCCTGCTGGCTCACGGCCTTACGGACGGACCGGCAAAACTCCTCGTCCGCCCCGAACAGCTGTCCCTTGTCGCTGGAGATGGAAGTGCGGTGATCGGTGAGCAGCGGTTCGGTGGCAGCTTCCGTGAGGTGGAAGTATCGCTAGGCGACCTTACCCTGCTCGTCCGCATGCCGCTTGCGAGGGCCGTTCCCGAAGGCCCGGCAACGGTCGTCCTGGAAGGTGACGCTCAGCTCATCCCGGTTTGAGCTCAGCCGCGAAGGGCGGCAGCGCGACGCGCGGCGTCACCGATCTCCTGTAGACTCATTCCTTTCTTCACCAACCAGCTTCCGCCGATGCAGGTCACGGCCGGCTCGGCCAGCCACTCGGGCGCACTCGCCTCGGTGATCCCGCCGGTCGGACAGAAACGGACCTCACCGAACGGGCCGGCAAGGGCACGAAGCGCCGGGAGCCCACCGGAAGCTTCGGCCGGGAAGAACTTGAACCGCGACAGGCCAAGGTCGAGCCCGCGCATGATATCGCCCGCCGTGGCGACTCCGGGAAGATAGGCGATCCCGCTGGCAGCCGCGGCACGGGTCAGCGGCTCGCTCAGCCCTGGGGCGACGATAAAGCGGGCGCCCGCCTCTTGCGCATGCTCCAGCTGCCGCTCGTTCAGCACCGTGCCGGCTCCGACGATCGCGCCCGGTACTTCGGCCATGGCGCGGACCGCGTCGAGTGCATCGGGGGTGCGCAGGGTGACTTCAAGCACGCGCAGGCCAGCGCCGACCAGGGTGCGGGCAAGCTCGGCAGGATCATGCTCGCTGCTCATCACCAGCACCGGGATGACCGGAGCGGCCTGCATCACCTCGTCGATTGTCATGCAAAGCGCCTCGCAAAGGCCGCCGCGGCGCCGAACAGGCCGGGCTGGGGGTGAGTGATGAGCTTGACCGGCAACGCGTCCATGCGCCGCTCGAACCGGCCCTTGGCAATGAAGCGGTCGCGGAAGCCCGAGCGGGGGAGGTGGTCCTTCAGTCGGAAGCCCAGCCCCCCGCCGATCGCCACCGCCACCGCGCCTTGCGCCAGTGCAAGGTCTCCAGCGACCGCGCCCAACGTCAGGCAGAAGCGGTCGAGCGCGGCCGCGGCGAGGCTGTCGCTCCCGTCCATCGCCGCTGCCCACAGCGCTTTCTCGTCATGGATGGAGGCGGGCCGCCCCTCGATCGCGGCAAGCGCTTCGTAAAGGTTCATCAGCCCGCGGCCGGACAGGAGGCGCTCCACGGACACACGGCGGAAGTTGCGGCGAAGCTCGACAAGGATCCGGTCCTCGAGTGCGTCCAGCGGCGCGAAGTCGATGTGGCCGCCCTCGGTCTCGATCACTTGCGCGCCGTCCGCGCCGAGCAGCAATCCCGCGACCCCAAGTCCGGTGCCGGGCCCCAGGATCGTGACCATGCCCTTGTCGGGCAGCGGCACGTCCGGCCCACACAGGTGCGTGTAGGCGCCGCCGTCGAAGGCCGCGACCGCGTGCGCGACCGCGCCGAAGTCGTTCACCACGACATAGTCGCTCACCCCGAGCTTCTCGGGGATCAGCGCCGGGCGGATCACCCAGGGATTGTTGGTAAGCTTCAGGAGCTCGCCGCCGACGGGTCCCGCAAAGCTGATTGCGAGGGCAGGGGGAAGCGGCTCGCCGGAGCGGCGCGCAAACTCCTCCCAGGCGAGCTGAAAGCTGCCATGATCGGCGGTCTTGAGCGTGACCGGCTCGTCCAGCCCGGCGACGCTCGCCCCTTCCAGCGTGGCAAGGGCAAAGCGCGCATGGGTGCCGCCGATATCGGCAGCGACGATCCGCCGGCTCATGGTTCGTCCCGATAAACGTTGATCGCCTGCTCCGCTTCCATGGCGAACAGCATGGCCGAGGCGCCGCGCTCGGCATCGTCCGCGGTGCCGCGCATCAGCGCAAACAACTCGCGGCCGGTGCCCCGTGGTGGCGGTGGAGCCTCGGCCGGCTCGCGTGCGGACAGGTCGACACCGACCGCTTCGAGCAGCCCGTCCTCGGCCGACAGGCGGACGATATCGCCGTCGCGAAGCCGGCTCAGCGGTCCGCCGCCGAGCGCCTCGGGCGAGAGGTGGATCGCGGCCGGTACTTTGCCGCTCGCCCCCGACATGCGCCCGTCCGTGACCAGCGCCACGCGGTTGCCACGGTCCTGGAGCACGCCGAGGGTCGGCGTCAGCTTGTGGAGCTCGGGCATGCCGTTGGCGCGCGGACCCTGGAAGCGGACCACCACCACGACGTCGCGGTCGAGCTCGCCCGCCTGGAAGGCCTTCAGCACCTCGCCCTGGTCGGAGAAGATCCGGGCCGGTGCCTCGATCGTCCAGCGGTCGCGCTCGACCGCGCTGGTCTTGAAGGTCGCCCGGCCAAGATTGCCCTGGACCAGCCGCATGCCGCCATCGGGCAGGAACGGTTGGGACACCGGGCGGAGCATGGTGTCGTTGCGGCTCTCGGTGACCTCGCGCCAGACGAGGCTGTCGCCTTGCAGCTCCGGATGCGAGCGCCAGGCGGCGAAATCGTCCGCGCCGGCCGCGAGGATGTCGGTGTGGAGCAGGCCCGCATCGCCCAGTTCGCGCGCGATCCAGGCGATGCCGCCGGCATAATGAAAGTCGTTCACGTCGCCGGAGCCGTTGGGATAGACTCGCGCCAGCAGCGGGACGGCGGCCGACAGCTCGTCGAAATCCTGCCAGTCGATGAGGATACCCGCCGCGCGCGCAATCGCCGGCAGGTGGATCGCATGATTGGTCGAGCCGCCCGTCGCCAGCAAACCAACCAGCGCGTTGACGATCGCCCGCTCGTCCACGCAGGCGGCGAGCGGCCTCTCCTTGCGCTCCGCCAGTTCGGCCAGCCGGTGCACCGCAGCCCGGGTCAGCGCCTGCCGAAGACCGGTGCCGGGCTGCACGAAGGCGCTGTTCGGGACATGAAGTCCCATCAGCTCCATCATCATCTGATTGGAATTGGCCGTGCCGTAGAAGGTGCAGGTACCCGGGCTATGATAGCTCGCCGCCTCGCTCGCGAGCAATTCGTCGCGGCCGACCTTGCCTTCGGCATAAAGCTGGCGGACGCGCTGCTTTTCCTTGTTCGGAAGTCCCGATGGCATCGGCCCGCCCGGCACCAGCAGCATCGGCAGGTGGCCAAAGCGAAGCGCGCCGATCAGCAGCCCCGGCACGATTTTGTCACAGATGCCGAGCAGGGCCGCGCCTTCGAACATGCCATGGCTGAGCGCCACCGCCGTGCTCATCGCGATGACGTCGCGGCTGAACAGCGACAGGTCCATCCCGTCCTGCCCCTGCGTGACGCCGTCGCACATGGCCGGCACGCCGCCCGCCACCTGCGCCGTGGCGCCCACCTCACGTGCGAACAACTTCATCTGCTCGGGAAAGCGATAATAAGGCTGATGCGCCGACAGCATGTCGTTATAGGCGGTGACGATGCCGATGTTGGGACCCTTGATGGTCCGGATCACATCCTTGTCGCCCTCGGCCGCCGCAAAGCCGTGCGCGAAATTGCCGCAGCTCATGCGGGCGCGCGAGATTCCGCGCTCTGCCTGCTCGGCCATGAGGTCGAGGTAACGGCGGCGGCTCGGCTCCGACCGCTCGATAATGCGATCCGTCACCGCCGCGAGGCGGGGATCGAGCCTAGTCATTCCAGCTTCTCCCGTCGCGCTCGATCAGCGCGATCGCCGCCGACGGTCCCCAGGTGCCCGCAGCATAGCCTTTCGGAGCCGCATCGGCTTCCTTCCAGGCCTGGCGGATGCCGTCGATCCACTGCCACTGGGCCTCGACCTCGTCGCGGCGCACGAACAAGGTGGGATTGCCCTCGATGAGATCAAGCAGCAGCCGCTCATAGGCGATCCGGCGCCGGACGTCGGCAAAGGCGTCGGCCATGCCGATCTCCAGCGGCACCTGGCGAAGCCGGATTCCGCCGCGGTCGAGCCCCGGCTGCTTGGCCATGACTTCAAGGGTGATATTTTCTTCAGGCTGGATGGCGATGATCAACTGGTTGGGTGCCGTCTTCGCCCCGTCGCTGGCGAACATGGAATGCGGCACTTTCCTGAACTGGATGACGATCTCGGTCCGGCGGGAGGGCAGGCGCTTGCCGGTGCGAAGATAGAAAGGCACGCCCGCCC
>ERZ1066119.825-NODE-825-length-19280-cov-7.751678_pt1 | contig 19280 bp, 19 predicted proteins | sample MGYA00382766_ERZ1066119 | MGnify/ENA primary metagenome ERZ1066119 (study PRJEB33369, sample SAMEA5778349) | biofilm metagenome | biome: Industrial cooling water; feature: Water cooling tower basin; material: Biofilm | place: United Arab Emirates | collected...
CTCCGCTAACCGTCCGCCGCCTGTTCGGCTGGATGTTCGCTCCCCTGATGTGGTCGCTTGGCGTGCCTTGGGACCAGGCCCCGCAGGCCGGGGCGCTGATGGGCACCAAGGCGATCCTCAACGAATATGTCGCCTATCTGGAGCTTGCCGCCCTGCCCGCCGGTGCCTTCGATCCGCGTAGCCAGCTGATCGTCACCTATGCCCTGTGCGGCTTCGCCAATCTCGCCAGCATCGGGCTTCTGGTCTCCACCATCGGCACGCTGGCGCCAGTCCGGCGGGCGGAAGTGGCGGCGCTCGGCGTCAAGAGCTGGCTTGCCGGCAATCTCGCCTCGGCGATGACGGGCGCGATCATCGGCCTCGTGACCTTGCGTTAGCGGCGATGTTCGACGCCCGCCTTCGCCCGCTCATCGATCCGCCGCTGAAGCGGATGGGCCAGGCTCTGGCAGCAGCCGGGCTGTCAGCCAATTTCCTGACCCTGCTCGGGCTCGGCATCGGCCTTGGCGGGGCGGTCGCGATCGGGTTCGGTGCCTATGCAACGGGCCTGGCGCTGATCCTCCTCAACCGCCTGATCGACGGGCTGGACGGCGCGGTCGCGAGGGCAAACGGGCCAAGCGATTTCGGCGGCTATCTCGATATCGTCGCCGACTTCACCTTCTACATCGCGGTGCCGGTCGGCTTCGGCTTCGCCGCTGCGGGCAATCTCCCTTACGCAATGGTGCTGGTCGCGACCTTTGTCCTGACGGGAATCAGCTTTCTCGCCTTTGCCGTTGTGGCCGAGAAGCGGGGGCTCGAGACGGCGGCGCACGGAGCCAAGTCCTTCTTCTACTCGACCGGCCTTGCCGAAGGCACCGAGGTCATCCTCGCCTTCGTCCTTATGTGCCTGCTGCCGAGCTACTTCCCGCTGCTGGCGAGCGGATTTGCGATCCTCTGCCTGCTTACCGGCGTGCAGCGCACCCTCCTCGCCTGGATGACCTTCCGCTGACCTGCGAGGAGCGTGGGTCAGGCCCGAATCTGCGCTTGTGCGAAGTAGCTCTTCGCCGCACCAAGGAACGCCTGGATGTTGGGCGATGAGCGGCGGCTTGCCTGATAGACGAGGCTGACCGGGACGGCTTCCGGTGCGAAGCCTGGCAGAAGCAGCGCCAGTCGCCCGCCCTCGACCCGCTCGCGCACCTGATAAGAGAGGAGCCGGCCGACGCCATGACCGCGTTCGATGGCATCGAGGGCGGCCTCGGCCGAGTTGACCGACAGCATCGGCCTGACCTTCACCGACGTGCGGCCTTGCGGTCCGAAGCGCCACTCGTCCGTCGCGCCGACTCCTTCAAACGAGACGATGTCGTGGTGGCGCAAGTCGGCGGGCGTCTTCGGCTCCCCGTTGCGCGCGATGTAGTCGGGGCTTGCGACCACCACCCGGCGGGTCTCGCCCGCTCTCCATGCGACCAACGAGCTGTCGGCCATGTCGCCGATCCGCACCGCAAGATCGAAGCCTTCCTCTACCAGGTGAGTCACCCGGTCGACGAAGGTCAGCCGGACGCCGAGCGCCGGATGCGCCCGCCGGACGGCTTCGGCCACCGGCAGGATATGGAGCCGCCCGAACATGATCGGAGCGGTCACCGACAGCAGCCCGCGTGGAGTGGAATCCTCGCCGCGCACCAGGCTCCGCGCCGAAGCGATATCGGCCAGGATCGCGCGGCACCGTTCGGCATAGAGCGCCCCCCGATCGGAGCGCCCCCCGATCGGTGATCCGCACCGAACGGGTCGTACGATGGAAGAGGAGCAGCCCCAGCTCGGCCTCGAGCATGGCTACGGCCCGCGTGGTGGTCGCGGGCGACCAGCGGAGAGCTCGCGCTGCTTCGGCGAAGCTTGCCTTCTCGGCGACGACCAGAAAGGCCCGCATGGCGTCCAGCCTGTCCATGCATCATTTCACCATCTGAAACGATGAACTGTCAACTACTCGGATTATCAGTCTCCAGCGGCTCCGACATAAGGACGGCACAGCACCTCCGCTGTGTATCGCCCCTGCAGGAGAACTGCCATGTCCCGCCTGACCATTCCGACCCGCGAAGCCGCTCCGGCCGCCTCGCAGCCGCTGCTCGATGCTGTAGAGAAGTCACTCGGTGTCGTGCCCAACCTGTTCCGCCTGGTAGGCCAGAGCCCGGCCGCGCTGGAGGGCCTGCTCGGCCTGAACGGCGCGCTTGGACGCGCACTCGACCCCGCCACGCGCGAGCGGATCGCGCTTGCGGTGGCGCAGGTGAACGGCTGCGACTATTGCCTGTCGGCGCACACCTATCTCGGCCTGAACCTCGCCAAGCTCGACGAGGCCGAGATCGCCCGCAACCGCGCCGGCGGCTCGTCGGACCGGCGTGCCGATGCCGCCGTCGCCTTCGCCGCCAAGGTAGCGTCCGAGCGGGGCCGGGTGAGCGATGCCGACATCGCGGCGGTGAAGCTCGCCGGCTACAGCGAGGCGCAGATCGTCGAGATCGTCGGTCTGGTCGCGGTCAACGTGTACACCAACTTCATCAACAACGTCGCCGATACCGAGATCGACTTCCCGGTTGTTCGCGCCGCTGCGGCCTGACCCCTACTGCGCCGGTCGGTCAAATCTATCGACCGGCGCTTTATCTCTCTCAGAGCCATGCGCCGTTGAGGTGTCCACCAGTGCCGCCGTTAAGCATCCAGTGCCATCAACCCCGGTGTGCCCGCGGATGCCTGCAACTGCCCCTACCCTGCAAAAGTTGCGCTCGCCTGCCGCGATGCACCTGCTCGCAGTGCCGAAGCGCGGACGCGCGATGAGCCGCCACCTGTTCGAAGCTGAGCGAGCGCCAGGGCGGAGCGCTTGGCTACCAGCCATTCACTCACGCCATCTCGGCTGAGCGCCATCCTCGGTCCGACAGCTCCGGTCCGCGCCTTACTTTGCCGGACCGAAGCCTTCCTTATACTCGATCTTGGCCGCGCTCCGCAGGTCCTTGATGCGCTGCTGCAGACTGTTGTTCACCGTCTGGCGGCGGATGAGGTTCACCGCTTCGGTCCGGGCCTGCGGGCCGGTGAGCGGCATCGGCTCCCGTTCGATGATCACGCTGGCGACCGACCGGCCTCCTGCGGGAACAATGAACGGCTCGCCGGGCGACAAGCCCGTCAGCTGCGGATAGATTTCGTTCGGAATGAGGCTGGTCGACAGCTGGTTGCTGGCGCGCTGGAATGGCACGCGCGCGGAGGTGAGGACGCCGATCAGCTCGTCCATCGACTTGGTGTTGGCGATCGCCTGCTGGACGCGCGCATCGCTGGGTGTCTCATACTGGACCTGCGCCAAGCGCCAGAGTTCACGCTTCGCAAAGGCCTGCGGCTGCCGAGCCTGGATGCTCGCGATCTCGGCCTCCGTCGGAAGCTTGCTCGAATCCATCTGCCGGTTCGACAACATGCCGATCAGGAGGTCCTCCTCCAACCGGCGTTCGCGCGCGATGAACTCGGGCGAGCGGTCGATGCCGTCCTTGCGGGCCTGTTCGGCCAGCAGTCGGCGGTCGATCAGCTGCTGGAGGATGGCATTGGTCGCCTGCTTCCGATCGGCGTTCGGCGGCAGGTTGGCGCCGGCGAACTCGGCATTCAGTTCGGACGCGGTCACTTCCTTGCCGTTGACCACGGCAACGGTCTGTCCCTCGGGCTCCTTGTTACAAGCGGAGCTCAGTAGAACGATACCAGCAAGGAACAATTGCTTTCGCATCCATCTTTCCTCAAGAACGCAGCCAGAGAACCTCGATAGCAGCCGCCTTCGCAGCTTGCCAGTAAATCAAGGGGAGTGGTTGTGGAAACACCTTATGACTGGATCACAGTCGCCATTTTCGCCGGCTTGATCGTCCTATTCATGCAAAGGTCGACGTCCGAGCAAGATCATTACGACGACCCCTTGTGGATGTACCTTGCCGCCGGGGCGGGCTGCGCCCTCACCAACTATCTCGGCAACGAGGGGCTGCACTGGCTGGCCGTCCTCGCCCTGATCGGGACGCTGGCCTTCATCCTCCACTTCCTCAAGCCCTTCGCCCGGAGCGGTTCCAACTAGGTCTTGCTGACGAGAACCGCCCGCGCCGCTGGCGACATCGATTGCAGCATCGCCTGGACGAACGCGCTCAGTCGATCCACTGCGCCCTGCTCATCGGGATCAATGGTCGACACCCGGACGAGAACCGCGTCCGGGACCAGACCCTTGAGGTTGTCGAGGGCGATGGCGAGACGCTGATCCCGCCAGGTCATCGGCATCCTGTTGCCCACCCTAGTCCAGTAGATGATCTGCTCGATCCTTCCCGGAATGGCCGCAGTCAGCTTGTTCGCGTTGAACCGCTCATTCCCGTACGGGATCGCCCGTTCGGTCGTCGGCGAAAGAGCGTAGCCGCCGGCCGGATAGCAGAATTCAGGACGATGGACCTGAAGCATGCCGGTCTGACCGGCACTTTGGGCGATCAGGAGCATGAGCGGGGGATTGATGCCATCGGCATACACGCGGGTCAGGAGATTGGAGTAGAGCGCGGCCGACAAGGCGTCTTCGGGCGGGATTACCAGCCCGCTTGTCGTGAGAAAGCGCCAGGGTCCGATCTGATCAGGAACCAATGTCTCGAGCTTGCGGGTGCCGAGCAGGTCCACCCGCTCCCTCGGTAGCCGCGCAAAGGTCACTCCGGCGGTGGCAGCGAAGAGACCGCCGAGAAGAAGGCGCCGTCGATCGACCAGCGTTGCAGCCTGCCGCCCATCGAGGCTCGGATCCCGATCAGCCACGGCCCTGGACCCTCGAGTAGATCGCTTCGACCAGCAGGGTGATCGCCAGCGCTGCGGCGAAGGTCACGATGCCGGCAAAATCGTGCAGGAAGCCCTGCGCCGTGGCTTCGCCGGCATGGTAGGTCAGCAGGATGAGGATGAGGACGCGAATGAAGTTGGCGAGCACCGCAATCGGAAACACCACCAGGCCGATGATCAGGAACGCCTTCCAGTCATGACTGTGACGAAGATAAACGTAGAACAGGCAGATCGCCGACAGGGTAAGCAGGGAGTTCAGGCCGGAACAGGCCGCCGCCACGAGCAATTCATATTGCGCGATCTGGATCATCACGCCCGAACTGCCGATGGGATAACCCAGCGCGTAAAGGGCGGCGACTGCCCATTCGGAGATGGCCAGCTTGATCGGTTGAGTGAGGACGGCGATCACCGTGTCGGGAGGCGGTACGGCGAATGCGAGATAGAGGATCGGGAACCAGCAATAGCGCAGAACACGGCTACCTACGATCAGGTAGGCCGCCGCAACCACGGCGGCGTACATGAAAGCGACCTGAAGTTCGAGGATGCCGGTGATGCCGGCCACCACATAGGCGGGCAGGAGTATCGCCAGCGCCACGAAGCCAATCCACGGATTGCCCGGCTGGCGCTTGTCCTTAACCTTTGTCCATTCGCGGTGCAGGAGCCACAATCCGGTGGCAATGACGATCGGACCGTGGCCGCCCTGCTCCGTCGACCAGTTCAGCTTTGCAACCTCGATCATGGGCGGGACAAGCAGCAGCAGCAGGCCAGCGATGAAGACCGCCATGGCCGTGCGAGAAGCATCGAACGACAGGGAAGCCGCACTGGTCGGCCGAGTCTGAAGCAAGCGAAGCGCCCTTAATCCCGATTGAAGAAGCAGATCAATGAACCGAGCAGCACTTTGTAGCAACGGCCTTAACGCTCGTATAGCACCACTGGCGTCATCCTCCCGGAAAGCAAGCGAAACGTGACCCTCTTTGTCCTGATGCTGCTCCTACCCGTGCTCGTTGTCGATGGATGGTTCCTCCTGCAGCTCCTTGCGGGTCTACCGCGGAGTGGATCGTCCAGGGACGCGCTCGTCCCCGTGCGGGCCGCCATCCTTGTTCCGGCTCACAATGAGGCGCAGGGCATTTCCGCAACGATCAGGCGCCTGCAATCCTCTGCGCGCTCGTTCCATCGGGTCCTGGTCGTCGCCGACAATTGCTCCGACGAGACGGCAGCGCTAACACGGGCGGAAGGCTGCGAGGTGATCGAGCGGACGGACCCCCGGCAGCGTGGCAAGGGCTATGCGCTGGCTTTTGGACGGGACTGGCTCCGCTCGTCTCCTCCAGCCTGTGTCGTGGTTGTCGATGCGGACTGCCGGATCGACTCGCAAAGTCTCGATCGGCTCTCCGCGGCGGCCGCTCAGTCCGGTCGTCCCTGCCAGGCCATCAACCTCCTCTCACCGGTCAAAGGCGGATCGTCCCTTGTTCAGATTTCGGCCTTCGCCTTCCTGATCAAGAACCTGATCCGCCAGCGGGCCATGCAGCGCCTGACCGGCCGCGTGCATCTCACCGGCACGGGCATGGCCATGCCCTGGGCGCTGTTCGACCAGGCAGCGCTTGCGACCGCCGACATCGTCGAGGACATGCGCCTGGGTATCGAGCTTGCCCGGGGGGGCAAGGCACCGCAACTTGTGGAAGACGCCTTCGTGTGGAGCCCGCATGCGGCCCGTGAAGACACGCTTCAGCAGCGAAGCCGCTGGGAGGGCGGCTTTTTGAGCCTGGCAAGGTCGCTTGCGCCGGAACTGCTGATCGAGGGTTTGAAGAAGCGATCCTGGCAGTCGCTGCTGGCCGGTCTCGATCTCCTGATCCCTCCGGTGGCGCTGCTGGTGCTGCTCAACGCCTTTCTCCTCGGCCTGACCGTTGTTCTGGCCGTAGCCGACCTGATCAGCTGGGCGCCCGCCGCGCTGCTGACCTTGGCTGGCGGCCTGATCGGCCTGCTCCTGCTTGCCGCATGGTGGCGCGAGGGCCGTGCCTTCCTGAGTGCAGCGAGCCTTGCCGGCCTGCCCTTTTATGCCTTGTGGAAGATCCCGATGTATCTTGGCCTGCTGCTCAAGGGTGCGCCCTCGGTGTGGCAGCGGACAAGGCGATCACAGGGAGCCGATCCACGCTGAACTCAACGCCGGGCGGAGGAGCGGAACAAGTGGACGAGCTTGGCAGCCTCGGTGAGGGCCGAATGACGCTCCCGCACCCGGAGGCGCCCGGCCTCGGCCATTTGGTCGTAGTCGGCCGGCGATAGAGCGAACATGCGTTCGATTGCCCCGACGAGTGCTTCGCGGTCGCCGGCAGGAACCAGAAAGCCTTCCTGACCGTCGCGGACGAGTTCCGGAATGCCGGCGATCATGGTCGAGACCACCGGCCGGCCTAATGCCAAAGCTTCCATGATCACGACCGGCAATCCTTCCGCGAAGCTCGGCAGGACCATGGCGTCGGCTTTCGTCAAAGCGGTGCGCACCTCGGCATTGCTCAACACCCCGGTTATGGTGACATCCTGCTCGACCCCGAAGCGCGCGATGGCGGCCTCGAGGTCAGCGCGCATCGGCCCCTCCCCCGCGAGCACCAGGGTAACCGGCCGGCCCCGCTCGCGAAGCGCCGCCACAGCCTCCACCAAGAGGAGTTGTCCCTTCTGCTCGCAGAGGCGACCGACGCAGACCAGCCGCCGGGCACGCGGCGGCGGCACCGGTTCGGCATCGAGGAAGGAAGTGTCGAGGCCGCAGTGAACAATTGCGATCTTGGGCCAGTCCTCGAGACGAGCCCAACGGTAAAGCTGACTTCGGCAAAAGGACGTGATCGCGGCAACGAACGACGCGTCCGCAACCTTGCGACCAAGCAGGATCTGGTTCGGCATGTCGAACTCGGCAGGCCCGTGGACGGTGAAGCTGAAGGGGATGCCGGTAAGCCGCTTCAAATACAGTGCCACGTCGGCGGAGTTGGTGCCGAAGTGCGCATGAAGGTGGCTGATACCTGCTTTCCTGCTCCAGCGGTCTAAGAGACAGGCTTCCAGCAGGTAGGCGAGATGCTTGATCAATCCTGCCCGGCTCGATCTCGCCGAGGCGACCGCGGCCAGCAGCGCCCACGTGACCCGAGCCGGTCGACGCAGGATTGCGGCAGCAAAGGCCATCACCAGCTTCGGGATACCGCCACGCAGAAGGTACTGCGTCTTCCGCCGCTCGGCGAGGTCGAGTTCGTCGGCCAGCACTGCGTCCCAGCCGCGAACACTGAAGCGGCTGACCGCCACACCTTGCTGCTCCACCGCCAGGATCTCGGTGCGGATAAAGGTGTGGCTCGGCATGGGATATTGGTTGACGAGATAACCCACGCGCATCGCGGCGCTTTCCGCCTGCTCGGTTTTCGACATCATCTTTTCTGCTGCTCGGCTGCCCCCGACTTGGACCGGGGTCATTCACCGCGGTGGCCCACTTCCAAGGTGCATAGACGAGGCCGTGCTTCTGGCATAGACCGCAGGGCCAATGGACAAGGCTCGTGTAGGCGTCGTGGTGATCGGGCGAAACGAAGGCGAGCGGCTCCGGCGTTGCCTGTTGTCCGCTGCCGACGCTCAAAGCCGGGTCTACGTAGATTCAGGGTCGACCGACGGAAGCCAGGCACTTGCCAGGGAACTCGCCTTCGAAGTCGTCGATCTCGACACGTCGCGCGGATTCACCGCTGCGCGTGCGCGTAATGCGGGCCTCGATCACCTCGTCCGCTCAGGCGTCGCGCTCGACTATGTGCAGTTCGTGGACGGGGATTGCGAGCTGCGGAGCGGCTGGCTGAAGCAGGCACTTGGCGACTTCACTCCCGAGCGCGCTGCAGTGTTCGGGCGGCGCCGCGAACGCCATCCGGAGCGCAACCTTTATCACCGTGCCTGCGACCGCGAATGGACGGTACCTCAGGGCGAGGTATCTTCCTGCGGCGGAGACGTGCTGTTCCGGCTGAAAGCCTTGCGCCAGGTAGACGGCTACAACGATGCGCTGATCGCCGGGGAGGAGCCCGAGCTTTGCCTGCGTCTTCGGCAGAAGGGCTGGCGCATCTATTGCAACGCCCGTGAGATGACCTGGCATGACGTGGCCATCGACCGGATTGGCCAGTGGTGGCTGCGTGCAAAGAGGACGGGATACGGCTTCGGCGTCCTGGTGAGCCTGCACGGAAAGGACGAACCTTCCTGGAATCGCCTGCTGCTGAGTGCGGTTTGCTGGTCGGCGTTGATGCTGGCCCTGCCGTTAGCTCTCCTGGCTTCTGTCGTGACCTCGTCGCCGATCTTCCTTGCGCTGGCGCTGGGGCTTGGCTTGCTCCTGGTCGCGGGAATCGTTCGCACCGCATGGCGGGAGCGGCGCTCCTTTTCAGGCATTGGCAAGGCCATCCAATGGTCCGCGCTTCTTTATCTGTCCAAGCTTGCCCAGGCCCAAGGGCTGCTGGAGCAGCGCTGGAAGCGCATGCGGTCGTCCCCCGACCGCATCATCGAGTATAAATGACCTTGTCTCCTTTGCGCGTGGCCTTTGCCCTTCCCGGCCTGCACCGGGTCGACCGCGGGGCCGAGATCGCCTTCATCAGCGTGGGGAGCGAGCTTGCCCGCGAAGGTCACGAGGTGACCCTGATCGGCTCGGGTCCGCCTCGCAAAGGCGCGCCCTATCGGTATCTGCAAGCCGGCCTGATCCCGCGTGAGCGCTTTGAACGCTTTCCACGCCTGCCCGCGCTTCGGAGTGAGACCTCGTGGGAGGAACTCACCTTTCTGCCCGGCTTCCACAAGGTTTACAGGCCCGATGAGTTCGACGTCACCCTGACCTGCTCCTTTCCGTGGATGAACTGGGCGCTTCGTACTCGGCGGCGCAACGGCCGGCGCCCCGCGCACGTCTTTGTCACTCAGAACGGCATCTGGCCCGTCCAGTCGGACGATCGCGAATATGGCTGGTTCGGCTGCGAGGGACTGGTGTGCATCAATCCCGAGTTCCACGAGATTGGCCGCGACCGCTATCCAAGCGCGCTGATCCCCAACGGCGTCGACCTTCCCCGCTTTCGCGCCGGCCGCTCGGATCGGGAAGCGTTCGGCCTGCCTGCCGACAAGCCGGTAGTGCTGATGGTCAGTGCACTGATCGCAAGCAAGCAGGTCGAGCTCGGAATCGAGGCGGTCAGCAGGCTGGAGGGCGTGCACCTGGCGGTGGCAGGCGACGGACCGCTGCGGGACCAACTGCGCGCGCGCGCCGACCAGCTCATGCCGGGTCGCTTTCACAACTTCACGACCAAGGCCGACCGGATGGCCGACGTTTACCGAAGCGCCGATCTCTTCCTGCACCTGTCGCGCGATGAAAGCTTCGGCAACGTCTATGTGGAAGCCATGGCTAGCGGGCTACCGACCGTTGCGCTTGACCTGCCCCGCACCCGCTGGATCGTCGGGGACAATGCAACGCTTGTTCCCGATGGGAACCTTGATGCCCTAAGCAAGGGAATTACCGGCACCCTGGCCGAAGCTGTCAACAAGGACCGGCTCCTGCAGCGGGCTGCAAGCTTCGATTGGCCGGTGATCGCGCGCCAGTACAGTGACTTCCTCCAGGACATCGTCTCCAGACAGAAGAGAAAGCCCGAAGCATGAAGCGACGCTACAATCAGGTGAAGAGCGTGCTGGTCACAGGCGGCGCGGGCTTTCTCGGCTCCCATCTTTGCCGGCGATTGCTCGAGCAGGGACACAACGTCATCTGCGTGGACAATTTCTTCACCGGCAGTCGGCAGAACATCCTTCCGCTGATCGGCAACCCGCGGTTCGAGGTGATCCGTCACGACGTCACCTTCCCGCTCTATCTCGAGGTCGACGAGATTTTTAATCTCGCCTGCCCGGCCTCTCCGATCCACTACCAGCATGATCCCGTACAGACGACGAAGACCAGCGTTCATGGCGCCATCAACATGCTTGGCCTCGCCAAGCGGGTGGGCGCCAAGATCCTTCAGGCGTCGACCAGCGAAGTCTATGGCGATCCGGACATCCATCCCCAGACCGAAGACTATTGGGGCCGGGTGAACCCCATCGGGCTGCGCAGCTGCTACGACGAAGGCAAGCGCTGCGCCGAGACCCTGTTCTTCGATTACCAGCGGCAGCACGGCCTGCGGATCAAGGTTGCGCGGATCTTCAATACCTATGGCCCGCAGATGCATCCTGCCGACGGGCGCGTGGTGTCCAATTTCATCGTCCAGGCGCTCCAGGGCCAGCCGATCACGCTTTACGGGACCGGCGAGCAGACCCGCAGCTTCTGCTATGTGGACGATCTCATCGCGGCATTGATGGCGCTGATGAACAGCGACGACGAAGTGACCGGGCCCATCAATCTCGGCAATCCAGGCGAATTCTCGATGATCGAGCTGGCGGAGGAAGTCCGGAGGCAAACGGGCAGCGACGTGCCGTTCCGTTACGAGCCGCTGCCCGCCGACGATCCGAAGCAGCGCCGGCCCGACATCAGCAAGGCCAAGGCGCTGCTCGATTGGGAGCCGCGGGTGAGCCTTCAGGAAGGGCTGGCACCGACCATCGCCTACTTCCGGTCGATCCTCGACTGATCAACTGTCGGCGCGCAAAAAAGGGCTCGGCGATGATGCCGAGCCCTTTTGCGATCTTGTGGTCGGCATGGCGAACCATGCCGACCGAAGATGTCAGGCAGCCTGCAGGATGTGCGCGCCCGTGCGACGACGGCGGCGCATCGAGTAGCCGATCGCACCGAAGCCGAGGAGCATCAGCGCCCAGGTGCCCGGCTCCGGAACCGCAGCCACGGTGCCGAACGACAGCGTGCCGCTCAGCGATGCATCACCAAAGGTCTGACCGGTGATGGTCAGGGTGTTGGTGGCCCCGGCAGCGAGCGGAATCGCGTTGAGAGTGGCGAGGTCGAAGTTGCCGTTCTGAATCGTGAACGCAAAACCGTTCAGCACCACGCTCGTGAAGTTGAGCTGGGTGGCCGGGTTGTTGACGTTGAACGTCGAACTGATGATCGACGAAACCGAGTTGAACCCAGCCGGGGTGACGAACGAGACCGTGTCCGTGAACTGGCACGGAACGGTGTTTCCGGTCGTGCAGGTGACGTTCGGGTTCTCGAAAGAGCCGCTGGCCCCGCTGATGGTTGGAGTGAGAACGGCAGCCTCAGCCCCCGTGCTCATGGTCGTGGCGGCAAGCGCCGCGGCCGACAAGGCCAACAATTTCTTCTTCATGAAACTCTCCCGCTAAAACGCAAACCAGCGGTCCCATCCCGCCGACTGCCATTAACGGGGTTTTAACTCATTCTGTTCCGAAGTCGTTAAACATGCGTAACTCTCCTCATCGCACATGCCGCACGTTTCGCCGCAGCTATGTACCGTAATGGGTCAAAACACGCGTTCGCCCACCACATTTCCTGCCGAACTGTACCGGCAAACGAGCACTTCCTCCCTGCCAAGATGGCTGAGTGCGCAGCCGACTCGGGCGCTCCGCCGCCAGATCAGCTGGGTGTAGTGGCTGACGTCCTCGACCCGCTGCGTGCGGCTGATGGCGGGGAAGACCCCAGGCTTGAAGTGCTGCTTCTCATCGATCCACAGCTGAACCATGGACTCGGGCAGGAAAGCGCCGGGAGTTCCGCCCCAAAGGTTTTCTCCCTGATGAGCCTTGCCGGGGTCATCGGGTGAATGCTCGAACCGCGCGGTCCGGCTGAGATGATCGGCCCACTCCCTGGCTCCCGCAGCCAGCTCCTCATCCCACTCCAGGCGGGGAACGCCCACCATTGCCCGCTCACGATTGTGGGCTGCAAGAAAGCGCTCCTCGAGATTGGTCCGCGGCCCGATCGAACCGATCAGGCACGGCGCTGCCAGTCCGAGCAGCATCAAGCGAAGGGAGGCAGGCACGAGTGTCGAAGCTCCACGTCAGGGGCTTCCTCCATGCGCCTCGAAGGGTAAACAGTCGGTTAGACGCTGGTTCTCGCCGAACTTGCGCGCGAGCGGACGATGGTGACCTTGTCGCCCACCTTGACCTCATCGAACAGCAATCTGGCGAATTCGGTAGGAGCGCCGATGCAGCCATTGGTGGCGGCGCCCCAGCGCACGTTGCTGCCATGGATTGCCACCCCGTCGCCGGTCAGCCGAAGCGTGAAGGGCATGGGCGCGTCGTACAGGCTCGACACATGGTCCCGCCCCTTCCAGAGGACGGGAAAGGTGCCGAGCGGCGTTTCCTTCTTGTCCGCTCCGTAAAGGATGACTGCCGTGCCGATCTCGTGACCGGCCCGGAACACACTCAGGATCTGGGTCCGCAGATCGACCCGGATCGTGACCGGCCCTTGTGGGATACCCTGCTCCGACCAGCGGAATTCGCCATAGCGCATGGCGCCGTCGACGCGGAGCAGCGACACCGGCGGCGTCTGGAAGCCACCCGCCGCAATGGCCTGGCGCACCTGTGCTGGATCCAAGGTGATGCGGTTCGGGTCCGCGGCCGGCGGTACGGAACTGCCTGCGTTCTTGGCTGGTGATGAAGGCGCCGCCTTCCAGAGTGCGGCACCTGCCGCGCCGGCCAGGATCAGCCCCAGGGAAGCAAGGGCAACAAGCCGTCCCATCCTGGGATCAGGCGAAGGCCTTGCCCCGGGTCGCCGGATTCCGGCGCCGCATGACGGAGCCGATCACGCCGAAGCCGAGCAGCATCATGAGCCACGTCCCAGGCTCGGGCACCGCCGGGATAACCGGGACAACCGGCGGAGTATTGCCGACGTCGCCGCCGCCGCCTCCCGGAAGGCCGCCTCCACCGCCGCCACCGCCCCCACCGACACCGCCGATGATGGCGGGCAGCAGGACGCCCGGTGCCGACGCGATCAAGGGAGCGCTGGAGGGCAGAACCGCTTCAGCAAGCGTAGGCGCTTCGGCAATCACCGGGGTCTCCGGCGGCGCCGGCGGCGTGATGGCCTGCGTGAAAGCCTTTTCCTCCGGCTTGGGCGGCGAGAAGACCTTGCCCAGCGCCCGCTGCTTGGGCAGCGCCTGCGCGACCTTGGCCTTGGCCGCCTTGAGCTTGGCGAGAGCCTGCGCTCCTTCCGGGCGTTCGCCGGGCGAGCGCGCCTCCAGCATGCTCATGACGCTCTTCACCGGGGCCAGTCCCGAGATGTCCATGCCAAGCGGCGAGAAGCCGACAACGAGGAAGGGAGCGACCGCTGCCGCCGGCAAAAGCACGGCGGCCGCGGGGCCAAGCCGACCCAAGACCTTAAGCTTCGCTTTCACCTTGCCTCCACGGACCCGACTGTTTCAGGGCCTAAACCATTACCTTAAAACTTTGTTCACCACTACTCAAGGAACGATGATCGTACCAAAGCTGAACAAGCCGTTCTGGAGGGAGTTGGGCAGGTCGCTCCGCGGCCGGCAGCCGGCTGCGTCAGGACTTGGGGCTTGACCTAGGCCTGACGGCCGTAATCATCCTGAAAGCGGACGATGTCGTCCTCGCCGAGGTAGGAGCCGCACTGAACCTCGATCAGCTCCAGCGGAATCTTGCCCGGATTCTCCAGCCGATGCCGCTCACCGGCCGGAATGAAGGTGGACTGGTTCTCGTGAAGGAGGACTATTCGGTCCCCGACCGTCACCCGCGCGGTTCCTCGGACCACGATCCAATGTTCGGACCGGTGGTGGTGCAATTGAAGCGACAGCTTGCTGCCCGGCTTCACGACGATCCGTTTGGTCTGGTAGCGCTCGCCAAGGTCAGTGGTCTCGTAGGTGCCCCACGGGCGGCTAACGCGCGCCTGCGAGAGATGAAGGTCGCTTCCCTGCTCTTCCAGGCGGGCGACGATCTCCTTGACGTCCTGCGCCCGGTTGCGCGGAGTCACCAGCAGAGCGCCCCTGGTCGAGATCACCGCAAGGTCGCGAAGTCCGACGCCGGCGATCAACTGCCCCGATTCGCTGCGGAACAAGCAGTCGTGGCAGTCCTCGGCGAGGACGTCGCCCTGGACGACGTTTCCGGCGGTGTCCTTGGCTCCTACTTCCCAGACGGCAGCCCAGCTTCCGACGTCCGACCAGCCCATCTCGACGTCGCGCACGACAGCTGCGCGTTCCGTCTTCTCGAAGATGGCGTAGTCGACCGAGATCGGGGGCGCTTGGAGGAAGGCCGACCCGGGACGAAGAAAGTCCCCGTCCGTCTCAGGCTCGGCCATGGCTTGGCTGCACGCGGCGGCGATCTCCGGGGCGAGCCGCTCGAGTTCCTCAACGTAGGTGTCGGCCCGCATGACGAAGATGCCGCCGTTCCAATGATGCCGGCCGTCGGCGCAGAGACGCTCGGCCGTCGCCCGGTCCGGCTTTTCGAGGAAACGAGCAACGCGCGACACGCCCGGTGCCGCCTCGAGCGCCTCCCCCGCTTCGATGTAGCCGTAGCCTGTCTCGGGGGCGAGCGCGGCAAGGCCGAAGGTGACCAGCCAGCCCTCGCCGGCGGCGAGAACCGCGCGCCGCACCGCTTCGCGGAAGGCGGGCACATCGCGGATCAGATGGTCGGACGGAAGGACCAGCATCAGCGCCCCGGGATCGCTCCGGCTCAGCGCGTGGGCGGCAAGGCCAAGGGCGGCTGCCGTGTTGCGGCCTTCGGGCTCCAGGATGATCGAGGCCGGCCCGGCGGACACTTCGCGAAGCTGGTCGCGGACAGCAAAGCGATGGTTCTCGCCGGCGATGACCAGCGGCGAGGCGAATTCCGGAAAGGAGATGCGCTGGGCGGTGGCCTGCAGCATGCTGACCTCGTCGGCGATGGGCAGCAGCTGCTTGGGAAAGTCGGCGCGCGACAAGGGCCAAAGCCGCGAGCCTGACCCTCCGCACAGGATGACCGGATGGACCTGTCCGGGGTTGGATGAGGTTGCGTCTGCCACGATCATGTTCCCGGAAGTAAAAAGACCAGCCGGACCCGCGCATCGTCCAGCACGGCCGATTTGGCAAGAACCCGTCGAAGGAAGCGGCACCTAAACGGCGGGGCCCGGCCGCGAACCTCCCACTCGGTAACGCCTCAATGCTCCTTGCCCGAGCGGCGCATCGCCGCAGTCAGGGGCTCGAACATGTACTGAAGAGCGGTCCGCTTGCGCACCGGGATCTCGATGCTGACCGGAATGCCGGCGCGAAGGTTGAAGTCCTCGCCGCGGACGTCCTGAAGCAGCTTGAGCTGGTCTTCTGGCAGCGCCACCTCGGCAGTGAAGAAGGACTCGCCCGTCTTCTCGTCGGTGAAGCTGTCGGCTGACACGCGGGCGACCTTGCCCTCCAGCGGCGGCAGCGATCGTTCGTGAAGCGTGTCGAACCGCACAAAGGCCGACTGCCCGGGGACCACGTCATCGCCATCTTCGACCGGCAGGCGGGCCTCGACCGTCATCTCGGCGCGATCAGGAACGACGTCCATCAGCCGCTGCCCGGGTCCGACGACCGCACCTTGCGTAAAGACCTGCAATCCGACCACCGTGCCCGACGCGGGGCTGCGGATCTCGGTCCTAGACAGCTGGTCGCGAGCGGCATTGAGACGGGGAAGCACGTCGTTGAGCGCGCCCTCGACGTCGCGCAGCTCGCTTGCCGTGCGTTCAAAAAAGCTGCTCTGCGCCTCAAGCGACTGCAGCCGGCTTTCGCCCGCCTGGTCGCGGGTCTGGGCAACAGTGGCCTGATACTGGCCACGCTGACCTTCCAGTTCAGCGCGGGTCCGCTCGAGCGCCCTGATCCGGTTCTGGGAAACGAAGCCTTGTGCGGCCACGGTCCGAAGCGCAGCAAGCTCCTCGTCGAGCGAGCGGATCTGCTCATTGAGCGCAGCGACCTGCTGGCCGTAGCCGCGGCCAAGATTGCTGACGCCCGCGCCCCGTTCGGCAAAGGCGCCGCGCTGGGCCGCCACCACTGCCAGGCGGGTGCGCAACTGTGCTTGCTGGATTGACATGGCCCGGGCCACGTCGGCCCGGTCTTCGGGCGAGGTCATCGCGGCCAGTTCAGCGGGGAGGTCGATGCGGGACTGGCCGGCCTGCTCTGCTTGCAGCCGCGCCCGCTGCGCGAACAAGGTGATGGCCTGGGCGCTGAGTGCCCGCTCCTGCGCCTCCACCTCGGCCGCGGCCAGGCGGAAAAGGACCTGTCCCTTGGTGACCTTCTGTCCTTCCTTGACGAAGATCTGGCTGATCACGCCGCCGTCGCGATGCTGCACCGTCTGCCGCTGCCCGGCGACAGCGATCTTGCCCTGCGCCATTGCGGCCGCATCCAGCCGGGCAAAGGCAGCCCAGCCGAGGCCCAGCACAAAGAACAGCACGGCGAGCACCGTTCCGATGCGGATGTCCAGGCTCGGATCATCCTCGCCGACGTCCGGCCTCGCCAAGGCGGACTTGCGCGTCGAAGGCAGCAGATCAAGCGGGAGAGCGGCGGGACGCATCTGAAGTTCCTGGCTGTGCATCAAAGTGCTCCGGGACGAGGGGCAGGTACGGAGACCGGCCTGGCGGAGGCGATCTTGGCCATGATCTCGTCACGCGGGCCGAAGGCGGCGATCCGGCCGTCCTGCACGATCAGCAGCTTGTCGACGACCGGCATCATGCCCATGCGGTGGGCGACCAGCAGGATCGTGGTTCCCCTTGCCTTGGCCTGTTCCAAGCAGCGGACCAGTTCCTGGTCGCCTTCGCTGTCGAGATTGGAATTGGGCTCGTCGAGGATCAGCACCGACGGACCGCGAAACAGCGCCCGGGCAAGCGCGATGCGCTGCCGCTGGCCGGCTGACAGGTTGCGCCCGCCGGTCTGAAGCATCTGGTCGTAGCCGTTGGGCAGGCGCTGGATGAGCTCATGCGCTCCGGCAACCTGCGCTGCGGCAATGGCGTCGGCGTCCACCTGCGAAGGATCTTCCTCGAGCCGATTGCGGAAGCGCGCGATATTCTCCTTCACCGTTCCGGCGAACAGCACACATTCCTGCGGCATGAAGCCGACATGCTCGGCCAGCCGCTCCGGATCCCAATTGCGCTGATCGGAGCCGTCGAAGCGCACGACGCCATGATCGGGCACCAGCGCTCCCGCCAGGGCTCGAACCAGGGTCGACTTGCCCGCGCCGCTCGGGCCCACGATCGCCACCGTCTCTCCCGGTGCGACAGCAAAGCTGACCTGCTGCAGGATGGCGGAACGATCCTCCCCGAGAACATGCAGGTCCTCAACCTCGATGCGGCCGGTGGGCCGAGGCAACTGGGTCATCGCCACCTGCGGGGGAGCCTCGTCCAGCAGCGCATTGAGCTGGGTCCAGGACCCGCGCGCCTGAACGATACTGCGCCAGTTGCCGACCATCTGGTCGATCGGTGCCAGCGCACGCCCGACGATGAACATGGAGGCGAAGATGGCTCCAGGGCTGATCATCCCGCTGATGGCGAGCAGAGCCCCCACGCCAAGCGCCAGCGACTGCAGCAGGTGCCGCACGAACTTGGAGGTGGCGGTGATACCACTCGACGCCAGACTGGCGCGGGTCTGCAGCCGCATCATCATGTCGCGCTGGGACAGATGTCCGGCAACCAGCGCTTCGCGCATGCCAAGCGCGCGCACCGTATCGGCCGAGCCGACCGTCGCCTCGAAGTCGGCATAGGCCTGCGCGGCCGCTGCATTGGCCTGTTGCATGGGAACCCGGGTGACCTGCTCGTTCCGCATGGCCAGGAGGACCACCAGCACGGCACCCGCCAGCGCAAGAACGCCGATCCAGGGATGAAGAATGAAGGCGATGGCGATGTACACCGGCACCCATGGCGCATCGAGCACCGCAAGAATGGCCGGTCCGGTCAGCGCCTGGCGCAACTGGTCGAACTCGCGCATCGCGCCGCGGGCGTTGCGCCCGCCGCCGCTGCCTGGTTCGGAAAGCGTCGCCTCAAGCAATGTCCGCGAGAGGGCAGCGTCGAGCCTCACCCCCGCCCGCACGAGAAGGCGGGCACGCAGCGAATCCAGTGCAGCCATGGTGAGAAGGCCGATGACCAGCACCAGGGTCAGCATGGCGAGCGTGGTGACTCCACGCGTCGGCACCACCCGCTCATAGACCTGAAGCATGTACAGCATCGGCACGATGAAGAGCAGGTTCACGAGCGCGCTGAAGATCAGTGCCGCGCGGAAGTGGCGCCGGCACTTCTCCAGCCCACTCCGGATCGCCTCGTTCATTCGCATTCTGCCCTCCGGCTCAGCACCTTACGCCCCACGATCCTGCCCCTATCGGTCCCGATCTGAGACATATCGAGGAGAAATGTTAACCATTTCTTCCACTTGGCCGCGGAAAGTTACTCAAATTTTCCCGGCGTGGCTTTTGCACCATGTGCCGCCTAGCCACTTCTCCGCACCTTAGCTCCGCTTCCCTTGTGATGGCGAGCCAAGCCTTCTAACCAAATCTTCTTCCTGTTCCTCAGGCTGAGCGAGGCAGGCTGTTCGGTAATTGTCGCTTTGCTCGGCGTTTCAGTGCCTTGGCCTCATCGTTCGGAGGAATGGAATTGCTTCTTACGCACTGGCTGGTTTCACTCGCTGCCAGGCACTGGCCCTTTGCGAACGGCTCCGGGC
>ERZ1066119.838-NODE-838-length-19120-cov-13.200997_pt1 | contig 19120 bp, 13 predicted proteins | sample MGYA00382766_ERZ1066119 | MGnify/ENA primary metagenome ERZ1066119 (study PRJEB33369, sample SAMEA5778349) | biofilm metagenome | biome: Industrial cooling water; feature: Water cooling tower basin; material: Biofilm | place: United Arab Emirates | collected...
GCACGACCAATTTCCACCAGATCCCGATCAACGCGCCCAAGTGCCCGTTCCACAATTTCCAGCGCGACGGGATGATGCAGACGCTGGTGCCCACGGGCCGCGCCAATTACGAGCCCAACAGCCTTGCCGAAGCGGGCGAGGACGGCGGCCCGCGCGAATGCCCGGAAACCGGCTTCACCAGCTTTGTCGCCAATGACGAGCGCAACGATGGCGGCGAGAAGCTGCGCATCCGTGCGGAAACCTTCGCCGACCACTACAGCCAGGCACGGCTGTTCTATCGTTCGCAGACCGATAACGAACAGGCGCACATCTGCTCGGCTATCGTGTTCGAGCTGTCGAAGGTGACGCTGGAGCATGTCCGCAACCGGGTGATGAGCCGTCTTCGCAATATCGACGAGGATCTGGCCAAGCGCGTGGCCGCCGGTCTGGCGATGGACCTCCCGGAAAAGGCCAAGGCCGCGAAGGAACCGATCGATATGGCGCTGTCCGATGCACTGTCGATCCAGAAGCAGGAAAAGCCCATGTTCGAGGGCCGCTGCGTGGGCATTCTCTACGCCGAGGGTTCGGACAAGGCGATGATCGACGAGATCAAGGCGGGCGTCGAAAAGGACGGCGGTACGGTTAAGCTGGTCGCGCCCAAGGTGGGCGAGATCAAGGTCAAGGGCGGCACGCTCAAGGCCGATGGCCAGCTCGCGGGCACGCCTTCGGTGGTGTTCGATGCGGTGGTCGCCATCCTGATGCCCGACCAGGCGCAGGAACTGGCCAAGGACGTGGGCGCGGTCGCCTGGTTTGCCGACGCCTGGTATCACTGCAAGACCATCGGCGCCTGTGGCGGGACGCGCGAGCATATCCTGCCCAAGGCGAATATCGAGCCTGACGCGGGCGTGCCCAAGCCGGAGGACTTCCTCAAGGTCGGCACCAGGCGCCACTGGGATCGCGAACCCAAAGTCCGCGACCTGGCCTGACCCACGCGCGGTGCCGGATCATGGAGGACAACGATCCCGTCATGGCCGGCACCGCCGATGTCTGCACGCTGTCCGAGGCACCGCTGCGGGTGCTGATCTATCTCAGCACCACCGGCGCGCAGGAAAACGCGCAGGCCGACACCGCGCTTGCGCTCGCTCACGAAGTGCAGGCGGGCAATCGGCGCAAGGGCCTCACCGGCCTGCTGCTGGGCAACGGCAGTAGCTACATGCAGGTGCTCGAAGGCAGCCCGGAGGCGGTTGGCCAGATGTTTGCCACGGTCAGCCGCGATCCGCGTCACCGCGCGCTCGATGTCGTGCTTGATCAACCTGCGACGGAGCGGACATTCCCCGGCACCGCCATGCTCGGGCTCGATCTCGACGCCAGCCCGCTGGACCGCCGCGCCGCGATCGAGGCGCTGATCCCGGCCGGGGCGGATCGCGATGTGCGCGAAAAGCTGCTCGCCTTCAGCGTGTTCGATTGATGAATACGAACAATCCAACGCGGCCGCGCGTGGCGATCATCGGGGCCGGGCCGAGCGCGGTCTATGCCCTGAAGCGGTTGATCACGTCAGAGGCACCGCTGGCGATTTTGATCTTTGAATCCGGGGCGCGGCCCGGTGTGGGTACGCCCTACGATCGCCAGCAGAACTCACCGGCCATGCTGTCCAACATCGCCAGCATCGAACTGCCGCCGGTGTGCGAGACCCTGCTCGGCTGGTTGCAGCGGATCCCGCCCGAAACCCGCCATGGCTGGGGCATCGGGGATGCCGACCTGCACGAACGACACTTTTTTCCGCGCGTGGTTCTGGGCGATTATTACGCCGACCAGTTTGGCGCGCTGGTGAATGAAGGCGCGGCGCGCGGCCACCGCATTACGGTGCAAACCTGCACCCGTGTCAGCGATATTGTCGCGCATGAGGGCGGGGTCTGGGTGACGAGCGATGCTGTCACTAAGCAGGCCGCGCTCGCGTTCGATCATGCGATTCTGGCCACCGGGCATTCGGTGCCAAAGGCACACGAGGCCGACCCATCGGCCTTCGGGCGCAGCGTCGAACCTAATCTTGCGGCGGGCTCGATCCGGATCGGTATTCTAGGCACCTCGCTGAGCGGAATCGACGTGGCGATCGATCATGCAATGCGGATCGGACGCTTCGAGTCCAATGACGGGCGCCTGACCTTTGTGCCCGCCGGAGATGTCGACCGGGCGCAGGGTCCGCTTATCACCATGTTGTCGCGCGGCGGGCTGCTGCCCGAAGCCGATTTCTTCTGCCCCATCCCCTATCAGCCGCTGGATCTGTTTACCGACGACCGGCTGGCTGCAATCGTCACGGGCAAGGATGGCGATCTGGACCGGGCATTCGGCCTCTTCCTCGTCCAGCTCGAGCGGCTCGACCCGGCGTTCCTACGATCGCTCGGCCCGGGATGCACGACGCCGGAGGGTTTTTCCAAGTGCTATGCGCAGCGCCGCAGCGATTTCGATCCGTTGGAATGGGCGCGCGGCAATCTGCTGGAAGTGCACTACAACGCGCGGCATCACCGCACCGTGCCCTGGCGTTATGCGCTGCTGCGCATGCACGAGCCGTTCGGCGCCATTGTGAAGGACTTGTCGGACGGCGACCGCGCCCGCTTCAACCGCTCGCTGAAGCGCGTGTTCGTGGACAATTATGCGGCTGTTCCGCCGCTCTCGATCGAACGGCTGATCGCGTTGCACGATGCCGGTATCCTTGCAATCCATGCGCTCGGTTCCGACTATACGATGGAGCGGGACGACAAAGGCGCCGTCTGGCACATCGCTGCGCGCGGAGTGACGCACTACTTCGATTCCATCGTCGACGCACGCGGGCAGGCCGTTCTGGGGCAGGAGGAATTTCCCTTTCCAACGCTGCGCATGCAGATCCGCGCCCTGGCCATCGCGCGGTCGGCAAGCCTCGATGAAATCGTCACCGGGAAGGGCTTCAAGCTCGGGCAACCCGGCAACCCGCTGGAACGCGTGCATTGCCTGTCGTTGCCATTTCTGCTGGGGCGCAACCCCTTCGTACAGGGGCTGACCGCTGCAGAGGAGCTTGGAACCGCGGCTGCGCATGCCATCCTGAGCGCGCTCGCCGCAAACAGCGAGCGGGGCCTGCCGATTGATATCGAAGGGGCCCTGGCATCGCTTGGCGGGCATGTGGTTTACCTGTTCGCAAGCCAAGGCCAAGCTGTCCTCGAAGCGCCGCGCAGTTAGTGCCTTGGTATGCTATGTAGAAAGCTGGCTCCATCGATTGAAAAACTAAACGGCTTACCTATCAACGAAAAATTCAATAAATCTTGCAGTAATGGCTTAGGCCTGAAAAGGATAAGGGCCATTTAATTGCACGAAAATTCGTGACAGGTCTGCACATGCTGCCCTATGCTTATTCTAGTGCGGCATTCCTGCAGGTTTTTTCGCGTGAATAAGGCCGTCTGTGGGCCAGAAACACGAACGGCTGATTGCGGCGCGCAACGATGCCATGTTGGCCCGCCAGAAAGTGTGGCTGATTGAGCTAATCGATGGAACGCGCAGACAGTCGGCGAGCAAGCTATGAACCGCGCCGCCTCGTTTTGATGCGCGAACGAACGGCGGCTTTCGGTTTAAATCCGAAGGGTTCGGAATGACCGATATAGGGGCGCAAAGCTGACGACCGCGATCTGCATTAGCGAGGCACAGTGATTGGCCTGCTATCGGTGCATTTGATTCTGCCGGCGTTGCTCCACCAGCCGCCGCAAACTCTCGGTTAGCACCAGCGTTGAGGACCCTAGCTTGATGATCTCCACCTCTCCATCGGCGATCAGCAGGTAAAGCGTACTACGGCTGGTCCCGATGTAACGGCAGGCCTCAGGCACCCGCATGGCGATCGGCTCGATCGTCAGACCATGGTGCTGTTCGCGGAGATGCTCTGTCGTGCCTGCGGAGGGCATGCCGGTCGGTCCTTTTCATCTTTCCGGTGATGACGGACCGACCTGGTTGCGGGGAGGGGGGGGGACGCAGGCTGGCCCGCCATCGCCGCCATTATCGCGTGCGAAGCGCGCCGATCGCCACATGACGTTTCTGCGCCGCTGCCGCCGATTGCACGATGGTCGCCCGCATGGACCACTGCTCGCGACCGACCTGAACTCCCATAGATCACAGTGCATGTGGCGGGATGCCGCGTAAGGCCACGCAGCAGGCGTTCCGACGCGCCTTCTTGAGTGGTGCCGTCGGTACTTCAACTGAAAAACAATGGTAATCCGGCTTGACCGACGGCAACCAAGCTGAAGCGCCGTCGCAAGATAATCAGCGAATCCAACCACCTGCAGCCTGCAAGACGGCGCTGCTTTTATCTCGCCATCTTATTTGGCTTTGTTCTGGTGCAAGTATTCGCCATCGTCATATATCCTCTTAAGCGCTAATCAGCTCACTGATCGACGTGTGCGTGCGCGAGGCTGCGAAGTCACGGTCAAAGTCAACAATCCGCGTGACAGGCCGCGTCGGTTGAGCGCTTTCCTCCTTACTGACCTTTAGGCGCGGAGCGAGTCCTCGCTTTGATAGACGTAATCGCGCCCATCTTGCAGAGCATCCCAAGCAGGAGTGTCGGAATCGACTTGAACGGCCCTAAAGCTGTTCCAAGGGCCATACTCGGCTGGCAGGCTAGCCCCAGTCTCGTCTAGTGAAAAAGCGCGCCAGCCACGTTGGCCGAGAAATACAAATGCGTTCATACCGACTCCATGCATTGCGCCAAACATACAGCCAGTGCCAACGGGAATCGACACAGGCTCATTGAGCCTGATTTTCGAAACAATTTACTGGTTCAGGTTCGTAACAATCAACTGCGCAGGAAAGAGCGCCGTGAGCAATGACTTGCCGACTTCGGTGAGAACGAGCTTTTCCTCCTGCTCGAACATGCGCGAGAGACCAATGTCAGTGCCTCTCACGTGCTCTGAGGTCGCAAGCGAAATGGCATGTCCGATCTGATGACCGTCCATCTTTAGGTCGCGCTCGAATCGCAGCACGCCCAGGGCGAGCATTGTGTCGATTGGCAGCTCGTTGGTGAAACCGGCTTCTTTATATCGATGGGTAAAAATGAAATCGTACTTGATTACGAACGAGTAGTAGCGAGCCATAGCGGTCTGATTGAACTCCGCCACCTGATCTGAAACGAACGCCAGAAAGCGGGCGTCGTCGGGCGACAGGTTCGACACGAGGTCGATGTTTCTCTTGCGCAGCGCCTCTTCATTTCCGCCTGAGGCATTCGCCAGCAGCTTGGCAAAAAGATCCTGTATCTCCGGCTCGTCCGCCTCCGTCGCTCGCTCGAACCAGCGAAAGGCTACCCCCTCCGGCAAATTATCCAAGATCAGCGTGGTTCCGCGCGCCGCCAGGTCCTCGCGCAACTTCTTATCTATGTTTGCAGCGTTGCGAATACGCCAAGCCGTCACTCGATCGCCCAAGATGCCCTGCCAAAACTCAGCAAGCGTTCCTCCCACCGCTCTGGTGACGGGCTCAGCTGCATCCGTAGCTGGCTTTACAATGAGCTCGTTCAAATCGTCACCTCCCTTAGGTTGATGGACGCCATTCAGATCGCGGCAAAGCAGCTGGCGACCAGTTAGGTGCCTAGCGCGCTTCCTGCTGGAGCTTGTGAATGCGTTCCAAGCACACTTCGTGCACCACGCGCCCGAGTTCCTCGACCTGGCTGCCGAGCCATTCAAGCTCTTCCCGCGTGATGCGGTAGTGCTTGGAGTAGCGCGCCTTCACATACGCTTCCTTGAGCTTCTCGAAGCGCGCCCGATCGCGCTTCGCCTCGCGCGGCCAGACATAGGTGAGCCGCGGATCGATGCGCTCGGCCTGCGTGCGCAAGAAGCCGAGGTTGTGCACGTGAGGCGTGTAGAAGGTGCAGACCAGCAGGACACAGTGGTAGAGGCGCTCGGTGGCTTGGTGCAGTGAAAATGCCGCCTCCTTGAGGCGTTCGCGACCCGTGTAAAACTTCGTGCCATCCATCAACGCTCCTGCGCTGGGATACCACTCGTCGAAGTACTCCTGCGCCATGGCGAGTGCTTGGTCAGGCGTCTTGGGCTTGGGCCGGTGCAGCTCGGTGTCGTCTGACTGATATAGCGCGATCCCGTCCTTCGCGACGTCCATGAAGAAGTAGCGGCCGTGCGCGAGCCCGTCGTTCACCTCCTGGAGCGTGTGAACGATGAAGTTGACCGGGGTCTTGAGCGTGCCGGTAACGCCATACTCGCGCATCAGCCGCTCATCGAGCTTGGCCCAGTATTTGACCCGGTCGGTCAGTCGCTTGTCGTTGACGATGATGAGGAGATCGTAATCCGACTGGTAGCCCTTGGCGGTGTGCGGCTCATCGACCCAGCTGCCGCGCGCATAGCTGCCGTAGAGGATCACTTTGAGAATGCGCCCGGCCTTCTTCCACTCGTGCTTGGCCAGCGCGAAGGCGTCGTCGAACTCCTCGAACACGAGGCTCACCACGCGCTCCAGCTCGCGCTGCTTCTGAGGCGGCAGGTGATCGAGATCGGTGCGCATCATTCGTGTCCTAGCAACCAGCTGGAATGCTTGCACCTGTCGAGTGCGATCGATCGCCAGGCCGGGTCTCGACACGCTCGTGGGCGTCTTCCTGCCCGAGCGCAAACGACCGGTCGTGCAGCGTCAATACCAAGAAATGGGGATGGTGCCGACAAGCGCGCCAATGCCCCGCCCGGTGGAACCGGACGGGGCTGGTTCGCGTCAGTCGGTGGATGCGCGGCGCGCCCGCGACCAGATCAGGTTGAAGGTCTTGCCATCCTCGTCGTCGAAGAGGTTGGCGAAGATCGGCGCGGTGAAGCTGGGATCGTCGAGCTTGACCGAGAGATAATCGCGGCCCTCGTTCGAGCGCTTGGTCCAGGCGGCGCCGATTTCAGCGCGGCCGACGAAGACCCGGTGCGACGGCGCGTTCTCATTGTCGCTGGTCTCGGAGACGATGCGGACGTTCTTCTGCTGAACGCTCATCGTGACGATCTCGCCCTTGTAGCCTTCGGCGGTCTTCGTGAAGGTGCCGATGTTTGCCATGTCGATTCCTTTCGGGTTATCGAGCTCCCGCGCCCATCGCGGTCTCGATGGCTGGTGAAGGGCGGGGGCGCGGACCTGACGCACCTGAAAGGCCGCAGCGGAGCGGAGGACGCAGCGGAGGCGGCTATTTTGCTTCGCGATGCAAAGAGCGCGGCACGCGCTCGGCGGAAAATAGCCGCCCGGAGCGGCGTTGCGTCGAAAGGCCGCGAGAGCGCAGCTCGTCCTCCGCCATCCAGGCCATCGGCGAGACTGCGATGGGCGCGGGACGTGCGACCCGAATTCGGCGGCGAACGGGCATACCCGGCCTTCACCAGGACGAGGTGCTTCCCGGGAGGGCGTGGACTATGTGGGCAGTTCAGCAGGTTGTCCGCATTCGCTCGGGGGCTGGCAACCGGAACGGGGTGCGGCCTCCGAACTTCTGACGGCATCGCCATCGGCGTGCATGGGCCATTCGATTTCTCGAAAGCAGCCTATCGGTCAGGCCGGCGCTCGCGAGCCAGAGCGCGGCCCTCGCCCACCCTTCGACGTCGGCGTGCGATCTGCCCCCCACGGCTAGCGCCTTGCCTTTTCCGGCTGAGGCCAATAGACAACCCCGCCCGGTCCCACCGGGCGGGCACGGGCGGCGGCAAAGGGGGCGGCGCGCGTCCGCCCCCGCTCGCCTCTTTCGATCATGCGGCCAGACGGTCGCTCGCATCCGTCGCGGCTTCGTCCGCGACAGCCGCCTTCGGCTCGCCGGATACCGGTTGCTCGACCTGCGGCGCATCGGCATACGCAGGTAGATCGTGCTCGGCCAGCCATCGCGCGCGCCGGGCGGCGGCAACGGTCCCCACCCCGCCGCGTTCGGTGTAGGCGGCGGGCGGGAACCGCATCCATCTGGGCACCCAGCCCTCGACCTTGGGCCGGTCGTTCGCGCCGGTCAAATGATCGGCGATCAGACCCTTGATCACGCTGCCCTTCTCCTTCGCGTTGGCGCTGGCCAGCGCGGTGCCGCCGACCTCGGCGAGCAACGCGGTCAAAACCTCCCGGTCGCGTAAGGCTGCGAAGAACGCTTCGTCTGGCTGCCAGTGGTCGGCCATGTCGATGCCAAGGACCGGGCCGATAACCTCGATCGCATCGCCGGCCACATCGAGCGTTTCGGCCATCACCACGGCGAGCACCTGCATCACCGTCTCGTCCGGCAGTTCGAGCAAGCGGGTCAGCACGGGAACGAGGTCGGAGCCGTAGCGGCTGCGCACCACGGTCGCGTCCTCGCCATCGAACCCGAGCAGGGCGAGCATTTTTCGGCGGCGCGCGTCGAAGTCCGTCTCGGCGGAGCACGTCTCGACGCTCTCGGCGATGGCCGCATTGCGATGCGTGGTGTCCGGGAGCTGGACGCTCCACGCACGCGAACCGCAGATCGCATGCGCGACCATCACCCGCAGCGCGGTTCCGGAGTTCTTCGCCAGCTCGGCGCGCACCACCGCATGGCGATGTAGATCGACATAGGAGGTGAGCGCCGAGGTCAGCTCGGGACGCGCAGATGCGGCGTGAACGGAACTGTCTGCGCCGTCGACTTCCGCCTTGCGCAGCCGCCGCGCTTCCTTGGTGGTGAGGTAGCCTTCGTGAAAGGTCACCTCGCCGCGATGGTTGACCGCGACATAGACCCGCCCGCCCTTGCGCTTGGGGGTCTTCTCGTATTCCCAGCTCGAGAAAGACTGCCCCGGCGGAACGATCTCGACCCCGCTCCACCCCGCCTCGAGGTAGGCCGCCTTGCGCTCGTCGATGGCGGCGTTCTGCGCGGCCCAGAACGCGTCCGCGTCCGCGAAATAGCCGGTCTCGCCGAACAGATCGGTGACGATCTGGCCTTTATAGTCTGCAAGGTCGAACAGCGCGCCACTGGTCGCAATCGCGCCACCGCCAAACAGCCATGCCTTCAGCTGCGCCCCGCGCGGTGCATAGCCGTCGAGGTCGTCCAACAGCGCCAGCCACGCCCTCTGCTGCGCCTTGCTGGCGAGCGTCAGGTGGCGCACGGTATCGTCGTCGATCTCCCCGGCGCGGCAGGCCTCGCGGATGCGCGGCAGGAGATTGCCGAGCGCGAGGATGCGCTTCACCTGCAGCTCGGTAAGCGCGAACGTCGCGGCGATGTCGTCCACGGCGCGGCCTTCCTTCACCAGCCGGGTGAAGCTCTCCCACTGGGTGACCGGGTCGGGGTCCTGCCGCAGCATGTTCTCGATCATCGAGATTTCGAGCGCCTCGGCATCGTCGCCCTCGCCGATAACGATGCACGGCAGCGCGCGAACTCCTTCGTCCTGCTTCGCCGCTTCCAAACTGGCGAAGTAACGCCGCTTGCCGGCGACGATCTCGAAACAGCCGCCCTCGCCATCGGGCCGGACGAACAGCGGCGAGACGACGCCGCGCCGGATGATCGAGGGCAGGATGTCGGAGATATCCGGCGGCTTTCGCCCGGCCCGCATGTTGGCCTTCGAGACCGAAAGGCGGTCGAGCGGTATCTGGTCGATCTGCATGGTCTTGCTCCTTGGTAGGGCGGCGCAGCACCCTGCGTGCGTCGCTCGCCTCCTGCACCGCCCAAAACCACACCGCCCCGGAGGGGCGGGGTGGGCGGCAAAGGGCGACCAGAGAGGCGGGGGCGGCGGACAGGCGCACCCCGCAGGGGCTGCAACAGGGTGGAAGACCCGGCGTCAGCCGGGTTGCGGCTGGCCGACGCTGCCGCCTAGGCGGGAGCGCCGTCCACCCCGACCCTCCGGGGCCGGCCAAGAACGCCGGCGCGCACGCGCCGTCCGCAGACACCCATCATGAGCTGCTCGCACGAGCGACCGGCGAGATCGCCAAGACAAGGGAACGCACCCTGAAGGAAGCGGCTAATTGCTGCCGTGCCCGGGCAGAGGCGAGACCGGGGGCCTGTCCGGTCCACCTCTGCCCTTCAGCCATGACCGCTGGATTCAGAGTGCGCGCGGGGCCCCATCCAAGACGTCGCGCCCGCAGGAGCGCGGCCGCAGGCCGCGCGGGACCGAGCGCGTCAACAGCCCCGCTCCGCTTGCCGGGGCGTTGCGGGGTGTCCCCGCTCGAAGGGGTAGCCGGAGACCGCCCCGCGGGCTCCGGCTCAGGGGAAGGCGTTCCCCTTCTCAATCAGCCTCTTTTGCTGCTCGCAGGTCCGGCGACACTCCCTTGCAACAATAGGCAGCCCAATCGTCCATCAGGCTGCGGCGCTTCTCGAGCAGATTGCCACGCCGGTAAGCCGCCTCGGTCTTGTCCTTGACCATGTGCGCCAGTGCCGCCTCGGCTACATCGCTCTGGTGGGAGGTTTCCTCGCTGACCCAGTCCCGAAACGCCGAGCGGAACCCATGCACGGTGTAAGGCTCCTTCATCTCGCGCAGCAGCTTGGTGAGGGTCATATCCGACATCGGCTTGCGCAGCTTGATGCCCGGGAACACCAGTTCGCAGCCGCGGATGCGCAGCTCGGCACAGCGCTCCACGATCCGGACCGCCCGGTCGCACAGCGGCACCACATGCTCGCGGCCCGCCTTCATGCGCTCCTTGGGAATGGTCCAGAGCTTTGCCGGAAGGTCGAACTCGTCGAAAGCGGCGAAGCGCACCTCGCCCGAACGCGCGGCCGTCAGGATCGCGAACTCCAGCGCCAGGCGGCTGTAGCTCTCGCGCTGGCGCAGCCGCGGAATGAACGCGGGCACATTGGCATACGCCATCGCCGCGAAGTGACCGTCCTTCTTGGGCTGACGCGGCAGGCCCTTGGTAATCGCGCGCATCGGTGCCTCGCTATCGCGATAACCCGACGCATAGGCCCAATCGAGCACCGTGCCGATCCGCTGGCGCACCCGCCGCGCGGTCTCAGGCTTGGCGAGCCAGATCTCGGCGAGCACGTTGCGGATCATCGGGCCGGTGATGTCGTTGACCTGCATATTGCCTAGCTGCGGGAAGACATAGGCCTCTAGCGTGTTGAGCCACTGCTGTTCGTGTTTTTCGTTGCGCCACGTCTTGCGGTGCTGCGCCAGCACCTTGGCGGCCGCCTCCCGGAATGTCGGGATGCCCTGCGCCTTGCGGCGCTCGAACAGCGGGTCGAGGCCCATCTCGACCCAGGTCCGCACCTCGGCCGCGCGCTCGCGCGCCAGCTTCAGCGAAACTTTCGAAGCGCTGCCCAGCCCGAAGTCGCGGCGGGTATTGTGTTTCTGGACCCGGACGATCCAGCTTTTCGAGCCGCTCGGCTGCACGACCAGAAAGAGACCGTCGCCATCGCCGAAACGGCCCGGCCGGGTGGCCGCATTCACAGCGGCTTTAGAGAGCTTTCCCATAGCCAATTTTCCCACATTTCTTTCCACAAATCCAATCGGACACCGGTGGATCAGCAGGGACCGCGTGGGACCCGAATCGCGAACTAGACCTTGATAAGGCTTAGCTTTTCTCGGTCATCGGTGGAAATTGGGAAACAAGGTCTTGGCGGAGCGGGTGGGATTCGAACCCACGATGGGCTTTTGACCCATACACACTTTCCAGGCGTGCGCCTTCGACCACTCGGCCACCGCTCCGCATGCCTGCTGGCTAGGCGCGCGGCCCTAGCGACGCCCGCGCTTTGGCGCAAGGCGGCGTGCTGACGCTTGGCATGATGGCGTGCTCTGGTGTAAACGAGTCGCGCACGAAAAGGCTGGCGCCGTGCGGCTCGGCATTCCCGGCAGACGCCCAGCCTCGAAGGCCCCTTCCCGCGCGAGCGGAAAGGGGTCTTTTCGTTTCAGCGACATCGCGGCACAAGACGATCCATGAGGATAGCCTTCATCAGCTTCGCCGCTGCGCTCGCAATTGCCCTGCCCACCGCCGCGCAGGAAGCGCCGAAGGGGGCGCCGTCGCCGGGCGAGATCGTCGCCGCGGCGCCGGCGCAGGATTGGGTGGCGATCGCGCCGAATGATCTGCTGGTGATGACCCTCGCCCCAATTCGCGATGGCCATGAGCGCCAAGTGATCATCCAGCTCATGCCGCCGCCCTTCTCGCAAGGCTGGGTCGGCAATATCCGCAAGCTCGCCGCCGCGCATTGGTGGGACGGGCTCGCGATCACCCGCGTCCAGGACAATTACGTCGTGCAGTGGGGCGATCCGGATGCGGACGATAAGACCAAGGCGAAGCCGCTGCCGGTAAGATTGGCAAAGGTGCCGGAAGCCAACTACACCACCCGGATCCGGCCTTCGATGCTTATCGGCGGCGACCCATCGGGCATTGTCCTGTTGCCCGCGACCACGCTGGGAAAGAGCGATGCCTATGCACGACAAACGGGCTTCTTCGGAGGCTGGCCGGTGGGGCTCAATCTGATCGCCTCAACGGTGTGGCCCGTCCACTGCTATGGCATGGTCGGCGTGGGCCGGAACTATTCGCCCGACACTGGATCAGGTGCGGAGCTCTATACCGTGATCGGCCACGCGCCGCGGCATCTCGACCGCAACATCGCGCTGGTCGGGCGCGTGGTCGAGGGGATCGAGCACCTCTCCAGCCTGCCGCGCGGCACCGCGGCGCTTGGCTTCTACGAAGAGCGCGAGCAGCTTGTACCGATCGTCTCGGTCCGGCTTGCCAGCCAGCTTCCGCCCCCCGAGCGGCCGACTTTCCAGTATCTTTCGACCGAGAGCGATAGCTTCGCTCGCTATGCCGACGCGCGCGCCAACCGCCGCGATCCCTTCTTCATCGTCCCTGCAGGGGGTGCCGACATCTGCAACATCCCGGTCCCTGTTCGCCGCGCACCGACTACCGGGGGATAGGCAAGAACGCGGTTCTTGCGCTCCAACCGCAAGCTACCGCTGGGCTAGCGCAACGTGAGGCATTCACCGGGCCCAAACTGCGGCACTTCAAGACCTTGCTTCCAACCGTCGGTTTACATCGGACGGTGGGTTGTTCGAATCGCTTGTTCGCGCAATGTTCTGCCGCATGGTCGCAGCTTTTCGGTGCTCGCATCTCGGGATAGCCCCGTGCTCCCGTTCGCAGTGGCGTTGCCGCCAACAGCCATGACAGATTATTCACAGCCGAAGCCGATCGATCCGATCCGCCATCAACCCAATGGCAAGCTCCGGATCGAATGCCGTTGCGGACGCATTGTGATCTGCTTGCTGCGCGATTTTGCGCACGAACGCAGGTTGGACGAAACCATGCGAATACACGAGATGATCGCGCGATTGCGCTGTCGGTCATGCGGGGACAGGCCGCGGTTTGCCGAGGTGACGCGACGTCCGCGCAGCTTTGGGCATGCCTATTGGGGAACCGGACGCAGCGAGCGCGCGCTCTGGCCGCGCTCGCGAGATTTTTAGGTTAGCGGTCGGGGAGCCCGCCGGCCGAAGCGTGAGCCAGACGATTGGTCTGAGCCACTCGCTCCATCAGCTCGATCCTGTTGCCAAAGGGATCGGTGATATCGCCGCGAATGTAGCCCCCCAATGGCTTGCCAGCCGTAAAGGGCACGCCCGCCATCTCTAGCCGCTGGACCAGTGCCGCCAAATCGCGGACCAGTAGCGCAGGATGGGCCTTTCGCGAGGGGCGGTGCCCCTCCTCCACGCCGAGGTGCACATGCGCCGATCCCCCCGCAAACCAGCAGCCGCCGCTTACAGCCAAATGCGCGGGTTTGGTTAGCTCGTGCATGCCAAGCACGCCGATATAAAACCGACGCGCCTGCTCTTCACCGCCATGCGGCATGGCAAGTTGCACGTGATCGATCCCAATAATGCTCATAATCGCTCCGGCGTCATATTCGTTCGGCCTGTGCTACCGCGTCGCTTGCCCGCAAGGCGCTCAAAACTCGGTTGAGGTGAGTAAGATTCTGGATTTCCAGATCCAGCTCATAAGTTGTGAAGGGATGATCTAGCTGGGTTTGTGCCAGATTCTTCACATTGCATTGGTTTTGTGCGCAAATTCCGGCCATTTCCGCAAGCGTGCCCGGCCGGTCGTATAGCGTCACCCGCAGCCGGCCTACCGCTCCTGCGGCGCGCTGGCCCCAATCGAGGTCAATCCAATCGGCATCTTGTCCGCTGGCTAGCTCCTGGCAATCAATTGTGTGCACCTCGACCCGCTCACCGCTGCGGCGCGTGCCGACAATTCGGTCTCCTGGCACAGGGTGGCAGCAGGTCGCGAGCGTGTAGCCGACGCCAGGGGTGAGCCCCCGTATCGAAAGCGGCGTCTTGCTCCAGTCGGGCGCCTCGGGAATGTCGGCGGTGCAGCCCGGCACCAGCGCTTCCATCACGGCGCGATCCTCGATCCGCCCCGCACCGATCGCATAATAAAGGTCGTCTTCTTCCTCGAATCCGAGCCGGTCGACCGCCAGCCCGATCGCCTTCTTGCCGATCCGCGCCGGAACGCGGCTGGCAATATCGGAAAAGAGCTTCTTGCCCATGTCGGCGACTTCGGCCCGCTCGCGCAGTCGCACCGCCCGGCGCACGGCTGCTCGCGCCTTGCCGGTGACGACGAACCCTAGCCAGGAAAGCTGCGGCTCGGCGTCCTTGCCTTTGATGATCTCGACGACATCGCCATTGGCCAGCGGCGTGCGCAGCGGAACATGCCGCCCGTTGATCCGCGCCCCCACGGTCTGCGCGCCCAGCTTGGTATGGACCGCGAAGGCGAAATCGACGGGGGTCGCGCCCTTGGGCAGCTGAAACAGCGCCCCCTTGGGCGTGAAGGCGAAGATGCGATCCTGGTAGATCGCCATGCGCGTGTGTTCGAGAAGCTCCTCGGCATCGTGGCTGGCATCGACGATTTCGATCAGATCGCGCAGCCAGCCAACCTGGCCATCGGGCCGGTCGCCCTGTTTGTAGGCCCAGTGCGCCGCGAGCCCGAATTCGTTCAGCCGATGCATCTCGCTGGTACGGATCTGCACCTCGACCCGCATAGAATTCTCATACATCAGGCTGGTGTGCAGGCTACGGTAGCCGTTGGTTTTGGGCGTCGAGATATAATCTTTGAAGCGGCCGGGCAGGAACTGCCAGGTGGTGTGGAGGACGCCCATCGCACGGTAGCAGTCGGCCTCGTTCTCGGTGACGACGCGGAAGGCCATGATGTCCGTCACCTGTTCGAAGCTGACATGGCGCTCGGCCATTTTGCGCCAGATCGAATAGGGGTGTTTCTCGCGCCCCGACACCTCCACCTTGAGCCCAGCTTCGGCCAACGCCTGTTTTATCTTCAGCGCGATCGCGTCGACTTGCCCGCCGTCCTGCGCACGCAACTGCGCGAGGCGGTCCATGATCAGTCGAGAGGCTGCGGGCTCGAGCTGCTCGAAGGCGAGAAGCTGCATCTCGCGCATATATTCGTACATGCCCACCCGCTCAGCGAGGGGAGCGTAAATATCCATGGTCTCGCGAGCGATGCGCTGGCGCTTCTCGGGGTTCTTGATGAAGTGCAGCGTGCGCATGTTGTGCAGCCGGTCGCCCAGCTTCACCAGTAGCACGCGAATGTCCTCGCTCATGGCGAGAAGGAACTTGCGCAGGTTCTCCGCCGCGCGCTCGTTCTCGGGCATCTGCTCGATTTTGGAGAGCTTGGTCACGCCATCGACCAGACGCGCAACATCGGGGCCGAAATGCTCCTCGATATCCTCGATCGTGGCTAGCGTGTCCTCCACCGTATCGTGGAGGAGCGCGGTGGCGATGGTTTCCTGGTCGAGCTTAAGATCGGTCATCAAGCCAGCCACTTCGACCGGGTGGCTGAAGTAAGGATCGCCGCTCGCCCGGATCTGCGTACCGTGCTTCTGCACGGTATAGACATAGGCGCGGTTAAGCATCGCCTCGTCGGCGTCCGGGTCGTAATCCTTGACCCGTTCTACGAGTTCATACTGTCGCAGCATCACAATCTATCTTGGAGCGAATTTGCTGCGATGCAACGCAATAGCTGGGCTGAAGGCTATTTACCGTCTCGCACGACCTTATCGACCGCCGCCTGCGTGACCGAGTGGTAGCTCGCTCGGGTGCGGTCGTAGATGCGGTGCGCGATCGGCCTGCCCCAATCGCCCTTACCCATCAGCGTGGCGAAAAGCGGCCGAACGAATTTGGTACGGCCGACGTTGGCTAGGAACTGCTCGGCCTGCGGCACAGCGGGCTCATAGCGGTTCGCGAGCGCGAGGTTCAGCCATAGGAACAGCTCCTCATTGTTGCCCGTGCGCGACAGGCCGAGCGACGCATCGAGTGCGCGCAAGTCGCTCGCGGCAAGCTCCTGCGGCAAGGTCTGCAAGAAGCGCTGCCGCTCGGCCGAGGTCCAGCTTGTCCAACGCTCCGGCATGGCGCGGTTCTGCGCATAACGGCGCGCCGCGTCGTCCACTTCCGCAAAGGCAGCGGCATCGGGGCGCCAGACATTGGCGGGCAGGCCGGGCGCATAAATCCATTCGCGCAGGCGCAGCGCCTGCGCCTCCGCCGGACTATGCGCGAGGTTACGCTCCATGTCGGCCAGCATCATCGCCGAGGTCGCCGGCTGAAAGGCATGCTTGTCGAACCATTGCCGCAACCAACGGTCGAAACGCTCGCGGCCGACCGCATTCTCGACCGTGCGCAGAAACGCCGCGCCCTTGTTGTAGATGATCGCCGAGCCGGCGCTTTCGGTCCCTTCGGGCTTGTGCAGTGCTGTGCCCGGCGCGGTGTTGCCGACCTCCGCAAGCGCCCGCTCAATTTCGGCGAAATCCAGCAGCGCTTCCTGCGTGGCGCGCTTCTTGCCATAGATCGCCTCGACGATCCGGTTCTCGAAATAGGTCGTCACCCCCTCGTTGAGCCAGCTGTCGGTCCAATTGGCGTTGGTTACCAGATTGCCCGACCAGCTATGCGCCAGCTCATGCGCGACCAGTCCGGTCAGGCTCTTGTCCCCCGCGATGAAGGTAGGGGTAAGGAAGGTCATCACCGGGTTTTCCATGCCGCCGTAGGGGAAGGCGGGCGGCAGCACGATCATGTCGTAGCGGCCCCAGCGATAGGGGCCGTAAAGCCGCTCTGCCGCACCCACCATCGCCTCGGTATCCGCGACCTCGGCGGCTGCGCGCGGCAGCACGCTGGGCTCCGCCCAGACGCCGGTGCGGGGGCCCAGGCTGGCGAAGTCGATATCACCCGCTGCAATCGCGATCAGATAGGGCGGCACCGGCTTGTCCATCACGAAGCGGAAGGCCCGGCGCCCGTCAGGCAACACCTCCGGCTCGCCCTGCTGGACTCCGGACATGACTACATCGAGCGGAGCAGGCGCGGTAATGCGCGCCTCCCAGGTCTGGCGGATGCCGGGACTATCCTGCGTGGGGATCCAGGTGCGGTTGAGTGTTGGTTGGCCCTGGCTAAAGAGGAATGGGTGGACCTTGCCTGCGGTCTGTTCCGGGCTGAGCCACTGCAAGGCCTCGGCTTTGGGAGAGGCGGAGTATTGCAGGATGAGCCGCCGCCGTTCCCCGCCAGGCCCGATGGCGATCGTGAGCGGAGCGCCCTTGTCGCCCTCGGCAGCGCCGGTGGTGAAGGCAAGATCGCGGCCACGCTCGTCCGTTACCCGGGTCACCGCCAACCCATGGCTGTCCAGCACGATCTCTTGGGCGCCGGGTGCGGCCAGCACTTCGAGTGTTGCAGTACCGCCAACCGCCTTGCGGTCGAAATCCAGCGCCAGGTCGAGATCGACATGAGTCACCCGCGCAATCTCAGGCCGGGCATAGCTTTGGCTGTCGCGAGCATCCGCGCTAATCAGGATAGGCGCGATCATGCCGGGTGCACGATCATCGCCAGCGGTCATGCTGGTGCAGGCGGCGGTGGACACGGACAGCAGAAGTGCAGCGGCAAAACGGCGCATCGGAAACTCCGGTTGTTTTCGGTCAGGTAACAAACCGGGGCTTGCTAGGGTCCGAACGACGTGCCGTCGAGGCGCTCACTGAACCTTGGAGAAGGCCTCGATCCGGTCGATCCGTCCGGAGACAACCAGTTCGTCGTCCGGAAGCACGATCGTGTCCGGCACTGCGTGAATGAAGTCCTCGCCCGCGCGCTTCACGCCCACCACCGTCACGTCATGCTTCTTGCGGCACTGGCTGGTCACCAGCGGCAGGCCGACGATCGATTCAGGCGCCTGCAAGCGGGCAATGCCGAACTCGTCGCCGAAGGAGATGAAATCGAGCAAGCGTTCATTGAGCAACCGGGCAATGCGCTCGCCCATTTTCTGCTCAGGGAAGACCACGTGATGCGCCCCCGTCCGCTCGAGAATACGGCCGTGCCGTTCGTTATTCGCCTTTGCCCAGATGTTGGGCACGCCAAGGTCGGTGAGCGCGAGCACCGCAAGCACGCTTGCCTCTATATCGCCAATGCCAACGACGGCGGAGCTAAAGTCGACCGCGCCAAGCCTTTTCAGAACCTCGATCTCGGTGGAATCGGCTTCGATCACTTGAGTAAGCGTCTGTTTGTGTTCATCCACGATTTCAGGGTCGCTATCGATGCCAAGCACTTCGTGCCCCATTCGCTCGAGCGTCACGGCGACCGCGCTGCCGAATCTGCCCAGTCCCGTGACCAGCACGGGCTCGCGTTTCTCAGCCGACAATGGGATTCTCCTCGGGGTAACGATAGGGACGGTCGGCCCCGCCCAGAGCGAGCGCTGTAGCGGCGGTAATAGTGCCGACGCGACCGATAAACATCAGCGCCGTCAGCACCAGCAGCGCCGAAGGCGGCAATTGCGCGGTGATGCCTGTCGAGAGGCCGACTGTGGCAAATGCCGATATCGTCTCGAACAGGACATCCTGCAGCGGCAGGCGGGTAACCGAGGTGATGAACATCGTGGCCCCGAGAATGAGCAGCAAGGCGATCATCACCACGCTCAGTGCCTGACGCTCGATCGCACGGCCGAAGCGGCGTCCAAACATCGAAGCGTCCCGGCGCCGCAACACTTCCGACAGCACGATCGCCAGCAATACGAAGAAAGTCGTGACCTTCACCCCGCCCGCGGTTCCCGCGCTGCCGCCGCCGATAAACATCAGCACATAATTCACCACCAAGGTTTCCTCACGGAATTCACCAAGGTTGAGGCTGTTGAAGCCGGCGGTGCGGGGCATCGCCGAATGGAACAGGGCGTTGATGAATTTGTCGAGCACACCCAGCCGACCAAGTGTTTGAGGGTTGCTCCACTCCATCACCAGATGCGCTATGAAGCCCGT
>ERZ1066119.847-NODE-847-length-19024-cov-9.862618_pt1 | contig 19024 bp, 20 predicted proteins | sample MGYA00382766_ERZ1066119 | MGnify/ENA primary metagenome ERZ1066119 (study PRJEB33369, sample SAMEA5778349) | biofilm metagenome | biome: Industrial cooling water; feature: Water cooling tower basin; material: Biofilm | place: United Arab Emirates | collected...
ATCGACATGAGCGAGTTCATGGAGAAGCACGCCGTCGCCCGCCTGATCGGCGCGCCCCCGGGCTATGTCGGCTATGAGGAGGGCGGCGTGCTGACCGAAGCCGTCCGCCGCCGCCCCTATCAGGTCGTGCTGTTCGACGAGGTGGAGAAGGCGCACGGCGACGTCTTCAACGTCCTCCTCCAGGTGCTCGACGACGGCCGCCTGACCGACGGGCAGGGCCGCACGGTCGATTTCTCGAACACGCTCATCATCCTGACCTCGAACCTGGGCTCGCAGTTCCTGAGCCAGGTCGCGGACGACGCAGACGTGAAGTCGGTCGAGCCGCAGGTGATGGAGATCGTGCGCGCACACTTCCGGCCGGAGTTCCTGAACCGGCTGGACGAGATCATCCTGTTCCACCGCCTGGGGCAGCAGCACATGGCGCCGATCGTCGACATCCAGGTCGCCCGCCTCGGCCGGCTGCTGGAGGATCGCAAGATCTCGCTGGCGCTCACCGACGCGGCGCGCGCCTGGCTGGGGCGGGTCGGATACGACCCCGTCTACGGAGCGCGACCGCTGAAGCGCGCCGTGCAGCGCCACTTGCAGGACCCGCTCGCCGACCTGATCCTGCGCGGCGAGGTGAAGGACGGCGCGACCGTCAGCGTCGACGAGGGCGACGGCAAGCTGATGCTGGCGGCCGCGTGAGCGCCCGGTTCCGCCTGTCGCCCGGCATCGACCGGGCCGCCTTGCGCGCGCGGTTCGGGCGCGAGCGGCGGGTCCGGATCGCACCGTTCCTGGTCGAGGAGGACGCGGCGGCGCTTGCCGCGCACCTCGCCGACCGGGACGACTGGAAGCAGGTGCTGAACTCGGGCGACAAGGTGTTCGAGATGGACCGGGTGCAGCTCGCCGCGCTCGACCCGGCACAGGCGGCGCGGCTCGATGCCGCCGTTCACGCATCGGCGCGCGACGGCTTCCAGTTCCGGTTCGGCTCGATCCGCGTCCCCGATGATGACGCGGAGCGGACCGGCGACGGCCGCGCGCTCGCCGCCTTCGCGCGCTTCATGTCGGGGCCGGAGGTGCTCGCCCTGATGGTGAACGTGATGGGACCATCGGACATCGCCTTCGCGGATGCGCAGGCGACCCGCTACGGCCCCGGCGACTTCCTGACCGCGCACGACGACGAGATCGCCGGCAAGCACCGGCGCGCGGCCTATGTTTTCGGGCTGAGCCGCGACTGGCGCGCCGAATGGGGCGGGCTGCTGCTGTTCCACGAAGCGGGGGGCGAGGTCGCGGGCTTCGCGCCCCAGTTCAACGCGCTCAACCTCTTCGCCGTGCCCCAGCCGCACAGCGTCAGCCTGGTCGCGCCCTTCGCGCCGCGCGAGCGCCTCTCCGTCACCGGCTGGCTGCGCGCCCGCAGCTAGTCGCGCGGGAGCGCGACCAGGTCGAGATGCAGGAACACCTGCCGGCCATGGGCCGGGGCATGCGCCCGGCGCAGCCAACCGGGAATGAGGAACAGCTGGCCGGCCTTGGGGTGTAGCCGGTGCACCGGCTCGTCCGGATCCTTCGCGAAGCGGAGGCTCGGCGCCTCCAGCAGCACCAGCGGCGAGCGCGGGTCCTCCAGCTCGATCGCGCCGCCGGCCGCGCCTTCGACGCAGTAGATCGCCGACCAGAAGGCGGCCGGCGCAAACGCGGGGAGCGTCCTTGCGCCGGGTGGCAAGAGGACGGCTTCGAGATCGCACCGCCAGCCGAAGCGATCGCGCCCGCCCGCCGCAATATCGACGCTATGCTGCCGTGCCAGCGCCAGCACGTCCTGCATGAGCGTCGCCGCGGCAGCCCCGCCCCAGTCCTGCTTCAACGGCCCGCTCCGCCAGCCTCCGCCCGGCGCCTCGCCGGCCGAAGGCGCAGCGGCCGCCGTCGCGATCGCCGCGCCCAGTTCAGCGTTCAATCCCGCACCGTCGATCACCGCCGAGATGAGCGGGGTTGCGAAGACGGGCTGCATGTCCATCACGCCGCCTCGAAGCGCGCCGTGAAGTTCATCGCGATGGAGATGCGGGAGCCCTGCCCGCGATACGGCCGGACGCTGTGCATCAGCCAGGAGGGAAACATGACGAGCCGCCCGGCGCTGGGGCGGAACCATACCTCCTGGCTGTCGTGCCGGCCGTCGGGCTTGCGCCAGCGCAGGTCGGGGGTGCGGGCGCGCACCATCGGCATGCGCGGGTCGAGGAAGACGAGCTCCCCGCCCAGCGCGCGGTCGGGCGAGCCGCCATAGCCGTCCTCAACATAATAGACGGCCGACCAATAGGCGCCGGGATGCGAGTGGGTCTGGTTGGATGCGCCCGGCTGCGAGATATTCGCCCACATGTTGCTGATCCAGCGCGGGCGTCTTCCGTCGAGATCGCGGGAGGCAGCCTCGCACCGCGCCTGCACATGCGCGAGCAGGCGGCGGGCGGCATCCCCGCCCCACTCCGGCATGCGGTCGTCGGATTGCCAGCCGAGAACGTTCGACAGCTGCACGCCCGTCGTCTGGCGCTGCCGCTCGAGGATCGCTGCCTTGAGCGGGCCCAGAGCGGCGGCCCCCTCCGCCCAGACTTCGGTCAGGAGCGATGTGGTGAAGAGCGGCGAGACCTGGACCTGCGTGGCGACCATGCATGCATCCTGGCCGGAACGAGCACGCAAAAAAAGGGGCAGGCTCGCGAGAGCCCGCCCCCTTTCTTCCTAGATATCGCGACGGCTCAGAAGCGGACGCGCCCGCTGACGAAGAACGACCGGCCCAGCACGTCGTAGGTGCTCGGGAAGGTGTTCGTCTGCTCGCCCGACCCGCCGCTCTGCGCGGAGGCCAGCAGCGGCGGCTGCTCGTCGAACAGGTTCGAGACACCGGTGTTCAGGCTGAAGGTGTCGGTGACGTTGGCCGACACGGTCAGGTCGAAATAGCTGCGGGAAGGCAGCCGCTCGACCGCGAACAGCACCGCGTCGTTGTCGTCGCGCACCGAGCCCAGGTAGCGCCACTGCAGCGAGCCGCGGACGCCCTCCGTGCCCAGCGTCAGGCGGGCGGTGTGCCGCCACTTGGGCAGCGGCACGCCCGTCGTTCCGCCAGGGCTGGCTGGCGAGCATAGGTTGCCGTAGCGGCCCTCGCACTCGCGAACGATCGGCAGGCCCTGGACGGGGGTGAAGCGGTAATTGAGCAGCCGCGTCCCGTTGAAGCTGAAGCCGATCGACCCGCCTTCGATGCCGAACAGGTTACCCGGCTTGTAGGTGTAGTTGACGCCGACATCGATGCCGTCCTGCTTCAGGCCACCGGTGTTGTTGTTGCGGTCATTGATCGCTTCGATCTGCCCGAGCGAGTTGCGGGTGATCAAGCGGCAATAGTCTTGCAGCTGCAGCTGGAAGCAGGCGTTGCCGATGTTCTGCGTGCCGACCCGGGCGATATAGTCGGAGATCTCGATGTTGTAATAGTCGACCGTCGCCGTGAAGCCCGGCAGGAACTGCGGCGTCAGGATCACGCCGACGGTCCAGGTGTCCGCCGTCTCCTCTCGCAGGTTCGCGTTGCCGCCGAGGAACGTCGGCGGGTTGACGATGGTCGCCAGGCCCAGATTGGTGCGCGCAACCGGATCGGCGAGGACCGCCGCCGGGATGCCCTGCGCCTGGCAGAAGGCGTTGAGCGAGCCGCCCGGAGCAGCCGCGGCTACGTTGCAGCCCTCGATGTTGCCCGAGAAGGACACCGTGTTGCCGAGGAACAGCTCGTTGACGCTCGGGCCGCGGATCGCGCGGCTATACTGACCACGGAAGGTGATGTCGCGGACCGGCGCGAAGATGCCGTTCAGCGCATAAGTGTACACAGTCCCCGGCGCATTCGAGTAGTCGGAGACGCGACCCGCCGCGTTCAGCTCGAGACGATGGATGAAGGTGTCGTTGGCGAGGGGAACGTTGAGCTCGGCGAACGCCTCGCGCACGCTGTACGAACCTGCTGTCGGTCGGCCCGGGTTGAAGCCGGCGACGTTGCCCGAGGCCAGGAAGGAGTCCGGCGTGACGGAGCCGCTCTCGTTGCGCCACTCGCCGCCGACCGCCAGGCCGACGGGCCCGGTGCCGAAGTCGAACAGGTTCGGATTGGTCAGCGCGAAGATCGCGTGCTCGGTCTTGTACTCCTGCAGGTTGGTCGCGCCGATCGCGAGATAGTTGATCGCCGCCTGCGAGATGTTGCCGATCCCGAAGATGTTGGCCGGCACGCAGCCAGCCGCGCGGGCGGCGGCATCGGCGCAGACCAGAGTGCCGCCGTTCGGCGCACCCGCGATCGGGAACGGAGAGATGGTGGTGCCGCTCTGGAACGCGGTAGTCGTCGCCGCGATGAAATTGCTGATCGCGATGTTGCCGTTCTGGCGCTGCGCGTTGCGCGTCCGGGCGTACATGTACGACCCGTCATAGCTCCAGTTGCTGCCCAGGTCGCCGCGCATGCCGACCATGATACGGTAGGCATTGCGGTCGTCGTTGTTTTGGCGCGGCCCCAGCGGAACCGTACGGTATCCGAAGCTGGGGAAGCGCACATATCCGTCGTTGGCGACGTCCAAGCCCGCCGTCGTTTCCGCCGCGTCGATCGCCGCCAGGCCGGCGCGAACATTCGGCGCGAAGAAGGGCGAGTTCGTCTGGACGCGCAGCGCCCCCAGCGAACCGTTACCGAACGGCGTCGAGTTCGCGATCGGGGTCGCCGCGAGCTCGGTCGTGACCCGGTTGTTGATGAACTGCGCCGAGATGTACGGGACGAGCGCCTCGGTGATCTCGTAGTGCGCCTGCGCCGAGATCAGGAACCGCTCCTGCGGCACCTGGAGGTAGTTCACCGGCGCGAAGTTATAGGAATCCGTCGTGTCGACGAACGGCCCGAGCGTTCCGTTCGGGTTGAAGTCGACGTTGAGTGTGCTGCCGGTACCGAACAGAGTACCAGCCGCCGCGGCTTGCGCAGCCGACAGCAGGACGCGCGTTTGTGGGCCGCTCGGCGAACCGGCGACGATCGTGGTCGGCGGCGTGGTCGCGGTTCCTGCGACGTTGGTCAGCGCGAACTGGCCGAAGGAGCGTGCGCCAGCAAAGGTGCCGGAACGCTTCAGATAGCCGACGTGCACGGTCGCATTGCCGCGCCCATCCTGGAAGTTGGCGCCGATGGTGCCGTTGATGTCCCAGATCTGGCCGTCGCCGCGCTCGGTCACGTTGTACTGCGACTGGAGGTCGAGACCCTCGAAGTTCTTCTTCAGGACGAAGTTGACGACGCCCGCGATCGCGTCCGAGCCGTACACCGCCGAGCGGCCGCCGGTCACGACGTCGACGCGCTCGATCAGCGCCGCCGGGATGGTGTTCAAGTCGACGGTCTGCGTGACGTCGAACGAAACGTACCGCTTGCTGTCGACCAGCACGAGCGTGCGCGCCGCGCCAAGGGCGCGGAGGTTGACGGTCGCAACGCCGCCACCCGGGTTGTTCGACGTGGAAGACGTCGTCGCCGTGATCTGCGGGACGTCCTTCAGCACGTTCTCGATGTTGGCCGAACCCGCCTGAAGCGCGATTTCCTCGGCGCCGACGACCGCCACCGGCGCGGCGGACTCGATGTCAGGGCGCGCGAGGCGCGAGCCGGTGACGACGACGTCGTCGCTGGTCTGAGACGCGGTCGCGTCGTCCTGCGCGGTGGACACGTCCTGCGCGCTGCCCGAAACCGTTTGCGCGCCGGCGGGAGCGGCGATCGCGGCGAACGACGCCAACAGCGTCGTCGCCAACAGGCGATTGCGTACGGAAACCATCGTTCGTCCCTCCTGAACCCGAATAATCGTGCGTAAAACGCAACACGAAAAACTATTGATGCCGCTCCCTAACGTTCCGACCGAAGCCGACACAAGGCGAGCCCCATGCCGTTGCGGTGTTTTGCGGAGCGCTGTAACCAAAATGCCACGCCCATGCGGGACGGATTCTCGGGCGCGGTTTGGGGAGATGCCCTTGTTCGCTTTGATGATTTTGGCGGCGCTCGGCGGTCAGTCGGCCCCGGCCAGAGCCGAAGGCCCTCCGGCCCCCTTGCGAGCGCTGACCGCGTGCCGCGCGCTGACCGAACCCTCGGCGCGGCTCGCCTGCTTCGACAAGGCGTCGGCCGAGCTGGAGACCGCGGTCGCGGCCAAAAGCGTGGTCGTGCTCGACAGGACGGAGGTGACGCAGACGCGCCGCTCGCTGTTCGGCCTGCGCCTGCCGAAGCTGAAGATCTTCGGCGGCGGCGACGATGAGGGTGGCGAGGAGCTGAAGGAGCTCACGGCCAAGGTGACCGAGGTGCGCCCGCTCGGCTACGGCAAGTTCCGGCTGGTCCTGGAGGACGGAGCGCCGTGGGAGACAACGGAAGCGCTCGGCACCTTCGCCAGGCCCCCGGCAGTGGGTGATACGGTGAACATCCGGCGCGGCATGGCGGGCTATTTCCTGAAGGTCGGCGGCCAGAGCGCCGTGCGCGCGCGGCGGGTGAACTAGCCGGGCGGCGGCCCCGCCGCGAGCAGCGGGTCAAGCCGCGCCCCGCGCCAGGTCAGCCCCCAGTGCAAATGCGGCCCCGTCGCGCGGCCGGTCGCGCCGACCGCGCCGACCGGCTGGCCGGCCGCGACCTGCTGCCCCTCGGTCACGTCGATGCGGGACAGGTGCATCAGCGCGGAGCCGAGCCCGCCGCCATGGTCGATCAGGAGCAGCCGCCCCTCCAGCGTGAAGGGCGGGTCCGCGGCGAGCGTCACCCTTCCCGCCGCCGGCGCGCGCACGACCGCGCCGGCCGGTGCGGCGATGTCGATCCCGCCATGATAGCCGCCGGGCACGCCCTGGTAGATGCGCTGCGCCCCGAACAGGCCCCGGATGTGGCCGACGAGCGGCCAGCGGATCGGCTCCAGCCAGCCGGTCGCGTCCGTGCCCTGCGCCCGCGCTGCGGCGATGCGCGCGAGCTCGGCCGGGCGGCGCGCATCGAAGCGGGGCGGGCGGTAGGGCGCGTTCACCCGCTCGATCCGCCAGGCGCGCGCCGCCACGGCGAGCGGCGCCTCGACCTCCGTCCCGTCGCGAAGCGTCGCGACCAGGCTCCCCGTCGCTGGCGCGTCACGGTCCAGCCCGACCATGAACCGTCCCCCGGATAGCGCCGCGGGCGTCTCCTGCGTCCCCGATCGCAGCCGCAGCGCCACGACGTCGCCGCGCACCGTGCCCCGAAGCAGTCCGCCCTGCGTAGCCGCGCCGTCCCAGACGACGGGCGCCGAGGCCTGCGCCGCCGCCAGCGCGAACGCCGCGATCAGCAGCCGCATCGGCCTGGCCTCAGCGCGGCGCCATCTGTTCGCTGGCGATCTGGGCGGTGGCGTACGCCTCCTGCCGCCGCACGTTCCAGTAGCGCAGCTCCTCCAGCGGGATGCGCGCGCCGGAGACCGCGCACATGACGTGATCGCCGGGCGACAGCACGCGGAAGCCGTTCGCCATGTAGTAGAGCCGCGCCGGGCGATCGGTGTTGGACATCAGCATCGTGCGTTACTCGCTACAGCAGGGTCGGCTGGCCCGGCGCGGGTGCCGCGCGCGGGCGCGCGGGCCGGGGCCTCGCATAGGCGGCAGCGTCCCGGCCCTCAACCGTCACGTCCACCGCCTGGCTGTCACGGAAGCGTAGCGTCAGCGCCCCTGCCGCGCGCGCGGCCGCCGCCCCGATCAGCGTCGCGCCGTCGCGCGTGGTCACCCGGGCATAGCCGCGATCGAGCACGGCGTCGGGATTGAGCGAGGCCAGCACCCGCGCGTCCGCCCGCCATCGCGCCCGCGCGCGCTCCAACCGTCGGTCGAGCAGCGCCGGGCGCAGCACCGCCGCGATCCGCTCCAGCCCGCCCCGCGCCACCCCGACGCGCCGCTCCAGCCCGCGGTCGAGCCGCTGACCCCAATCGTCGGCCCGCTGCCGCTGCGGCCCGAGCAGCCGGTCCCGCGTCGGCAGGCAGCGGGCGAGCGCGTCGAGCCGCTCGCGTCCGCGCTCCTGATAGCGCCGGGCGCAGCGCGCGATGCGGGCCGCGTGCGTGTCCAGCTGGAGCCGAAGGTCGGCCAGCACCGGCACGGCCAGCTCCGCCGCCGCGGTCGGCGTCGGCGCGCGCAGGTCGGCGGCATGGTCGCACAGCGTAGTGTCGGTCTCGTGCCCCACCGCCGAGATGACGGGAATCGGCGAGGCGGCGACCGCACGCACCACCGCCTCCTCGTTGAACGCCCAGAGGTCCTCGATCGAGCCGCCGCCGCGCGCGACGATGACCAGATCGGGCCGCGTCTCGGCCGGCATCGCGCCAAACCCGGCGAGCGCGGCGGCCACCTCCTCGGCCGCGCCCTCGCCCTGCACCTTGACCGGCCAGACGAGCACATGGGTCGGGCAACGGTCCCCCAGCCGATGCAGGATGTCGCGGATCACCGCGCCCGTCGGCGAGGTCACCACGCCGATCGTGCGCGGCAGGAAGGGCAGCGCCCGCTTGCGCGCCCCATCGAACAGCCCCTCGGCCGCGAGCTGCGCCTTGCGCTTCTCGAGGAGCGCCATCAGCGCGCCCGCGCCCGCCAGCTCCATGCGCTCGATCACGATCTGGTACTTCGACCGGCCCGGATAGGTGGTGAGCCTGCCGGTCGCGATCACCTCCGCCCCGTCCTCCGGCCGAAAGGCGAGACCGGCCGCCGCCGTGCGCCAGATCACGCCGTCGATCACCGCGTCCTCGTCCTTGAGGCAGAGATAGCAGTGGCCGGACGCGACGCGCTTGAAGCCGGAGATCTCGCCCCGGAGCCGAACGTGGCCGAACTCGCCCTCGACCATCCGCTTCAGCCGGCCCGACAGCTCGCTGACCGACAGGGCTAGCGCGTTGTCGCCCGGTATCGGCTCGGCTACGAGCCGCGCGGCTTCGGGAAAGGCGTCCGGCATGAATGTCCTGTTGATCGGCGGCGGCGGGCGCGAGCATGCGCTGGCGTGGAAGCTTGCGCAATCGCCCGGCCTAGATAGGCTCTACGCCGCGCCGGGCAATCCAGGGATCGCCCGCCACGCCATTCTGACGGAGCTGGATGTTGCCGATCACGCCGCGGTGGCGCGCTTCTGCCACGCCCGCAACATCGACCTGGTGGTAATCGGCCCGGAGGCGCCGCTGGTTGCGGGGCTCGCCGACGACCTGCGCGCAAAGGGGCTGGCGGTGTTCGGCCCGTCCCGGGCGGCGGCGCAGCTCGAAGGCTCCAAGGGGTTCACCAAGGACCTGTGCGCGCGCGCCGGCATCCCGACTGCGGGCTTTGTCCGCGCGGCCGATCGCGAGACGGCCGTGGCGGCGCTAGACCGCACCTTTCGCCTGCCCGTGGTGGTCAAGGCCGACGGGCTGGCCGCGGGTAAGGGCGTGACGATCGCCGGGACACGCGAGGAGGCCGTGGCCGCGCTCGATGCGATCTTCGCGAGCGGCGGCGAGGCAGTGGTCGAGGAGTTTCTGGAGGGCGAGGAGGCGAGCCTCTTCGTCCTGACCGACGGTCTCGCCGCCATCGCCTTCGGCACCGCCCAGGATCACAAACGCGTCGGCGAGGGCGACACCGGCCCCAATACCGGCGGCATGGGCGCCTTCAGTCCCGCGGCGAACCTTTCGCCCGAGCTGGAGGGTCGCGCGCTGGCGGAGATCGTCGCGCCGACGCTCGACGCCATGGTCGCGGCCGGCACGCCCTTCTCCGGCGTCCTCTACGCCGGGCTGATGCTGACCGCGAGCGGCCCCAAGCTGATCGAATACAACGCCCGGTTCGGCGACCCGGAATGCCAGGTACTGATGGCCCGGTTCGAGGGCGACTTGCTCGCCGCGCTGGACGCCGCGGCGCGCGGCCGGTTGGGCGAGCTGCCGCCGCAGCCCTTCTCGGCCGACGCCGCGCTGACCGTGGTGCTGGCGGCCGAGGGATACCCCGGACCCGCGCGCGGCGGCGGGCGGATCGGGGGGATCGAGGCGGCGGAGGCGACCGGCGCGGTCGTGTTCCAGGCGGGCACACGACAGGATGGTGACGTGCTGGTCGCATCTGGCGGCCGCGTGCTGGCGGTGACCGCCACCGGCCCGACCCTGGCCGACGCCCATGCCCGTGCCTATCGGGCGGTCGATGCGATCGACTTTCCCGACGGCTTTCATCGTCGCGACATCGGGGCGCGCGCTTTGGACGCGACACGATAGGGAACGGCCGATCTAGCCTGCGCTAAGCCGATTAGACCTCGCCCGCGGGCACGTAGCGGACTAGATCGGCGGCCATGAGCCAAGCCGCCGCGCCGTCCGCCGTCTCCACTCCGGGGGCAAGCCTCGTCCCCGACACGACCGAGCTGTTCACCGCCGCGCACCTCCTCTGGATCCTGCTGTTCGCCGCAGCCGTGCTCGCGCTGATCGTCTGGGGCATGCGGCAGAAGGCGCGCCGCCGGGCCGCCGAGCGGGAGGTGGAGGAGCACAACGCGCAGCTGCTCGCCGCTCCGCCGCCGGCACCCGCCCCCGTCGCTCCACCGCCGCCGCCTGTCGCGGCACCCATTCCGGCTCCGGTTCCGGTCCCGCCACCCGTTCCGGTTGCTCCGCCCGAGCCCGCTCCCGCCGCGCCCATCGCGTCGGAGCCCGACGTGGTCCCGCTCGGCCCCGCGCCCGCGCAGGCCGCGGTCGGCCCGGCGGACGGGCCGGTCACCCAGCTCAAGGGGCTTGGCCCCAAGGTCGCCGCCCGCCTGGCCGAGCTCGGCATCACCACCGTCGGCCAGATCGCCGCGCTGAGCGACGACGAGGCGAGCGCGCTCGACGCGCGCCTCGGCACCTTTTCCGGCCGCATGACCCGCGACCGCTGGCTCGAACAGGCGCGGTTCCTGGCTGCGGGCGATCGCGCGGGCTTCGAAGCCGTGTTCGGCAAGCTGAGCTGAGATTTCCATGCTCTTCGGTCCGTCGCCCCAGGCTTGACCCGGGGTGCAACTCACTCTCTGGTGCAGCGCTGGCGGCTCCTTGGACCCCGGCTCAGGGCCGGGGTGACGAAGAGCTCTATCAACGAGTCCGCGGCTCGCAGCGGTGCGAGCCTTCCACGACCCCGCGTCGCGCTTGCCACGCCGTTGGTCGGCGCGTGATCTGAGCGCCGATGCCCCTCACCTCGCTCGCGCTCGTCGTCCTCGCCGCGCTGATCCACGCCACTTGGAACCTGCTCGCCAAGCGCGCCGCGGATGCGGGCGCGGCGTTCGTCGCGGCCTATACCTTCGTCGCCTTTGTCGCCTACGCGCCCTGGATGGGGTGGCTGCTGTTCCACGGCGGTGTGACATGGAGCCTGCCCGTGGTCGCCTGCCTCGCCGCGAGCGGGCTGCTCCACCTCGTCTACAGCCTCGCCCTGCAGCGCGGCTACCGCGTGGCGGACCTGTCGGTCGTCTATCCCGTGGCGCGCGGAACGGGTCCGCTGGTTGCGTCCCTGGGTGCGTTCCTCCTTCTGGGCGAGCGGGCCAGCCTGGCCGGGTTGCTCGGCCTCGCCGCGGTCGTAGGCGGAATCGCGTTGATCGCGACCGACGGTCGGCTGGCGAACTTCGCCCGACCCGGAGCCACGCGCGGCGTCCGATGGGGCATCGGAACGGGCGTGCTGATCGCGCTCTACACCGTCACCGACGGCTGGGGCGTCGTGGCGCTAGGCATTCATCCGGTCGCGCTGGAATGGTGCGCGAACGCGATGCGCCCCTTCCTTCTCGCTCCCGCCCTCCTTCGCGACCCCGCGCGGGCCAGGTCGGCGATGCGCGGGCACTGGCTCGAGGCGGTCGGTGTCGGCCTGTTGGCGCCCTTGGGGTACATCCTGGTGCTGACCGCGCTCCAGCTCGGGGCGCCGCTCCATGTCGTCGCACCGACGCGCGAGCTGTCGATGATGGCCGGCGCGCTGCTCGCCTACCTGATCCTGCGCGAGCCCGTCGGCCCAGCCCGCCTCGGCGGCTGCGGGCTGATGGTGCTGGGCGTGGCGCTGCTCAGCCAGGGCTAGGCGGCCGCGCGGCCGCAAGCTAGCCTGTCCCGAAAGGGGACTCCGATGCGATTCTTTCACGCCGCGCCCGAGCCGCGGCCCCGCACGCTGTTGGCGCTGGAGGTTGGCGGCTTCCGCCTGTCGCTCACCCGAACCGGATCGGCCGCTGGCCCTGCTCAGGCCCGCCCGTTCGGCGTGGGCGCTTTCACCGGACTGGCGGTCGCGACGCTGGCGCTGGCCGGCGCGAGCGCCGCGCCCCGGCCCGAGGCGCTGACCCGCTACACGGTGTCCGTCGACGTACCGGCGCCCGTCGCACGCGTCGTCCGGCCCGCCCCGCGCCCCTCGCCCGGCCGGGTCTCCAGCAAGGCGGTGGCGGCGGCGGCCCCGGTCGACGCCCCGTTCGAAGGCGCGGACGCCCCTTACGTCGCGCGCGCCATGGCGACGGGTGCGTTCCAGGAGTGGATGGGCGCGGACGGACAGCTCCGCTTCCTTACCGCCGGTCCCGCCCGCACCGAAGGCGTACGCACCTGTCGCGACCTCGCGCTCCTGATCCGGCTGGCCGAAGGCGGCAGCCGGGTCCGCTCCGCCGAACGCTGCACCACCGAGCCGGTCAACGACGCTGCGACCGCCCCAGAGCCGACCCCGATCCCCGAAGAATAAGCTGTCTTACACGTCGGGGTCGTGCCAGCGCGGACGGGTGAGCAAGCTGCTTCTCTCCATCCGGTGCGCGGGCCGGCTCCGCTAGAGCGTCCGTCAGCGTCACAGCCAGGCCAAGGGGCCGATGCAATGTGACCTTGTGTGACCTTTCGCGCCCCGGCTACGCCGCGCTCACCAGCAGCTTGTCGATCCGGCGGCCGTCCAGGTCGACGATCTCGAACCGCCAGCCCTGCTCCACGAACGACTCGCCCTCGCCCGGCAGTCGCTTGAGCGCGGCGAGCGCCAAGCCGGCGACCGTCGCATAGTCACGGTCCTCCGGCAGATCGATGCCGAGCCGGTCGGCCAACGCATCCGCCGCCATCGTGCCCGCGACCAGCAGCGAGCCGTCGTCGCGCTCCACCACCGATGGCGCCTCGTCCGGATCGGCGTCCGACGCGAACTCGCCCGCAATGGCGGCGAGCAGGTCGGCGGGCGTCACGATGCCCTCGAAATGGCCGTACTCGTCATGGATCAGCGCCATCGGCACGTCCGCGGCGCGCAAGGCGGTCAGCGCGTCCATCGCGTCGATCTGGTCGATCACCACCGGCGCCTTGCGCATCAGCCGCGCGAGTTCCAGCGGCTCGCCCCGGAACAGGGCGGCCGCCACGTCGCGCGCCTGCACCACACCCACGACCGCGTCGATCGAGCCGTCCCCGACCGGCAGGCGCGTATGCGGGCTCGCCAGCAGCCGTTCGCCCACTTCTGCGCCCGGCAGGTTCAGGTCCAGCCAGTCCACCTCGGTTCGCGGCGTCATCACCTCGCGCACCGGCCGGTCGGCCAGCCGCACGACGCCGGAGATGATCGAGCGCTCATGCTCCTCGATCACGCCAGACTTGCTCGCCTCGGCCACGACGAGGTGCAGCTCCTCCGCCGTGACGCTGTCCTCGCTCTCGCGATCGAGGCGCAGCAGCCGGAAGATGAGCGCGCTGGTGCGGTCGAGCAGCCAGACGAGCGGCGCGGTTCCGACCGCGAGCCAGCCCATCGGCCGCGCGACCACGGCCGCGATCCCCTCCGGCTTCCTTAGCGCGAATTGCTTGGGCACAAGCTCGCCGACGATCAGCGATGCGTAGGTCGTGAGCCCGATCACGACCGTCAGCGCCAGCGTTCGCGCGGTGTCCGGCTCCAGGCCGAGCCGCTGCAGCCGCGCCGCCACGGGCGTCCCCAGGCTCGCGCCCGAATAGGCACCCGCGACGATCCCGATCAGGGTGATGCCGATCTGGACGGTGGACAGGAACTTGCCCGGGTCGGCGGCGAGCGTCAGCGCCGCGCGTGCGCCGCCCCGGCCGCTGCGCGCCATCGCTTCCAGTCGCGCCTTGCGCGCCGACACGATGGCGAGCTCGCTCATCGCGAACACGCCGTTCAGCGCGATCAGCAGCAGGATGACGAGAACGTCGAACCAGGGAAAAGGGGGAAGGGGCGCCATGAGGGTGCGGGAACGCCTATGTGGCGTAAAGCGGCGCGCGTATCAACGACGCGTGGCGAAGAAGTCCCTGAGCAGGCCCCCGGCCTCGGCGGCGCCAATCCCTGCGTAGACTTCGGGGCGGTGGTGGCAGGTGGGCTGGGTGAAGAAGCGCGGCCCATGCTCCACCGCGCCGCCCTTCGGATCGCTCGCGCCATAGTAAAGCCGCGCGATACGGGCATGGGCGATTGCGCCCGCGCACATCGCGCACGGCTCCAGCGTGACGTATAGGTCGCAATCCTCCAGCCGGTCGCGGCCCAGTCGCCGCGCCGCGTCGCGGATCACGCACAGTTCGGCATGGGCCGTGGGATCGTGAAGCGTGCGCGGGGCATTGTGCGCGACCGCGATCACCGCGTTCCGATGCACCAGCGCCGCGCCGACCGGCACCTCGCCGGCTTCAGCCCCGGCGCGGGCGGCGGCGAGCGCTTGAGCCATGGGCGGGGGCAGCGGGAACATCGAACCCGCCTGCCCGCGTCGCGGCGGTCAGGTCAACGGGGCGCCTGGCCGTTGTCGGCCCGCTGGACCTCGACGGTCGGCACGGAAATGGTCCGCTCCTCGCGGCCGACCGATACGCGGCCCACATCGGCGCGGACCGTGGGCGGGCGCACCTCGCCCGGCTGCGCCGACAGGCTGACCACGCCGAGATACAGCGCCGCGGCGAGCGCCAGCACCGCCAGGGCCAGAAGAACAAGGATCGCGCGCATGGATCGCCTTTCGTAACCGGTTCGCCGCCGTAACAACGGCGCGAGCGGCCGCTGGTTGCGCGGTAACCAGCGGGCTCGCCGCGGCGGGCGGCGGGGTGGCGCAGCCGTCCCGTCCGACGGCGCGGCGACCTCCGGTTGACGGACGCGCGTTCGCCCGCTAAGCGCGCCCACTTTCCGGGCACACCCGAACTCAGGACCGCAAACCATGTCGCGCATCTGCGAGCTGACCGGCAAGGGCCGGCAGGTGGGGCACAACGTCTCCCACGCCAACAACAAGACCAAGCGTACCTTTCTGCCGAACCTGCAGAACGTGACGCTGATCTCCGACGCGCTGGAGCGCTCGGTCCGCCTGCGCGTGTCGACGCACGGCCTGCGCTCGGTCGAGCACAATGGCGGGCTCGACAATTGGCTGGTGAAGACCGCGGATGACAAGCTGTCGCTGCGCTGCCGCCGCCTGAAGCGCGACATCGCCAAGAAGCTTAGCCAGATCAACGCCGCCGCCTGATTGCGGCCGGATGGCAAGAACGAAGCCCGCCGCCCTAGTGCGCGGCGGGCTTCGTCGTGTCAGTCCAACCCGAACCGCAGCAGCAGCGTCCGCTCGAATCGCGGCGTGCCGGCGTCGGACAAAAGCCAGATCACCGTCCGGCCCTGGTCCAGCGTCGCCGCCACACCTTCGAAGTTCTCCGTCTGTAACGGCGGCGCGATCCGCGCGATCTCTCGCCCCTTTATGACGGCGCCGGGCCGCATCGCGCCCGCGTCCAGCACCGTCAGCGCGCTCCGGAAGCGAAGCGGCGGTCCCCACCACCGATTGAGCACGAGCACGCGCCCGTCCGGAAGCTGCGTCGCGTCGCTCGGGTCGAACCCGTCGGGCGGCAGGTAGCGAAAGCGCAGCGGCTCGCGCCCGTCGGTCGGATCGCCGGTGAAGAGCAGCGCTTCCCGTCCCGGCCCGCGCGTCCGCTCCTCCGCGATCACCAGGAAGCGCCCGTCGGCGAGCCGGGCCATCGCCTCCGCTCCGCCGTTCCGCCGCCAATGACTCATGGCGACCGGGCGCACCGCGCGTTCCGCGCTGCGGAGATCCGGTCCATAGCGCCAGATCGCGTTCGCGCGCTCGAATGCGATCCAGAGCCGCCCGGTGTGCGGATCGAACGCCAGCGCCTCGCCGTCGCGCTGTTGTTTGGTCCACCCCGTGCCGGGTCCGGCGGGCAACGGCGCGAAGCTCGGCTCCGACACCCGACCGTTCGGCCCCAGCCGGAAACGCGCCACATTGCCCCCGTCGTTCAGGAGCATGAAGGCGTCGCCGCGCGCCAGCAGCGCCGAGAAGCCGCCGAACGCCCGGTCGGGACTGGTCAGCTCAACTCCGTTCAGGAAGGTGAGCGCACCGACCTGCCGCCGCGACGGCGCGCCCGGGTCGAGCAGGATCGGTCGCGCCAGGATGCGGGCCGGCGTTTCCGGCAGCTTCAGTCGCTCCTCCCCGCTCCATCCCGGAGCAAGCAGCAGCACCGCGGCGACCACGAAGAATAAGGTTGCGAGCGGCCGCATGGCCGCCCTCTCGCATCACCCATGGACGTGGAAAAGGCTGAACCAGCGATAACGAGCGCATTCAGGGTCGGCTCAACGCGAATCACCCATAAGCGCCTCCATGGTGACGGCATCCATCGTCACCAGGCGTAATTTGGGAGTACCCGCCATGTTCAAGAAGCTGACCCTGACGGCCGCGACGCTCGCGATGGGCGCTAGCGCCATCGTTCCCGCCACCGCCGCAGATGCGCAGCGCTGGCGCGGTGATCGCTGGGAACAGGGCTGGGATGGGCGCGAGTTCCGTGGCCGCGACAGCTTCGCCCGCTTCCGGGCGCGCGAGAAGTGCCGCGACGGCGACGGCGGCACGATCATCGGCGCGATCGCAGGCGGCCTCCTCGGCCGCACCGTCGCCGGCCGGGGTGATCGGACCATCGGCACCGTGCTCGGCGCCGCCGGCGGCGCGTTGGCCGGCCGGGCAATCGATCGGGCCGACCGGCCGGGCTATTGCCGTCGCTGACCGGCCTAACGCCCGGATCGGGCAACCTTTTCTCAACTTCGCGTAGCGTAGCGAGTTCCCCCGCGTAGCGTTTGGGGGCGTGGGGGTCGGCTGTCCGAAAGGCGGTCGGCCCCCTAGTTTTGCGCAGGCGCAGCGCGGCTGCGTCCGCGCTCCAGCGCCAAGCACGGCCGGCGAGGGCGCGAAGCGCAACTCGGCCGACGTCAAGCCGGCGGCTTTGCCGTCGGCGATTGCCGCTGCCTATGAGATTGGCCGCGGCAGAGCCGCGTCCTGACGTCGACCGGGTTCGGCTGCGCCGACCCGCCGGCCGTGCCGGGCGCTGCGCGGCTTCGCCGACGCACCGCGTGCTTGCAGCTACGCTGCGAGCGCGCTGTGCCCGTCAGTACATATGCTGTCCGCCGTTGATGCTCAGCGTCGAGCCGGTGATGAACCCTGCATCCTCGGCGACCAGGAACGCGACCCCACGCGCGATCTCGTGCGCCTGCCCCAACCGGCCGACCGGCACCCGCGCCACGATCTTGGCGAGCACCTCCTCCGGCACGGCCGCGACCATGTCGGTGTCGATATAGCCGGGCGCGATCGCGTTCACCGTGATCCCGAAGCGCGCGCCCTCCTGCGCCAACGCCTTGGTGAAGCCATGGATGCCGCTCTTCGCCGCGGCATAGTTCACCTGGCCGTACTGCCCCGCTTGGCCGTTGATCGAGCCGATGTTGACGATCCGTCCCCAGCCCCTCGCCTTCATGCCCGGGAACACCGCCTTTGCCATGGTGAAGCAGCCGCCGAGATTGGTGTCGATCACCTCGTTCCAGGCCTGCTTGTCCATCTTCAGCAAAGTCGCGTCGCGGGTAATTCCCGCGTTGTTCACGCACACGTCGATGGGCCCGACTTCCTGCTCGACCCGAGCGATGCCCGCCTGGGTGGCGTCATAGTCGCCGACGTCCCACTTGAAGGCCGGGATGCCGGTGCGCTCGGTGAAAGCGCGGGCGCGGTCATCGTTGCCGGCATAGTTCGCGGCGACGGTCATGCCCAAGTCCTTCAAGGCCAGGCTGATCGCCTCGCCGATCCCGCGCGTACCGCCGGTCACGATCGCAACGCGTGCCATTCTCACCTCTCCGTGCTTTGTTTTCAGGCGAGGTTAGCAGCGTCCACCCACCCGGCAAGTTCCCGCCCGATCACCGAGCGCAGGCAGGCGAGCCCCGGTTCGCTGTCGTTCAGGCAGGGAATATAGGCGAAGTCGGTCCCGCCGGCCTCTTCGAAGGACTCGCGGCCGCGGATCGCCAGCTCCTCCAGCGTCTCCAGACAGTCCGCCGAGAAGCCCGGCGCCAGGATCGCCACCCGCTTCACGCCCTTGCCCGGCAGCGCCTCCAGCACCGCGTCGGTCGCGGGTTCCAGCCACCGCGCGCGCCCGAAACGCGACTGGAACGTCACGATCAGCTCCCGCCCCAACGCCTCGCTCAGCAACCGGCCCGTCTTCTGGCAATGGCAATGGTAGGGGTCGCCCAGATGCAACGTCCGCTCGGGCATGCCATGGAAGCTCGCGATCACGGCGTCGGGCGCGAAATCGAGCGCGGCGAGGCCAGCCTCCACCGAGGCCTTGAGCGCGTCGATATAGGCCGGATCGTCGTGATAGGGCGGCAGTGTCCGGACCGCCGGCTGCCACCGCATCTCGGCCAAGGCCGCGAACGCCTTGTCGTTGGCGGTCGCCGTCGTCGCCGCGCAATACTGCGGATAGAGCGGCGCGAGCAGGATCCGCTCGCATCCTGCCTCCTTCAGCGCCTGGATGCGCTCGGCGATGGCCGGCCGGCCGTAGCGCATCGCCCAGTCGACGATCACGCCCGGCCCGAACGCATCCTTCAGCGCCGCCGCTTGGCGCGCCGTGATCGCGGCGAGCGGAGAGCCCGCCTCCGTCCAGACCTGGCCATAGGCCTCGGCCGACTTCTTAGGCCGCGTGGTCAGCACGAAGCCCCGCAGCACCGGCTGCCAAAGCAGCTTGGGCAGCTCCACCACGCGCGGGTCCGACAGGAATTCCGCCAGATACCGACGCACCGCGCGCACGTCCGCCGAATCGGGCGTGCCGAGATTGGTCAGCAGCACGCCGACGCGGCGCGCCGGGATTTGCGGGTGGTCGGGCGGGGGCGTCATGCGAGGGGAAGGCTCCGGAACCTGCGTCCGGTAGCAGATGCGAGCGCGTTTGCGAGAGCGGGCGCGACCGGCGGCACG
>ERZ1066119.851-NODE-851-length-18931-cov-7.136523_pt1 | contig 18931 bp, 19 predicted proteins | sample MGYA00382766_ERZ1066119 | MGnify/ENA primary metagenome ERZ1066119 (study PRJEB33369, sample SAMEA5778349) | biofilm metagenome | biome: Industrial cooling water; feature: Water cooling tower basin; material: Biofilm | place: United Arab Emirates | collected...
GGGTGTTCTGGTGGAATATACCAACGTCCATCATCCCCAGCTACATACATGAATAGTTCGCTTTTACCCGCATCTATATCCGTTTCGTTTTTATATACGCGACAACTCCGCTTAGTACGATAGCGTTTCCCCTCATGTTCCCAACTAACTTCTACCCAACATTCTACCGCTGCACCTAATTGTACTTCGGCGATCGCGCGTTTATTTACCAACTGTTCGACGGAAGCAAAAGCCGCACTAAATTTCTCGTACAATACCCACGTAAAGGCATTTAATAAACTCGTCTTTCCCGCACCGTTATTCCCATGAATAATTGTCGTATTGCGATTGCTTCCAGTTGCCAAGTTTATTTCAGGTGTCTTGCTATAAAATGAGCGAAAATTACACAATTGGATGGAAGTAAGTTTCATTGCACCTCCTCCTTGATAATTTTCACGATGTCGTCATTAATATGACCTTGGCTTTTTCGGTCTAATCTACTCTTTTCTAACTGACATACTCGCTCGATAATTTGCCTAACTTCTGATACAGCAGTAGTTATTGGCTTCTGCACGTCACTCATATTTAATTCTGTCGTCATCGTAGCTGAATAAAGATTAAGTTATATTTTATACATTTGTACTACCGTTTGGCTACTGATAAGCACATCGAACGGCGTAGCAGCGGTTTTGCTCTATTGCAGCACGGCAAAAATAAATATAAATAATCGCTTTGCTCGGATCTTTGACGTCTGACTTCGTTTACTAACTTCTAGTTGTAGCAAAAATGTACTTTTTATACAGTTCTATGCAATGGTGTAGAGTTGGCATAGAAATTGAGTTAGAAAAAAATCTTGTGTTTTTAGTTTTTTAGTGGTATTGTAAAGGTACTAATATGGCTTACCTAATAATAGAAATATTACAATTTAAAAAAATAAATATTATATTTCCATTATAGATTAGATAGTATCACGATCTCGAGACAGAAATCAATCTGTACTCTATCTAATCAAAAAGTTGATTTTTGTAACTATAAATCAAGAATAATTAAAAGCTACTTCTGTTCTTGTGGAGGAGTTGCAGATAGAGGAGTTGCAGATTGAGGATTAGCTAACTTATTAATTTGCTCTTTTTCTGAGGAGCTGGGTGCAAGGGCAGCAGCTTGCTCGAATAAAGGCTTAGCTTGCTCTGCTTTACCTTGTTCTTTGAGTAGGAGTGCTTTGCCTAAAACGGGACGATAATCTTTGGGATCGATTTGAGTCGCACGGTCGAAGGCTGCATTAGCGCGATCGCTATTTTTCTGTGCGGCATAAACTTGACCCAATACCAAGTGATATAAACCCTCATTGGGGTTGAGAGCGATCAGCTGTTCCAATGGCGCGATCGCACCCTGAAAGTCTCTCTGGCGGACGCGGACTTCTACTAAACCTTTCAGTGCTGCCTGGTTATCTGGCTCTTGCTTCAGGACGAGTTCGTATTCCTGCGCCTGATTCACCAGTGGAGACGAAGACGGCGATTGCGCTGTCTGGCTGGCGGTGGGTGTAGCTTCTTGAACTGGTTGTCTATCTCCGACCATACCTTCTAACAACGGCAACATCGAAGCTCCAATAAAAAAAACGGCTCCTAGCGCCAACACCAGATTAATAAACCAACGACTGCGGGATGGCTGTGACACGATATCACTTTGAACTCTACTTCCATATCTTAAAAGCTAACGGTTGAATGGTCATTGCTAATTGCTAGGGGTTAATTTACCTAGTTGCCTGCACCAGTGCTGATTTTGTAAAATAGCGATTTTCCGATCTAAGGTAACATCACAACCAAAGGCGAACTATCTGGGGTTGTAGTGATATGTTATGCTGCGCTCACGCTTAGTTTACTTGCTACCAATGAGCTACGCTTGCCGACAGCATACAAAACGTAACTTAAATTATCCGCTACTCGAATTTGCGGGCAGCAGGATAAGAATAGTCCCACATGGGATTTGTCTCCGCCGCTAAGGAGTTTTTATGAATTCCGACCTGATTCCGTCTTCCCAAGTTTCCGATTCCGATTCCCAACAGCCTCCAACCGAGACTGTAGCAGAAGAAAACCAAGCAAGCCGCCAGCAGCCAATTCCACCACCGAGCGAACCAATGCAGTACCGTGCCATTGGTCTAGTACGCGGTCGCTATCAAGCCAGCACCGAACAATTCACGCAAGGAACATTACTGGCGCATGATGGCACTCAACTGCAAGCCGTGCTGTTGGGGCGAATTATTAGCTTAGTCAGAAAACACATAGATTTAGAAGCAGAACACCTATGGGTGGTTTACCCGCGCACGGGACAAAAAGACAACCAATTGCACCTTCAGATTGTCGGAGTTTGGGAACCAGAAACCCTAGCAAAACAACCAACCCCAGAGGATACTACCACCAGCGAAGCACCATCAGAAGCAGATTCTGCCCCAGTTAACAATGCAGGCGATGGTTATTTTTCTGTACGCGGTGAAGTAGTTTTCCAGTCTGCAAGCGATAGTCGACTGGTAGTAAAAATTAAGCAAGCGCCACGCAAAGAATCAGAACGACCCAAGTTTTTTAAAGTCAATCTTCAGGGCGTGCTGAAAACAAAAGCCGTAGGTCAATTTTGGGATTTTCACGTCCTCAGACAAGCAGATAATCTAGTCGTACAAGAAGGCACGTCGATCGCTACTCTGCCCAAACCCTTCCGAAAACCGATGAAAAAACCCTTCGGCGCGCGATCGGGAGGAGGATATAATAAAGGTGGTGGTAGTAGAAGCAAATTCGAGACTCCGCGTCCCATCCGTAAAGCTGATGGCTCTACGCCCATGCCTCAAAAACCCATACCCAAAGCTCCCATCCCCAAACCGACAAAACGTCCAAAACCACCGCAGGAGTAGCCAGTAGTTAGTGACTGGTGACCAGACAAGAGGAAAAACACCAGTCACTAGGCTACCCACTAGATTGACATCAACTACTCATCAAAGAACCACAACTCGCTCAATTCCGAATTATCATAGAAGCAGTGAAGCTATCTGGATTGAGTCAAAAATTTTCTGAGAAAAGCATAGGTGAGATGAAAACAGTGGTTGACAATAAGCTAGTGCGGACTTATCACCAAGAAGATATTCAACAGATTCTCCAAATAGCGATCGCTCGTCAAGCCTACGAAGGAGAATTTTCTCGCCAACAGTTATTAGAAATTGCCGCTGAATTAGAAATTTCTCCAGAATCTCTGCAATTAGCAGAACAAGAATGGTTAACCCAGCAATCTGATAGCCAAGAACGGCAAAAATTTAATCTGGATAGACGGAAAAAATTGCAAAAAAGATTTGGTAACTATGGTCTAGTTAACATCTTTTTTATCCTTTTAGATCTTGTCAGCGGTGGTGGTTTATCCTGGTCGCTTTACATCTTGCTATCTCTAAGTTTTCTCTTGGGTCTTGATGTGTGGAATAAGTCACAGATCCAGGGCGAAGAATATGAGAAAGCATTCCAGCACTGGAAACGCAGACATCAAATCAAGCGTTCGATTAACAATCTTCTAGATCGACTGCTCAAAGCTTAGGTACTAGAGCATATTTTCATCTCTATAGTTTCGATTGCAAATTTATAGTCGAAAATTTCCAACTGAAAATTTATAACCTAAATTAGGTAGATGTAATATCTCTCAGTATTTACCTGTACTCTTTCCTTGCCTGCAGAAGCTCGTCTAGAAAGCAATTACTGGATTTTGAACATAAAGCAAAGCCAGAAAAAATTTACCTAGCCTAAGGCAGATAATAATAACAGTTGTAAAAGTCAATTTTCTAACCTAAGTAGAGTCAATCTAATATTCTCTATCTCTAAAGACATACTCTATTTTTTGCTTGTTACTACTATCGATATATAATTACTCATAATTCTACAAAAATCAAAGTTTTCTGCTAAAAATAGACGTAACGATCTGTTTTTATCATTTTTCCGAGCTAAAACAATAAAATGCAGAAACCAAAAACGACATTCTGAGAATTAGTATTTATCTACCTTAGGGTAGACAAATACGCTTTAGATCTAACCATATAAAGTGCAGAATTTACCAGTACAAGACAACTACAATGCCGATGAGAGTGCCAAGTAGGGTATCTCAGAAACTCGTGCAATAGACTTCAGAACAAGACAACTGTATGTGAGGAGGACAAACATGAACGTTAAACTTTTCCGAACAACTACTATTGTGTTTAGTATTGCAACTGTTGTGGCAGTTGCCAGCGAACTTCCAGCATCAGCACAGACTTCAAACTCTAAAATTTCTACCTCTGCTGCTTTGCAGAGCGAATCAAAAGCTAGTACGATCGCCCAAGTCGATCCGACATATCCTAGCACTCAACCTACTACCCCAACAGATCCGACATATCCCAGCACTCAACCTACTACCCCAGCAGATCCGGCTACGACTACCCCAGAACCAGCACCACAAACCAATCCAGATCCCATTGAGCCAGGAGCGTCTACTCGTGGTGGTTCTAGCTACGTGGGCGTTGGCGCTAATATCGGTCTAGATGGCAGCACGGCTTTAGGCGACACTAACTTTACCGTCATCAGTAAAATCGGATTAACCAACGCTGTCTCCACACGTCCGTCAGTCATCATTGGGGACAACACAACCATCTTGATTCCCGTGACCTACGATTTTAACTTGCGCCCTACAGGAATCGATACAGGTTCGGAAGCTGGTTCGATTTTTGCCCCTTATGTGGGTGGCGGTTTGGGAATTTCTACAGGAGACGATAGCGATGTAGGACCAATGTTAACTGCTGGTGTAGATGTACCAATAGGCACGCAATTTACAGCTAACGTAGGTGCGAACGTGGGATTTTTAGACGAAACAGAAGTAGGTATTCAAATTGGTGTTGGTTATAACTTCGCTGGTTTCTAACCATTGGTAACCAATTATCGAAATAGCTATAGCGCCTGAAGAGTTGCTTTCTACAGGCGCTACGCTAGTTGAGTTATAGAGCTAAATTTAGTTATCTTCTGTATATATTCATAGAATAATGGTTAGATTTAGGTTTTAGGTAAAGCCAACGTAAATATATATCTAACTTATGTGAAAAAAGTGTTAATGGATCGAGCTGTAAGACAACTCCTAGCTTGGTACGATCGCGATCGCAGACCGCTACCCTGGCGACAGCAGGTAAACATCTACCATACTTGGATCTGTGAGGTGATGAGCCAACAGACAACTCTAGCCGTCGTCTTACCAAAATTTGCCGAATTTATCCAACAACTTCCCACGGTAGACGCTCTAGCTAAGTGCGATGAAGAAAAATTACACCAACTCTGGGCTGGATTGGGATATTACGCGCGAGCGAGAAACTTGAAAAAAGGTGCAGATTTTATCGTCAACCGCCTCAACGGTCGTTTTCCTCAATCTTATCGCGAATGGTTGCAGATTCCAGGCTGTGGTGAATATACAGCAGCTGCGATCGCCAGTATTTGCTTGAACGAAAAAGTTGCCTGTATTGATGGTAATGTCATAAGGGTAGTGAGCCGCCTGCTAGCCTTACAAGATGTGTGGAGTGTAGCAGGGCGATCGCGCATTCAAGATTATCTCACGCAGATCGTGCCTAGCGATCGTCCTGGTGATTTTAATCAAGCGATGATGGAGTTAGGTGCAACAATCTGCCGTAAAGCGAAACCTCTTTGCGATTTATGTCCTTTACAGAGGCAATGTTTGGCTTTTGCTCGTAATTGTATCGAAGCTTGTCCTCCTAAAAAACCGCGTTACGCTTCAGTAGAAATAGAATTATTCGTGCTAATTTTTTGGCATCAAAAAACCGATTCTTTTGCAATTGGAGAAAGAACAGATGGTTTTTTAGCCAAGACGATTGGCTTTCCTTTAACGACCGCTAATAAATTGCCACAGATTGGCAGTTGGCGAGCGATTCAACTACCAAGTAAATTTACCCACACAATAACTCATCATCGCATTACTGGAAGGGTTTGCGTCATTCAGTTAAATAGCGATGAGATCGATCGTGCTACTTGGCAGGATTTGGGTTTATCTAAAACTCTACACTGGATATATGGCACAGATATAAGCGCCAAACTTTCAACGGCACTCGATCGAAAAGCTTTTCAGTTATTTCAAAAACACAGTCACTCTAATTCAATCTGCGAACAACTTGCATTAGATTTATAGACACTAAAGAAGTCCTATTTGATGCGTGTAATTTAAGTATAGAGTGGGCAATGCCCACCTGATGATATAGCTATTTCCAACTACAAGACTTCCGCAAATTTTCAATTTCGGGTTCTTGCCAAGAAAAAGCAAAATGGCTAATTCCCTTCACTTGAGGTGCAGCGCGCAGGATTGCATTCATTTGGGATTCGAGGGAGGGGCGATTGCTGATAGACTGTCCCCATACACCAGCGATCGCCGGAATGACTTTAGCTTCAGGTGGTGCGTACTTAAACACTCTTTGCACCAAAGTTGCAATACACTCGGCATTCCCGCAAGCCGCATAGGACATGGGATGCCACTCCGCGCTAGTTGGAAACCGATCCCAAGGCTGCAAACGAGAATCATATCCTTCACCGACAACTTGGTTGCCATCAGGAAAAAACACTAACCCCGTCTGTATGCCCTGTTGTTGTACTGGTGAAGCTGCCAGAGCGACAAAATCTAAAATTCCTTGTAGGGCATGGGCTACACTCAACCGCCACAGTTCTAACTGTAGCAGCGGACGACGCGCCCCAGCACTCGGTAACACTTTTTTCTCCTCTTGAGTGGGTGGAGTGCGTCCTTGCCACAGTGGTTCTCCTTCATCGGGATACAGCTTATCAACCTCATCAACATCCGAAGCCGATAGCGCGCCCTTAGCAACATAGCGTTTAATGAGTTCTCGCCCCTTATTATTCAGCGCCCGTTGTTCTAAAGCTTGACGGGCTGCTTCGCTATAAATCCATAAATCTTGCACTTTAGAAACCACAGAAGCACCGCCCAAACCGCGTGGATAGCGCACGTAGTCAAATAAGACTCCATCAGGGCGGCGGCGTACCACTTGTTGCACCAATTGATAGTAGTCGCGCTTTGCCTGAACGTTGTAAGGATCGATAAAGACTTGACTGGCGTTATCTACAACGTTTAAACTCGTATCGCCCTTAAAATTCCTGGCTAACACTGATTGGCGATCGCTTCGTTGCCCGTATGAATAGCCGAAGTTCATCATAAACATCCAAGCATAGATCTTCATGCCGCGTTCGTGGGCTTTTTGAATTGCTTCGGCGAGTAAATCTGTATTTTCCGTACCTGGGGTACGCACCATCGCGGGCCATGCTGTCGGGTTAGCAGATGCGGGTAACAATACTTGCCCATCAGCAAATGTCTCAATGTAAACGTAGTTATAGCCTTGGTTGACGATCCGATCCATGATCTTATCTAGTACCCCTGGCTGAGCATCGCAGGGATAAAGGCGCAACCAGATCGCTTTATGTTGGGGCGGAGTGCGATCGCGGCACTCTGCTAATTGCTGTGCTTGTCGATTGATTAGCTGTTTGTAGCGGTTTTGTGCCTCTGTATCGCCTTGTAGTGCTTTCTGAAGTAAATCCTCTTTCTCTTGCCTTACTGCTTCTGATTGCTGGCAGTAGGCAGTTGTTTGGGCGATCGCAGGATGATTCGCCAAACTCATCACCAGTAAGCTACTAGTAAAGGCGATCGCCGTTAGGTATCGTTGTAATAGGCGCAGTTGCAATAACCTGAATTTGCTGAATTTGCTGAATTTGCAATCGGACATTCCTAAAAGCAAGAGATAGGACAAAGGAAGGTCTACAGCCTCATGACCGCAATAATTCGGAATTCGGAATCAAATGGATTTGAGCCGCTCAACTCTTGAATGTGGCTTGATACTTCCAAATTTTGATGACGTTGGTATTGAACTTAAGTTGCTACCATCACTCAGAATAATTCGTAATTTGTCATTCGTAATTCGTAATTATCCGGAATTCTTGCCACTGATGTTTCCTTTGTCTAGCTACCAGTAGGCGATCGCCTATTTTGTTTGTGTAAAAAACACTGGCAAGCAGGTTACTGCTTGCCACCAGCAAAGATACATATTTCTTAAATATGCAGCTAGTAACTAAGCTTAATTTCCCCGGGCAACCGCCATTTCTACTTGTTTGAATTCTAATTCCAGGCGTTGCTTGAGTTTTGCTGGCAAGGGACGGTTAGGATAGGAACTGTAGTGACCGGCTAGGGAGTTTAAAGCGGTGCGCATGGTTGTAAAAGAACTTAAACCTGTCAAACTACCATTACGCTGGTAGCGGGCAGCAAAATCATTAATTTTTTTGCGAGCTTCTGCTTGCACTTCGCCTTTGTTCGGCGCATCCTGCGGCAGTTCAATTGCGTTGCGCAATATACCTATAACATCTAGGGTATCTTGGCGATAATCTCCAGAAAGCCCACCGCCACCGGAACAGCCCATTAAACCAATAACGACTACTAAAACCAGGGCAAGTAGACGTGACCAATAGTGCTTCATATACAATCCATTCACATTCATACTTAAATCAAAGTCGATCCTATCGTGGAATGGGATCTTTAAGAAGGGGCTGGGGGCTAGAGGCTAGAGGCTAGGGGAATTTTGGATTTTAGATTTTGGCTTTTGGATTGTGGTTTTTTCTCCGACTCCCGACTCCCCACTACTCATTACTCACTCTCCACTGATAACTGATAACTGATAATTGATATGGGTTTACCGCAATTTGTTTTGGCTTCTGCTTCTCCGGCACGGCGGCGGTTGTTACAAATGGTTGGCATCGAACCAATCGTCCGCGTCAGCAATTTTGATGAGTCTCAAGTTCAAACTGAGAATGCGACTGAATTGGTGGAAATTTTAGCGCTTTGTAAAGCAGAAGCGATCGCACCTCAATTTGAGTCAGCTTTAATCGTAGGTTGCGATTCTGTCTTGCTGTTAAATGGAGAAATTCATGGTAAACCGGAAAATATCGCAGCAGCGATCGCCCGCTGGCAGCAAATGAGCGGTCAAGTCGGGGAACTATATACGGGTCATGCTATTATCGACCAGACGCAACAACAAACTCTCGTCCGCACTCAAGTGACGCGGGTTTATTTTGCTCAGATGAGCGATCGCGCTATTCAAGCCTACGTTGATACCGGAGAGCCCCTCAAGTGTGCTGGTGCTTTTGCTTTAGAAGGGCGCGGCGGTTTGTTTGTCGATAAAATTGAAGGCTGTCACTCCAACGTAATTGGTCTAAGTTTACCCCTACTGCGCCAAATGCTCTCTCACCTGGGATATGAGGTGATGGATTTTTGGCATGGGTAATAAGGAAGTCAAAAGTCAAAAGCTTGCCCTCGAGCCAAGCGAAGGGTTAAAAGTCAAAACTGAGGAGTCAGAAGTCAGAAGAATCATACAATCGTCTGTTCCACTCATCCCTCACTACTCACCCCTCATCACGCACCACGCACCACTACCAACTACCAACTACCTTAAATTGATGTGCGTGCAATACCGCTTCCCCATGATCTGGAACCCAAGCTAGCCACTCGTCTTTCCCTACCTGGCATAGCAGCAATGCTTCATCATGACTGTATGTACTGGGAAGTTCTTGTAACTTTACCCAAGCGTTAGGTTGACATTGTTCTAACGAATTGTCATAAATCTTGTTTAACCATTCCGAATGGGTTCTGTCGGCGGTTTTAGTTTGTTCGTGAAAATTCAGTTGCACTACCTTTGCCCTCTCTACTCGGAAAAACTGCATGTCAGTGTTTTCAATTCGGTGAAAATCCTCTGGAACGCAAGACTATGCGCCCCCATAGGATGATGCACGTCAACAAAAACTGCTATCAGCAGTCTGAAAAATTTAATTTCTGTAGTTTATGCTACAGAAAATTCTGAAAGATAGACATCTATCGTTGGATAACTTTACGTTTGTTGCAGCCAGACAGGCGATCGCGATTATAAGTTTTGGGGGACACAGAGTAATAGAATGAGAAATTGTGGGTGATGAATAATTCAGTACTCATAGTTCGGTATTGGGCGTTTTTCTATGACACCTGTTTCCACGGCTTCACTGCGATCGCAACAACACTCCCTGATTCGGCAGTTAGCCGATGCGATCGAATCTGTTTGGCAAAATCATTTAGATTTGTCACCCTACGTCATTCCTGCAGAATTAGGCTATGTTGAAGGCAAGTTGGAGGGAGAAAGGCTGACAATTGAAAATCGTTGTTACCAAACACCCCAATTCCGCAAGCTGCACATAGAATTGGCAAAAGTAGGAACTACGCTAGATATTCTGCATTGCGTCATGTTTCCCCGTGTAGAGTACAATCTACCCATGTTTGGCTGCGATTTAGTGGGAGGAAGGGGACAAATTAGTGCAGCGATCGCAGATTTATCACCGCTGAATCAAGAACGAACTCTACCTCCAGCCTATATTGCGGCACTTTCTAGTCTGGCAAATCCAAATTTCTCCCAACCCCGCGAACTTCCAGTTTGGGGAGATATCTTTTCACCATTTTGCACGTTTATTCGTCCTGGTTCTCCAGAAGAAGAAGAGAAATTTCTGGCAATGGTACGGAGATTTCTAGAAATACATTGTACCCAGGCGATCGCAGCTCAATCTGTTTCTAAGACACAACAAGCCGAAATTTTTGCTGCACAACGATACTACTGCACCAAACAGCAGCAAAATGACAAAACCCGTCGAGTGTTAGAAAAAGCCTTTGGTGTAGATTGGGCAGAAAATTATATGACGACTATATTATTTGACTTACCGAAAGCAACTAATTTAGGGTAGTTTTTGTGGAGGAAGAGGTTGCGATCGCGAGCTGTTAGGCAAAAGCTTCAAATTTACTAAAGAAAAACACGCTGCGGTCTGCTGTCTAAAGCTCATGTTCAGTAGCGAGTCACCTTTGTAACTCGACCAGTTGCTCAGTCAGTCCGCTGCAACGGGATTTGCGTGAGGACGGGACTGTTGCGGCTCATCTCCAGTTTAAATTCTCGATCGAGTGCTGCAAGATCATCCAAGATACTAATAAACTTTTCTCCAAATGAGGAGAAATGGTATTCAACGCGAGGCGGAATTTCTGGATACGCATGGCGCTGAAGAATCTTGTAGTTTGTGAGTTTTCTCAGTCGCTCGTTAAGTACTTTTGTGGTTAATCCTTCAATACTACGTTCCATCGCACCTGGTCGACATATTCCTTGCCGCACTAGTTGCAGAATTGTTAGCGACCACTTACAGCCCAAAATATCTTCAGTCATGCGCATGACTGACAGCTGCTGCACTGAGGAACATAAAGATTGTCGCTCGTCCATCTGTCTAAATTCCTACCAAAAAGTGCCTACCTTACTAAATTGTATCTACTTACACTCTCTTGAAAATTTTGATAGGCTTGACTTGCAAATCAATTTATGAACTAACAAGAATCTCTTGTAGAAATATCGGATTGTTTCATTAAATTCACATCAGATTTAGAAGGGGGGTCTTAACAATGATCGCCGAAGTTACTGGTTACACCTACGGTACGGAAGTAGTTGCCAAATCGCCTCTCTCAATCGAAGAGTTTGAACTGCTCAAGCAGACGGTGCTGTTTACGGAGGAAGACGAGAAGTATTTACACTTAGCGGGAGAAGTCTTGCAAGATCGGATTGAAGCAGTTCTAGATCTCTGGTATTCCTTTGTTGCATCGCATTCACATCTGGCTTACTACTTTAGTAGGGTAGAAAATCATCAAATGATTGAGGAATATCTTGTGGCGGTTCGCAAACGCTTTCATCAATGGATTCTGGATACTTGTAACCGCTCGTACGATCGAGACTGGCTGAACTACCAGCAAGAAATTGGTTTACGGCACACGCACGCAAAGAAAAACCAGACAGATGGCGTTCAGTCCGTTCCTCACATTGGACTACGATACATAATTGCTTTTATCTATCCTATTACAGCAACCATCAAACCCTTTCTAGCCAAAAAGGGGCATAGTTCTGAGGACGTTGAGAAGATGTACCAGGCTTGGTTTAAGTCGGTGGTACTCCAGGTTACTCTCTGGAGTTATCCCTACGCCAACGAGGGAGATTTTTAGGTAAGAAAAAAATATTCAAAGGAGTCAGGAGTCAGGAGTCAGAATAACCCACGTACGCAGCTAATAAATTGGAGGAAACCTCCAATTTCGCTGCTGATAAATCCAGGGGATTGAAATATTGATTGATTCGGTTTCTACGCGGCTTAAATGTGGAGGAAACACGGACGACAGGGTGTCGAGGGAACCTCGACACAACGTCCTCCTCCACATCCGCCCGCTGTACTACGTATCTCAACCGAATTGCTTGTTTAAAACTAAGCATTAAACCCATAACTGAAGTTAAAAACTTACCACTCAAAAGCTCCTGACTCCTGACTCCTGGCTCCTTCTTCGTAAATACAACAGCACCAGGCGTTATAAGGCGTTTAAGTTATCGCTGTGCATCTTGACGCGATATTGAATCTCTTGCTGCTTGCTTAGCTAATACTTCATTCCGCAAATGCAAAAGCGGCCGATCGTGAATTCCGACACTAACTAAACCATCTACAGTTTGAAACAAATAGTCAGCACTAGAACCGAGTTGCCCCTTTGCAGTAGCAAGAGTATCAACAGTAGCGTCAAAAGAAATATTACCCGCGTAACCCGAACGATGCCGATTCACAACAAACGCGATCGCCTCTGTAACTTGCTTATCGTGATGATAAAATTTGACCCAAGTAGGGACGTAGGAACCAACAATCATTTCGCGCCGCCAGAGGATCGTTAATTCCGACATCACGTTAGCCGCAGCAATTCTGTAGGCAATGCCGCGACAACTACCACCGCGATCGAGTCCTAAAACCAAACCAGGATTATCAGGCGTACCGCGACCGAGGGGAGTCCAGAGGCAAAAGCGGCGATGCAAGCCGTAAATTGTACCAGTACGATATTCGGCAAAATGAAAAATTGGGTTCCAAATCAGAGAACCGTAAGCAAACAACCAAATATCGGAATTGGTTTTTTGTCGCGCTAAAGTGTTTTGAATCGATACTTGCAACTCCGCCTCGCTCAGCAGGTGCATTCCCAAACCAGACTGAGCGATCGCTTTTTGTAGCAGCCCTGATTCGAGGTAGGCGCGGGTAAGAATCATAGCAACGATGAGAAGAATTGCCTCAGACTTCAACCATCCTACAATGTCGGCAATACTACTGTATCGCTTGGCACTCGAAGCACATGAGGCGATCGCAATTTTTCTCTTCTAAAAAACCGTTAGAGCAAGAGCAAGGAAACACAGGCAAATAATTACAAATTATTCTGACTCCTGACTCCTGACTCCTGTCTCCTAATCTACTTCACCGCTGCTTCTCGCGCTGCGGCTGCTTGGTCGGGATGAATGCCCAAACGAGTTAGATTGATCCGACCTTTACCATCGATCTCGCGGACTTTGACAATCACTTCATCACCAACTGCTACTTCGTCTTCGACTTTCCCTACACGATAGTCTGCCAGTTGAGAAATGTGGATCATGCCTTCTTTTCCAGGCAAAAATTCCACAAACGCGCCGATAGGAATAATCCGAGTCACGCGACCAGCGTAGACTTCCCCTTCCTGTAGCTTGCGAGTCATGCCCTGAATGATGTTACGAGCTTTTCTTGCTTTGCTCTCATCTACAGCAGAAATTGTCACCGTGCCATCGTCTTCAATATCGATTTTGGCTCCTGTTTCTTCAGTAATTCCTTTGATTGTCTTACCACCAGGTCCGATGATCGTTCCGATGAGATCTTGCTCGATCTTAATCGTCAACAGACGCGGGGCAAAGGCTGACATTTCGCTGCGCGGCTTGTCGATCGCCTGAAGCATTTTTTCCAAGATATGCATCCGTGCGGGACGGGCTTGGTCAATCGCTTGTTTGATCGTTTCTATGGGCAACCCAGAAATTTTCATGTCCATTTGCAGGGCGGTAATACCTGTATCCGTCCCAGCCACTTTAAAGTCCATGTCGCCCAAAAAGTCCTCAATCCCCTGAATATCGGTTAGGACGCGGACTTCGGGACCTTCTTTAATCAGTCCCATCGCCGCCCCACTCACGGGTTTGAGAATGGGAACGCCCGCATCCATCAGGGAAAGAGTGGAACCGCAAACCGAACCCATCGACGTAGAACCATTAGAAGAAAGGACTTCCGACACCACGCGGATGACGTAGGGAAAGTCAGCTTTAGGCGGTAAAACAGGCAGGATGGCGCGTTCTGCTAGCGCTCCGTGACCGATTTCACGCCGACCTGGGGCGCGCAGAGGTTTTGTTTCCCCAACCGAGAAGGGTGGAAAGTTGTAGTGATGGATATAGCGTTTTGCTAGGTCTTCTTGCAGATCGTCAGACAGGTTTTGAGCATCGCCTGGTGTTCCTAGAGTACAGGCAGAGAGAACCTGAGTTAGACCGCGATTGAATAGACCGCTACCGTGAACCCGCTTAGGTAAAACATCAACTCTACAAGAAACAGGGCGTACTTCGTCTAGTTTACGTCCGTCAACCCGCACGCCATCTTCAATAATTTGCCGTCGCATTAATTGCTTGGTCAAATCTTTGAAAGTGTTACCCAGTGCTTTACTATCAGCAGTAGTAATAACCTTTACTGGGTCTTCTTCTGGCAGTTCGGCGATCGCTTCAGCAACAGACGCTTTCACCTCATCGAGGGCAGCATCGCGGCTGTTTTTGTCAAGGTCAAACTGCGAGAGAATTTGTTTGATTTGGGTTTGGGCGCGATCGCCAATGAAGTCTGCTAAAGTAGAATCCATTTCTGGCGGTATGACTTCTGGCGGTTCGATCCCTAATTCCTTGAGAAACTCCTGTTGAGCGGCGATCAAATCTCGCACGGCTTCATAGCCGAAATCGATCGCCTCAACCATATCCTGTTCTGAAAGTTGGTTAGCTCCAGCTTCCACCATTATTACGCCGTCTGGAGTCCCCGCTACGACTAAATCTAAATCCCCTGCCTGAATTTCGGCATAGGTAGGATTAATAATAAAGTCATCTCCTACTAAGCCGACGCGCACGGCTGCCATTGGTCCATTAAAAGGAATTTGCGCTAGCATCACTGCCATCGATGCACCCGTAACTGCTAGCACGTCCGGCGGTACTAACTCATCCATTGCGAGAGTTGTTGCCACGACTTGCAGATCGTCCCGCAACCAGCCAGGAAAAAGCGGACGCAAGGGGCGATCGACCAAGCGGCTGGTCAGAATTGCCTTTTCTGGTGGGCGACCTTCACGCCGCAAGAAACCACCTGGAATTCGACCGACAGCATACAGTCTCTCTTCGTAATCTACCGTGAGGGGAAGAAAATCAATACCTTCTCTAGCTGTACTGCGGGTTGCGGTGACTAAAACTGCTGTATCGCCTGATTGAATTAAGACTGCTCCCCCAGCTTGGGGGGCTAACATACCTACTCTAAGTCGAATATCCCGTCCATCGAAGGATATTGACCTATCCATCTCTACCATTTAGTGTTTTGTCCTTCTTTATCACTATTCTGATTCTGTCGCAATCCTAGCACCGATATACCTCTAGTGGGTTGTCGCGGAAAATCGCGAGTTGGGAGTCGGGAGTCGGGAGTTGGGGGAAGAAAAATCTCAGGTACAAAATCGGGAGTGGGAAAAAGAAAAATCTAAAGCATTGCCCTATACAACATCAGCAGTCAGCGATCGGTTATCAATTATCAGTGACCAGTGACCAGTTGCTGCTTGCCACTCCCGACTCCCTAATTAATTAGTGAAAAAATCTTTTAGAAACATTATCCTAGGGGCGATCGCTTTTGCTACGACTATTCTGGTTGCCATTACTGGCTATGTAGTGGCTGGATGGAATTTGTTAGATGCAATTTATATGACCACAATTACTGTCTTTGGCGTGGGTTTTGGTGAAGTGCGCCCCATCACCTCACCTGCACTGCGAGTCTTTACCATTATGGTCATTGTGGCTGGTTATACTTCGGTAGTTTATATCGTAGGAGGATTCGTGCAAATGGTGACGGAAGGAGAAATTAACAAGGCTTTGAGCGCTAGGCGGATCGAGCGCGAAATTGAATCCCTGCAACAACACATTATTATTTGCGGTTACGGTCGGATCGGGCAGATTTTGGCACGACGGTTGGATCGAGTGCAGCAGCCATTTGTTGTGGTCGATAACAGTAGCGATCGCATTGCTATGGCTGAATCTAAAGGCTATTTAACTAAACTGGGTAGTGCTTCTGACGAGACGATATTGCAAGCTGTTGGCATCGATCGCGCTAAGGCTCTAGCTACCGTACTACCCGACGATGCAACTAACGTTTTTATTACTCTGACCGCCCGCGAAATGAATGCCAATCTGATAATCTTGGCACGGGGTGAATATCCTTCTACAGAAAAGAAACTCAAATTAGCTGGTGCAGACCGCGTGATTATGCCTGCTTCCATTGGTGCGGAACGGATGGCGCAAATGATTACTCATCCAGCTGCAATGGATTTTCTCAATCAAGACGACGGACGGCATACTTTAAATGAATTACTGGCTCAAATCGACGTATATATGGATGAGTTAACAATCTCATCAGACTCTCTGTTTGCAGGCAAAACCGTCAGCGATATGGAAGTACGCGGAAAAGGCGGTTTTCTCGTTGTGGCACTGCGTAAACCAGATGGCACGACAATCGTTCACCCCCAACACGAAATGTTGTTAGCAGCAGGTGACACGGTTATCCTCATGGGACATCGCGGCGACATTCCCCAATTTGCGCAAAAATACGTCCTGCGACGGGATATTAGATATAGAGGTGCAAAAATCTAATCGGCGATCGCTTGCCGTTCTCCATTGCTTTAGCAAAAATATATCTTTCATTTAGTTCTACTTAATTAAAATAGTATAAAGTTGATTTGTTTCCCTGGCTGGGATTAGGAGTGGGTGGGTGTCGAAGGCTGCTAAATTTTTGCTCATTGGTTCAACTGAGACTTACAGTGGTAAGTCTGCTACTGTATTGGGTCTATCTCATCGACTGCAACAAATAGGTTTGGATCTTGCCTATGGCAAACCTTTGGGTAGCTATTTTGGTGAAGATGCCACAGTAGCGATCGCCGATGCTGATGTTGAGTTTATTAGCCAACTGCTGAAACTCCCACCACAGCGAGTATTTCCCACAATCTTGTCTCTGGATGAAGATGCCATTGGCAAACGCTTGCGGGGAGAAGACAACACCGATTACCGCGAACGACTGAAGCAATATCTGCAACTTCCTGCAGGCGATCTGACAGTATTGGAAGGTCCAGGAACTCTGGAAGAAGGCAGTTTGTTCGATATGCGAATGCTGCAAGTGGCTGAAGTTGTGAATGCTTCAATTCTACTAGTGTCTCGCTACAAATCGGCTTTTTCTGTGGAACCTTTGATTTCGGCGCGACGGCGCTTGGGCGATCGCTTAATTGGCGTGCTACTGAATGATATTCCTCCCGAACAGTTAGAAACTGTAGCAGCAGAAGTCAGCCCTTATCTAGAAAAACGTAGTATTCCAGTTTTAGGAATGCTGCCTAGCAATCGCTTACTTAGAAGTGTCAGCGTCAGAGAGTTGGTCAATCAGTTGCAAGCAGAAGTTCTCTGTCGTCCCGATCGCCTCGATCTGATGGTGGAAAGTTTGGCAATTGGGGCAATGAATGTCAACTCAGCGTTGAGATATTTCGGACAGCGGCGCAATATGGCTGTGGTTACGGGAGGCGATCGGGTTGAAATTCAATTGGCGGCTTTGGAAAGTTCTACTCAATGCTTGATTTTAACTGGTAAGCTTCCCGCACCAACTTTTATCCTTAGTAAAGCAGAAGAACTCGAAATTCCTATCCTCTCGGTCGATCTCGATACTTTAACTACAGTAGAGATCGTCGATCGCACCTTCGGACAAGTACGCCTGCACGAACCTTTTAAAGTTGAATGCATCCGTCAGTTAATGGCAGAGCATTTTGACTTCGATCGCTTACTATCCCAACTCGATCTCAGCCCTGCTGTCGCTTTGCCTTAGTTCTAAATTATCCGTAAATAGTTGCCATTCCCTGCGGTTCGTGCGAGTATTTACCACTTACTGTGGGTTTATATGTCTCGTTGTACAAACACAAACTCTCGGGGTTTTTGGCAACAAATTGCATCATCTGGTGATGAATTTTCCCCCTGAAAAATGCTTGCAAGCTTTGCGGCGATCGCCAGTAGCTTACCATCACAACTTCATTAGCAGCGCAAATCCCTGCTTTGACTTGCACGCAGCCTTCAGCCATCGCTGTTGCGTTCTTAATCCACAATAGATTTTTCCACATCCAAACAAAGCCGGCGCGATCGCGTGCTAAAAAACCGTTCACAAAGGCGATGGCTTCGGGGCTTTCTGGTAAATCGATTTGATAGATTGAATAACTCATTGAAGATAGTAAGTAGTGTGTAGTTGTCAGTTATTCAGTGACTAGTTACTAAGAAGAGCAATTTTTGCCTTTTGACCTTCGCTTCACTCGAAGCCAAGCTTTTGACTTTGACTTACCTGAGCAAACGCAGTTAATATGCAACTAGTTGAATATAATAACTATTTTATGCAATAAATTGCATAAGTCAAGTAAAGAAATATTATGGCTTTAGCGCACGCGATTCTCGCCAGTCTAATTGATACTCCCTTAAGCGGATACGATCTAGCGCAACAATTTGATGGCTCGGTCGGCTACTTCTGGGCAGCAAGTCACCAGCAGATCTATCGAGAACTGTCCAAACTGGAACAACAAGGTTGGATTGCAGGCGAAACCGTGCTACAAACAGGAAAACCAGATAAAAAGCTCTACTGCGTGACAGAAATAGGCAAACAACAGCTAAAGTCTTGGATGGCTGAATTCTCGGAACCTTCACCAATCAAGGACGATTTATTAGTCAAAATTTTTGCTGGTTATGTCGCTC
>ERZ1066119.859-NODE-859-length-18821-cov-14.598529_pt1 | contig 18821 bp, 19 predicted proteins | sample MGYA00382766_ERZ1066119 | MGnify/ENA primary metagenome ERZ1066119 (study PRJEB33369, sample SAMEA5778349) | biofilm metagenome | biome: Industrial cooling water; feature: Water cooling tower basin; material: Biofilm | place: United Arab Emirates | collected...
ACGAGCAGCAGTTCGCGCGGTGGCGGTTCGCGCACGTGCAGCTCGTCGAGCGGATTATCGGGCCGATGACCGGGGGGACGGGCGGGTCGTTAGGCGCCGGGTACCTGGCGCGGACGGTGGCGCACCGGTTCTTCCCGGTGCTGTGGGAGGTACGGGCGCGGCTGTACGGAGCGGCGCGCGCGGCGGCCGCCGGCCGCACGGCGCCCCCCGCGGCAGCGGATGGCTGAGGTCGACGGCCATGGGCTGATCGACGCGAGCGTCCCACTGCGCGTCGGCACGCCCGAGTGGCCGGGCGACACGCCGTATGCCTGCGGGTGGACGGCGCGGATCGCCGACGGGTCGTCCGTCAACCTGTCGGCGCTCACGCTGAGCCCGCACGTCGGCACGCACGCCGACGCGCCGCTGCACGTGGACGACGCCTGGCCGGCGAGCGACGCGCTACCGCCCGCCGCGTTCGTCGGCGAGGCGGTGGTGGTCGACGTGTCGGAGCTGGACGGCGAGATCTTCTACGACGCGCTCGCGGAGGCGGCGACCAGGCAGCGGGTCGCGCTCCCGGGCGCCGCGCGGCTCCTGCTGCGCACGGGCCGGACGATCGCCGGCGGGCGCTTTCCCGACGCGTGGCCGTGGCTCACCCCGGACTGCGTGCGAGCGCTCGCGCGCGGCGGGCTGGCGCTGTTAGGCGTCGACGCCCCGAGCGTGGACGCGCGGGACAGCCGCGCCCTCGACACGCACCGCGCGTTGTTCGGCGCGGGCGCGTACAACCTCGAGAACCTGGACCTGCGGGCCGCCCCGCCGGGGCGCTACGAATTGCTGGCGGCGCCGCTGCCCTTGGTGGGGCTGGACGGCGCGCCGACGCGGGCGCTGCTCCGCGTTCTGAGCTGACCGAGGCGCTCGCCGACGCCGGCGGGGAGCAGCAGGTCGTCGGCGATCGCCGCGACCTCCTCGGCTTGTTGCCACTCTGCTTCCAACTCGCGGAGTTCGCCCTCCAGGGCGCGTCGCTCGTGGTCCTCGTGGGCGGCCATCTCCAGCGCGAGGCGGGCGACCGCAGTCAGCCCTCCCAACGCCTGCGATTGCAGACGCCCGTGGCCGAGCCCGACCCAGGCAAAGCTCGACTCGAAGCGGCGCCCGTGCGCCGCCACGGACGAGAACACCCGGCCGGCGCCGCCGGACTCGTCGAGCAGACCGACCGCGGCGCGCACCTCGTCGCGGCCCCCGCCGCCGCGATTGACGTAAGGCAGGAGCCTGCCCGCCGCGCGGACCGCCGCTTCGCCGTGGAACGTCACGTACGTGGGTTGCTCGGTCCACCGCCCGACCTGCGCGCGGTCGAACCGGAGCCGGGGGAACGTGGGCACCACGAGCTCAAACCCGCCCGGGCCGGTCGGTAGGAGCCGGGTCCGCTCGGCGCCCACGAGGCTCACCCGCACGGGCGGCGCGCCTGCCTCGGCGTCCGTGAGGACGATCCGCTTCCGGACGCGCCGGGCGAGGTTCGCCGCGTTGAGGAGGTTCGGGAGCTGTCCCAGCCCACCGAGGCTGAACAGGCCCATCACCGGGCCTGCGACGACGAACACCCCAGCCGCCGCCGCAACGCCGCCCGCGACGAGCAGCCGCCGGCGTCGCCGCCGCCCGAACTGGTCGCCGTACCGCCAGGCTGCGAACTCCGGGCGAAGCGGCCGCCCGATGCGCACCAACTCCGTCCCGTCCCCCAGCCGGGCGAGCCCGACGTTGTCGCTGGCGGCGCGCAGCCGCGTGCCGCGGTAGGCGCGCTCGGCCTGCTCCATCGCCTCCCACCGCTCTTCCAGCGGCGTGAGGTTCCAACGCTCGCACCGCCGGCAGACCACCCACAGACGCCCGCGCGCCTGGTCGTACGCCAGCCGGCGCCCGACGGGGAAGGCCTCGATGGCCTCGTTGCGCCCGAGGTCCGCGTGGCAGAACAGGCACGTCGTGTACACGGTCGGAATGTGACCGGCGTCAGCGGCGCTGTCATCCTGAGCGCAGCGAAGGATCTTGCGCGTGCCGGCGAGGGGTCGTGCCGGCGGAGGGCGGAGATCTGCGTGGCGCTTCCAGGTTCCCGCATCGCGGCCGGAAGATCCTTCGCTGCGCTCAGGATGACACCTGTGCACCGGGGTGACACCGGCGCCCCCAGCGCGGCCGCGCCGGTCTGGTCGGCCGCTTCGGGCCGTGCCTAGCTTTCCCCGATGCCCGCGCCCCCGCCCGTCTACCTCGACCACGCCGCGACCACCCCGGTCCGGCCGGAGGTGCGCGCGGCGATGGAGCCCTTCTACGGACCGCAGTTCGGCAACCCTTCCAGCGCGCATCGTTGGGGGCGCGCCGCCCGCGCCGCCCTCGACGAGGCCCGAGAGCGCCTCGCGGCCTGCCTCGGCGCCCGCCCCGACGAGGTCGCGTTCACGAGCGGCGGCACCGAGTCGGACAACCTCGCCGTGTTAGGCGCCTGGCGCGCCCGCCGCGACCCCTCGCGCCGGGCCGTCGTCAGCACGCCCGTCGAGCACAAGGCGGTGCTCGCGGCGGTGCACTGCGCCGCGGCCGAGGGCGCCGAGGCGCGGCTGCTCCCCGTGTCGGGCGACGGGGTCGTGGGCGACGCGGACGGGGCGATCCGCGGCGACGTGGCGGTGTGCTCGGTCATGTGGGTGAACAACGAGACCGGCGTCGTGCAGCCGGTGCCCGCGCTCGCCGCGCGGGCGCGCGCGGCCGGGGCGGTCTTCCACACCGACGCGGTCCAGGCGTTCGGGAAGGTCCACGTCGACGTGCGCGAGACGCCCGTGGACCTGCTCACGCTCAGCGGCCACAAGCTCGGCGCGCCGAAGGGCGTGGGCGCGCTGTACGTGCGGCGCGGGACGGCGCTCGCCCCGCTCTTCCACGGCGGCGCGCAGGACCGCGGGCGCCGCCCGGGCACGGAGAACGTCGCCTACGCCGTCGCCCTCACGGTGGCCGCGGAAATGACGCTGGCGGAGGCGGAGGCCGAGCACGCGCGGCTCTCGCGGCTGCGCGACGCGCTAGAAGGCGCCATCCTCGCCGGGGTGCCTAACGCCGTGGTGCACGGGGCCGCGAGCGCGCGGGCCCCGCACGTGACCAACGTGAGCGTCCCCGGCGTGGACGGCGCCGCGCTGCTCCTCGCGCTCGACCTACACGGCGTGGCGGCGAGCGGCGGGTCGGCGTGCCAGACGGGGAACCCCGAGCCGTCGCACGTGCTGCTGGCCATGGGCGTCGAGCCGTCGCTCGCGGCGTCGGCCGTTCGCTTGTCCGTCGGCGCGCTCACGACGCCGGCGTGCGTGGAGCGGGTCGGAGCGCTCTTCCCGCGGCTCGTGGAGAAGGCGCGGGCGGCGGCCGCGGCCGGCCCGGTCTGGTAGGCGTGGCGGGCGGGCGGGACGGGCGTATGATTCCGAGCGATACCAAGGGACGCGTGCTCGTCGCGATGAGCGGCGGCGTGGACTCGAGCGTGGCGGCCGCGCTCCTCGTCGAACAGGGGTACGACGTGGTCGGCGCGACGATGAAGCTGTTCTGCTACGGCGACGACGTCCCCGACCGCCCGTGCTGCTCGCTCGACAGCATCAACGACGCGCGGCGGGTGTGCGAGCGGCTGGGCGTGCCGCACTACGTGCTCAACCTCGAAGACCGGTTCGGGCACGACGTCGTGCGCGACTTCGTGGACGAGTACGCGCGCGGGCGGACGCCGATCCCGTGCGTGCGCTGCAACACCTTCACCAAGTTCCGCGACCTGCTGCGCACCGCCGACCTGGTGGACGCCGACTCGATCGCGACCGGCCACTACGCCCGGGTGCGCGACGGGGCGCTGTACCGCGGCCTCGACCCGTCGAAGGACCAGACGTACTTCCTGTGGGGCGTGGAGCGGCGCGTGCTGCGGCGGATGCTGCTCCCGGTGGGCGGGCTCACGAAGGCGGAGACGCGCGCCGTCGCCCGCCGGCTCGGCCTGGCGGTCGTGGCCGACAAGGTGGAGAGCCAGGACATCTGCTTCGTGCCCGACGGCGACCACACAAAGGTCATCCGCCGCACGTTAGGCGACGACGCGCCGTCGCTCGCGCGCGGGCCGATCCTCACGCTGGACGGGCGGGTGGTCGGGGAGCACGACGGGCACGCGCGGTTCACCGTGGGCCAGCGGCGCGGGCTCCCGGGGGGGTTTGCGGAGCCGATGTACGTGGTGGCCATCCGGCCGTCGGAGCGCGCGGTGGTGGTGGGCCCGCGCGAGGCGCTGCTCGGCCGCGGCGTGGTCGCGCGCGAGGTCAACTGGCTCGCGGAGCCGCCGGCGGTCGGCGCGGAGGTGCGCGTGCAGGTCCGCCACCGCGCGCGGGCCGTGCCGGCAACGCTCGTGCGGGCGGACGCGGGCGAGGTGGAGCTGGCGCTGGCCGAGCCGGTGGCCGCGATCACGCCCGGCCAGTCGCTGGTGCTGTACGCCGGCGGCGAGGGGGATGACGAGGATGTCGGCCAGCGGGTCCTCGGCGGCGGCGTGATCGAGGCAGCGGTCGGCGCGCGCCGGTCGCTCCCCGTGCTGGCCGCCTAACGCGACGTCATTAGTCCTAGCCAGGGATCATCCCGCCCCACGGGAATGATTCCCTGCCGCGCGCCGCGGGAGCGGGCCGGCGGTGCGCGTCAGTACTTGATCCCCGCCGACTCCGCGAACTCGCGCATCTTCGCCTGCTGCGCCTCGTCGAGCTGCTCGGGCACCGTCACCCGCGCCTCGACGATCATGTCGCCGCGCTGCTCGCCCTTCACCACGCCCTGCCCGCGCACCCGGAACCGCCGCCCGCTCGACGTCCCGGCCGGGATGCGCAGCGCCACCTTGGTGCCGTCCAGCGTGCGGACGTGCATCTTGCTGCCTAACGTCGCCTGCGCGACGTTGATCGGCACCGTCGCCATCACGTCCAGCCCCTCGCGCCGGAACAGCCGGTCGGGCTCCACCTGGAAGGTGATGACGAGGTCGCCCGGCGCGCCGCCCTGCTCGCCGCGCCCGCCCTGCCCCTTGAGCCGCACGCGCGTGCCCGAGTCCGCGCCCGCCGGCACGGTCACGTTCACCCGCTTGCGCGTGCGCACCTGCCCCGCGCCGCTGCACGTCGGGCAGCGCTCGCTCGGCACGGTGCCGCGGCCCAAGCACACGGGGCACGGCCGCTGCACCGCGAACCCGCCCTGACCGAACGAGATGGTCCCGCGCCCGCCGCACTCGCCGCACGCCTTGAGCGTGGCCCCGGCCGCCGCGCCGCTCCCGCGGCACGTCTCGCACTCCTCGGCCACCTCGAGCTCCACCGGCACCTTGCCGCCTAACGCGGCCGTGCGGAACGGCACGTCCACCGTCATCTCGACCGTCTGGCCCGGCTCCGGCCCGCGGCGCGCCCCGCCCCGCCCGCCGAAGATCGACGAGAAGATGTCGCCAAAGCCGCCGATCCCGCCGACGTCCACGTTCGAGAAGTCGAACGTCGCGCCCTGCGCTCCGCCGCCGCCCGGCGCGCCCCCCGGGAACCCCGACGCCCCGCCGGGGAAGCCGCCCGGGAACCCGCCCGCGCGCCCCGCCCCGCCCCGCGTCGCCCCCGCACCCGCGAAGCCGCCGAACGCGCCCAGCCGGCGCATGTCGTCGTACTGCTTGCGCTTAGCCTCGTCGCCCACCACGCCGTACGCCTCCGAGATCTCCTTGAAGCGCTCGGCGGCCTTGGGGTCGTTCTTGTTGGCGTCCGGGTGGTACTGCTTGGCGAGGCGGCGGTACTGCTTCTTCACCTCGGCCGCGTCGGCGGTCGGGGAGACGCCGAGCACGGCGTAGTAGTCCTTGCTCTGGGCCATGCGCGGGGGCGGGGCGGGATCGTTAGGCGGGGGGCGCTGCCGGGGGACTCGGGCCGGTGCCGGCGGTCAGCCGCCGTACTGGCGCACAACCACGCGCGCCGGCCGCAGGAGCTGTCCGCCGAACACGTAGCCGAGCTGGTAGGTGCGGGCCACGCGCGCGTCCTGCTCACGTGTGGCGGCAGGCTCAGTGGCCACGGCCTCGTGCAGCGCCGGGTCGAACGCCTGGTCGGTGGGGTCGACCACCTGCAGGCCGGCGCCGCCGAGCGCCTTGATGAGCTTCTTCTCGACCATCGCCACGCCCTGCACCACCGTGGCGGCGTCGGTGCTCGCCGGGTCCAGGTGGGCGAAGCGCGCGAGATCGTCCATCGCGTCGATCAGGTGCTTCACCAGCTCGGCCTGCGCGCGGGCGCCCGTCTCCTGCCGCTCCTTGACGGTCCGGCGGCGGTGGTTGTCGAACTCGGCGGCGAGGCGCAGGTAGCGGTCGCGGTGCTCCTCAACCTGGCGGGCGAGGTCGCTGTCGCCGCTCACCACGCCGCCCGCCACGTCGGGCGAGGCCGGGGAGCTCGGCGGCGCGGTCTCGAATCCGTCGCCCTGCGGCTCGCCGGCGGCCGGCGGCTCGGGGGTCGGGGTCTCAGTCGACGGGTCGGAAGCGGGCATCGGACGAAAGGTCGGTGAGGGTCGCGCGGCGCGGTGGGCGGCGCGGCGAATGGAAGAGGAGCAACGGTCGGCGTGCACGGCGTATGCCCTGCGCCGCTGTCACCGCGGCCGGGGCACCGGCGCCCGGGCTGCGCCTCTGACGGGGCGGTCTGCCGCGGCGTCAGCGGGCGGCTCCAGACCCCGCGGGTCGAGGGCGCGGCGCACGAGGTCGAGCGCGAACTGCGTGGCGCGGAACCGGATCTCCTCGCGGTCGCCGAGGAACACGTAGCCCACGGCGCGCGCCGCCCCGTCGACGTCGATCGCGATGTGCACGGTCCCGACGGGCTTCTCGGGCGTCCCCCCGCCCGGTCCGGCGATGCCGGTGATGCCGACGCCGACGGTCGCGCCGAGCCGAGCACGGGCGCCGGCGGCCATCTGCCGCGCGACCGGATCGCTCACCGCGCCGTGCGCCGCGAGCGCCTCGGCGTCCACGCCCAGCATCTCCGTCTTGACCGCGTTGCTGTAGGCGATGACGCCGCCGAGCACCACGTCGCTCGACCCGGGCACCGCGGTCAGGCGCGCGCCGAGCAGCCCGCCCGTGCAGCTCTCGGCGACCGCAAGGGTGAGCCCGCGCGCGCGGCACAACGCCAGCACGGCCGCGGCGAGGTCCGCCTCCCCCTCCCCGTACACGAAGTCGCCGACGCGCTCGCGCACCTGGTCGGCGGCCGCGGCGAGCGCGGCGTCGGCGTCGGCGGCCGGGCGGTCGCGCACGACGAGCCGGAGATCCGTCCCCTCGCGCCCCGGCAGGTAGGCGAGCGACACGCCGTCCACCCCGCGCGCCAGCGGCCCGAGCCGGTCGGCGATCGCGCTCTCGGCGATGCTCGTCGTCCGCAGCGTGCGGGCGCGCACCACGCCGGGCTCGCCGTCGCCGCGCGCGGCGGCCTCGCGCGCCGCGCGGTCGCGGACGATCGGGCCGAGCTCGTCGGCGAGCATGCCGCGCATCTCGCGCGGGACGCCGGGGAGCATGGCGACCCACCGGCCGCGGTCGTCCTCCAGCCAGACGCCCGGCGCGGAGCCGTAGCGGTTGACGAGCACGCGGCACCCCTCGGGGAGCAGCGCCTGCTGCCGGTTGCTCTCGGGCATCGCGCGCCCGAAGCGCTCCTGCCAGCGGCGCGACAGCTCGTCGAGGTAGGCCTCGTCGAGGTACATGCCGCGCCCGAACAGCGCGGCGATGGCGGGCTTGGTGAGGTCGTCGGCGGTGGGGCCCAGGCCGCCCGTCGTGATGACGGCGCCGGTGCGGTCGAGCGCCTCGCGCACCGCGGCGGCGATCTCCTCGGCGCCGTCGCCCACCGTGGCGCGCCGGGCCACGCTCACGCCGCTCGCCGCCAGCTCGCGGGCGAGGTGCGCCCCGTTGGTGTCGATCGTGTAGCCGAGGAGGAGCTCGTCGCCGATGGTGCAGATCTCGATGCGCATCCCGGCAAGGTAGCCGGCGCGGGTCACCCCCCGTCGGCGTCGGGGCGGCCGAGCGGGAAGCGGCGGTCCAGCTCCCCCTTCGCGGTGCGCACCCACGCGCCAGCGGCAACGCGCTTGACCTGCAGCGGGCGCCGCGCGAGCGGGCCGAGCAGCGGCGCGACGTCGTCGGCGTTAGGCAGTAGGGCGCGGGGATCGGCCGCGCTCACGGCCAGCACGAGCGAGCGGCCGTCGGGCGTGCTGAGCAGGGCGTCGGTGAGGTGCGGCCAGCGGGCGAGCACCACGCGCTCGACGGTGAGCGCGGCGACGTAGCGCCCGTTCTCCAGCTTGAAGCTGTCCGCCGCGCGCCCCTCTAAAGTGTACGTGCCGTCCGGCTCCGCGCGCGCGAGGTCACCCGTGCGCACCCAGCGGTCGGGCGGGAGTCGGTGAAGGGCGGCGTCGCGGAACTCGCCGAGGCACGCGTTGGGGCCGCGGAACGCGAGCACGCCGTCGTCGTCGAGGCGGACCTCGCAACCTATCGGCCGGCCGAGGGTGCCGGCCCGCCAGGCGCCGGGCTCGCCGAGCGCGATGCCGGGCGCGGCCTCCGTCTGGCCGTAGCCCACGCGCAGGCGGGTGGCGGCGAGCTGGCGGGCGAGCCACGCGTCTACCGGCGCGCCGCCGACGAGCCCGCCCCGTAGCCCCGCAAGCCAGGCCGCGCCGCGCTCGTGCTCGGCCAGCAGTCGCACCGTGTGTGGGACCGCGTGCAGGTGCGTGACGCGCCGCCCGCCCCGGCCGCGTCCGGCGAGCGCGAGGAGCGACGCCAGGTCGCGCCCGCCCGCCCGGTCGCGGACGAGCGCAGCGCCGCCTAACAAGGCCGGCAGCAGCTCCAGCACCAGCCCGAACACGTGGTGCCACGGCAACACCGAGGCGGCCGCGGCGCCGTCCGTTAGGCCGAGCGGGGCGGTGTGGGAGGCCAGCACCGCGGCGACGTTGGCCCCGCTGAGCGCCACGCGCCGCGGCGCGCCGGTAGAGCCGCTCGTCTGGACGAGGAAGGCGACGCCGGGGGTCGAGTCGCCGGATGCCGGGCGGAGCACGGGGGCGGACGACGCGAGGGGTCCGCCGTCGGGCGCCGGGCTCGCGCGGGCCGCGCCCGCAGCGTTCGGGGCGACGACCAGCCGAGCGTCCGCGCCGTCCAGGAGTTGCTCGAGGTCGGCGTTAGGCGGTGCGGGGGCGAAGGCGAGGCCGAGCCGGGTCGCAGCAAGGACCAGCGCGGCGAACGCGGCGCCCGGCGCGACCGCGCACGCCAGCCGGTCGCCCCGACGCAGGCCGGCGTCGCGGAGCCAGCGAGCCCAGGCCTCGGCGCGCGCGTCCAGGCCGGGCGCGTCGACGGGCTCCGGGGCGTCGTCCGGAACAAGGCAAAACCCGGGCGCGGGCCGCGTCGGTAGGGGCGTCCGGGCGGGCGTGACCGGGGGCGACGGGCGGGCGTCCATGGCCGAAGGGTAGGCGCTCGCCACGGCGCGCGCCCGAGGTCGCCGCCCCCAGCCATCCGTCGTGTTCGCCCGTCTTCGTCGTTGGTTTAGCCGCACGTCGACCCCTGCCGGGCTGGTCACCCCACCGGCCCGCGCGCCCGAGCCGCGCGTCGTCGCCCCCGCACCCGTGGCCGGACTCCCCTCCGCCGCAGAGCCCCCGAGCGCGACAGAGGCCGACGCGCGGGCCGCGCTCGACGACGCCCTGGCCGCGTGGGTGGCAGGCGTGGCGCCTTCGGACCGCGGGCCGGCCGGGGCCCTGGCGGCGGCCCTGGCATCCTCTCGCACCGACGCCATCCGGCAACTCCCGAGCGCCGCGCGCGAGGCCATGGCCGTGTGCGACGACCCGCGCAGCGGGGTCGGTGAGTTGGCCCGGGTGTGCGAGCGGGACCTCGCCGTCGCGCCGGCGCTGCTGCGCTACGCCAACTCGGCGTTCTTCGCGCGGCCCGGGCAGGGGCCGGCCGCGTCGGTGCGCGAGGCGGTGGACCGCGTCGGCGTGGGCGGCGTGCGGAGCGTGCTCGTGGACGTCACGGTGTCGCGGCTCCTCTGCGGGCCCGCGTCGCGCCACGCCGGGCTCGCGGCGCAGCTCTGGACGCACGCGCAGCGCACGGCGGCCGTCGCGCGCGCGGTTGCGCCGGCGTTCGGCGCGGCGCCCGAGCGCGCCTACGTGGCCGGGCTCCTGCACGACGTCGGCAAGCTGGTGCTGCTCGACCGCGCGGCCGGGGCCGGCGCGACGGGGGTGGCGTGGCCGGCGCTCCGCGCGGGGCTGCTCGCCCTGCACGAGCCGTTAGGCGCGCTTGCGGTGGCGCGGTGGGGGCTGGGTGACGACGTGGCGCGGGCCGTCGGCGGGCACCACCGGCGCGCGGCGCCCCCGGACCGCGACGCAGTCGCCGAGGCCGTCTTCTTGGCCGAGCGGGCGGACCACGCCGTGCGGACCGGCGACGCGCTCGATGTGGCGGCGCTGTGGGAGGCAGGCGCCCTCACCGGCGACCGCGAGCGCGCGACCGCCGCCTTGCAGGCGCACCTCGGTCCGGTGCTCACGCTGGCCGAGCCCGCCGCGGCCTGAGGCCGGCGCGGCGGGGCGGCTCGGTGCCTAACGCGCCCCGCGGAGCACGCCGCCGTAGCGCCGCGCGTACAGCCAGAGCGAGTAGAGTGTGAGGGCGACGGCGACCGCCATCGTCACCACGCCCACCACGCCGTTGAACAGCGCGAACGCCCGCCACGCGCGGTGCGCCTCCCACCCCGAGCGCCCCGCGAGCGTGGCGGCGAAGAACCAGAAGTACGCCGCGCCCACCCAGGTGGCCTGGAAGCCGGTCTTCCACTTGGCCGGCCCGATGGCGGCGATCACCACGCCGCGCCGCGCGGCCACCTGGCGGAACACCGTCATCAGCGCCTCGCGCCCCAGCACCACGCCCACCACCCACCACGGCAGCGTGACCAGGCCGAGCGGGGTCTCGAACGGGAAGGGCGGCCGCACCGCCGCCGCGCTCGGCAACACCAGCGGGAAGGCCGCGCCCATCAGCCAGAGCATCGGAACGAATGTCGCGACGAGCAACAGCTTGTCGGCCAGCGGGTCGAGCAGCCGGCCGAGGTCGGTGACGAGGTTGCGCGTGCGGGCGAGGTGCCCGTCCCAGTAGTCCGTGACCGCGGCCGCGATGTACAGCAGGAAGGCGGCGAGGCGCGAGGCCGTGTTGGGCGCGAACGGCAGCCACGCGATCAGCGGGGACGCCGCGATGCGGGCCACGGTGATCGCGTTGGGCAGGTTCACGTTCGGGGCGCTGGCGGGGGGAGGCGCACGGCGCCACAAAGCTAACCCCGGGGCGCCGGGCAGCGCCGCGGGCAGGCGGGACCGCCGTCAGCCGATCGCGCGCACCACCAACTTGCTGACCGCCTTGAGCGTGTCGAAGACGCCGGCCCCGCCGCTGGCGACGGCCTCGAACGCCGGCGCGCGCTCCCACCACTCGCCCGTCGGGAGCTGCTCGACGAGCGGCTCGCCAGGGCGGAACGGGTTGTCGGCGGGGCGCATCCGCTCCGGATCGGTGACCTCCCACCCGGGGTTGAGCGCGGCCTCCAGCTCGTCGAGCGGCGCCGCGTCGGGGAGGTCGCGCTTGTTGTACTGCACGACGAACGGCAGCCGCGTCAGGTCGTACCCGTGCTCGGCGAGGTTGTCGTACAGGTTCTGCATCGCCTCGACGTTGGCCTCGGCGCGGTCGGCCTGCGAGTCCGCCACGAACACCACGCCGTCCACGCCGCGCAGGATGAGCTTGCGGCTGGCGTTGTAGTACACCTGCCCCGGCACCGTGTAGAGGTGGAAGCGCGTGCGGAAGCCGCGGATCTGCCCCAGGTCCACCGGGAGGAAGTCGAAGAAAAGCGTGCGCTCGGTCTCGGTGGCCAGCGAGATCAGCTTGCCCCGCGTGCTCGGGCTCACCTTCTCGTAGACGTGCTCCAGGTTGGTCGTCTTCCCGCCCAGCCCGGGGCCGTAGTAGACGATCTTGCAGTTGATCTCGCGCGAGGCGTAGTTGATCATCGACACGGCCGGTCCTCTCGTGTGTTAGGCGACGGGTGGGCCCGGGTCAGGCGAACAGGCGGTCGATCTCGTCCTCGGCGCCCGCGAGCAGCGGCGCCTCCGGGGCGGCCGGGACGGCGCGGGCGGTCGGCGCCGACGCCGCGTCCGCCAGGAAGGCGGGGAGGCCGGCGTCGTCGGGCGCGAACATGGCCTCGAAGTGCGCCGTTAGCTCGTCGACCGCCGCGCGCAGCTTGAGGCGGACGAGGCCGAGCGTGGTCCGCGTGTCGAAGAGGACCACGAGGATCACCCGGCGGGCGACGTCGGCCAGGAACATCGACTCGCGCTCGCCCTGGTGGAACAGCGTGGCGAAGTCGCGCTCGCCGAGCAGGCGGGCGAGCTGGTCGTTGGCCGCATAGTCGGCCGCCGTGAGCGAGGCGAAGGCCGTCGCGTCGAAGCCCGCGTGCGCCGGCGCCTCGCCCACGGTCACCACGAGCTGGCCGGCGCGGTCCACGAGGAGCGCGCAGCGGGCGTGGCTCTCGCGCAGGAGCTGCTGCAGTGAGGCCGTGACGGCGCGCGCGTCGTGCTCGGTAAACGTCCAGCGGGCGGCGCCGGGGGGCATGGCCGGGGGGGCACGGGGTCAGGCCCCGCCCGCCCGGGACGCCCGGGCTACAGCGCCGCTTCGAGCGCGGCGAGCACGCGGCGCGCGCGGCGCCGCAGGAGCGGGTGCGGCTCCCAGCGCACGTAGTCGCGCAGGAGTCTCGCCGTATCAACGCTCGGACGGGCCCCGAGGTAACTCACGGCCGCGTACCGGCGGGTCACGCTGCGCGAAAACAGCCCCCGACGCCCCCCGGCCAGCAGCCCCTCGCCCACCGCCGCCCCCACCGCGACGCCGCCGAAGAAGCCGGCCGCCAGCAGCAGCCCGACGGGCACGCTTGACCGCCCGTCGCTCGCGCGGCGGCTCCGGTGGCGCCGGTCGAAGGCGCCCGGGTCGTCGAGGAAGGCGTCGGCCCAGGTGCGGACCGGGCGGGCGGGACGGCGAGCCATGCGGCGGACGGGGGTGGGCGGAGGGTCGGTGCGGCCGGGCTACATCTCGCGGCGGGCGAGCAGCGCCTGCGCGATGGTTACCCCGTCGGCATACTCGAGGTCACCGCCGACGGGGATGCCGCGGGCGATGCGCGTCACGCGCACGGCCGGCGCACGCTGGGCGAGGTGGCGCTGCACGTAGAGCGCGGTGGCCTCGCCTTCCATGCTCGGGTTGGTGGCGAGGATCACCTCGCGCACCTCGCCCGCGCCGGCGCGCTCGGCCAGCCGGTCGATCGTGAGGTCTTCCGGCATGACGCCGTCGAGCGGGCTGAGTCGTCCGCCGAGGACGTGGTAGATGCCGCGGAACTCGCCCGTGCGCTCGATCGCGCCGATGTCGCTCGCCTCCTCGACGGCGCAGAGCGTGGCGCGATCACGCCGCGGGTCGCGGCAGACGCCGCAGCGCTCGTCCTCGGTGAGGTTGAAGCACTCGGCGCACGGCCGGACGCGCTCGGCGAGGGTGACGAGCGCGTCGGCCAGCCGGCGGCTCTGCTCGGGGCGCTGTTTGAGCAGGTGGTAGGTGAGGCGGAGCGCGGTCTTGCGCCCGATCCCGGGCAGCTTGCTCAGCTCCCCGGCGAGGTCGTCGATGGCGGACACGCGCGGCCTAACGGACGCCCGGCGCGGTGGTCAGAACGGGAGCTGCAGGCCGCCCGTCACCTCGCCCATGGCGCCCTGCTGCAGCTCCGCCGCGCGGCGCTGCGCGTCGGCGACGGCCACGGTGACCAGGTCTTCGAGCATCGCCACGTCGTTCGGGTCCACGACCGACGGGTCGATGGTGACCTTGCGCACCGCGCCCTGCCCGTCCACCTCGACGGTCACCATGCCGCCGCCGGCGGTGCCGGTCACGGTCTGCGTGGCGAGCGCCTCCTGCGCGGCCTGCATCTGCGCCTGCATCTGCTGGGCCTGCTGCATGAGCTTCATCATGTCCATGGGCGTACCATAGTCAGGGGTCGCGGTGGGTTGTAAGGGCGGGTCTGAGGCCCGCCCCTTAGTCGAGGAGGTCGAGGTCCAGCGCCTCGATGGCGGCGCCGAGGACGGGGTGGCGGCTGGCGAGCGCGGCGACGCGCTCGGCGCGGATCCCCTCGGCCGTGAGGCGCTGCTGCGGCGCCCCGGCGGCGGGCGCCGGCGCGCCGCGGACCACCACGCGGGACGCCGTCGGGTGCACGCCGCGGACCGCGGCGAGCACGAGGTCGCCCGCGCCCTCGATGGCCATGCGGTACGTGTCGTTGGCCTCGAGGAGTTCGAGCGTGAGCGTGCCGCCGCGGAACTCGGCGGGGCGCGCGTTGGCGAGCGCGCTCCCGACGAGCGGCCGCTCGGCCCGCGCGGCCTCCACGACGGCGTCCCACTGGGCCGTCAGGTCGCCGGGCGCGGTGCGTGATGCCGGCGCGGCGCCGTTGGGATGGCGGGGCGCGGGGGGCGTGGGAGCCGCGTCGGGCTCCTCCAGCGGCGCGAACTCGGTGGCGGACGGCGGCGCGTCGGCGGCCGGGACGACGCCGGGCCGATACCCGACCGCCACGGACCGCTCCAACACCGCGACGGGCGCGCTGTCGGTGACGGCGGCCTCGTACGCGGCGCGGAGGTTGGCGCCGCGGGCGTCGCGAGCCGGCGGGCGCCGCGCGGCGTCGCGGGGCGGGGCGGCGTCACGGGGCGGGCTCGGGTCGCGGGGCCCACCGCCCTCCCCGGAGGGGCCGCCCTCGTGTAGCCCGCGGATCACGTCCTCCAGCGCCACCGCGCGGTCCATGAGCGCGAAGCGCACGAGCAGCGTTTCCAGCAGCAGTTGCTGCTGCCCGCTCTTCCGGAACCGCGGCTCGGCCTCCACGAGGAGCTGGAGCATTCGGACGAGGTCCGCCGGGGCGAGGTGCGCGGGGTGGGCGGGGTCCGCGCGCTCGGCGAGCGCGGCGCGCGCGGCCTCGCCCACGTCGGGCGCCGCCCCGCCTAACGCGACCGCGAGCTGCGCCCGCAGCAGGTCGCCCACGCCCGTCAGGAACATCCCGAAGTCCACCCCCGCCTCGCCCAGCCGCCCGACCTGGGTGAAGACGTCGCCCGCCCGCCCCTCGGCCACGAGCGCCAGCACGGCGAGATATTCGTCCTCCGGAACCAACCCCAGCGCCTCGCGCGCGCGCTCCGCGGTCACGCCGGCCTCGGCGCCGAGCGAGAGCACCTGGTCGGTTAGGGAGAGCGCGTCGCGGAGCCCGCCGTCGGCGGCGCGGGCGATCACGCCGAGCGCGTCGGCCTCGTACGGCACCCCCTCCGCGTCGAGCACGGCGGCGAGCCGCTCGCGGATCTCGGCCGGGCCGATGCGCTTGAGGTCGAAGCGCTGGAGGCGGCTGAGGACGGGCGCGGCGGCCTGCGCGATCTTCTGCGGGTCGGTGGTGGCGAACACGAACACCACGCGCGGCGGCGGCTCTTCGAGCACCTTCAGGAGCGCGTTCCACGCCTCGCGCGTGAGCATGTGCGCCTCGTCGACGATGTAGACCTTGTAGCGGTCCCCGCCCGACGGGGCGTACATGGCGCGCTCGCGCAGCTCGCGCGCGTCGTCCACGCCGCGGTTGCTCGCCGCGTCGATCTCGACCACGTCCATGCTCGACGCGCCGCTCCAGATGCGGCGGCAGCTCGTGCACGCGCCGCACGGCTCCCCGTCGGGGTGGTCCGCCCGGCGCTCGCAGTTGAGCGCCATGGCGAGCACGCGCGCCAGCGTGGTCTTGCCGGTGCCCCGCGGCCCGCAGAGCAGGTAGCCGTGGGCGACGCGCCCGCGCGCGATGGCGCCCTTGAGCGTGTTCGAGACGTGCGACTGGACGGCGACGTCGGCGAACGTCTTGGGGCGGTACTTGCGCGCGAGGGCGACGGACATCGGCGGGGGCGGCGCGGCGGCGGGCGGGGGCCGGTCGCGCGGTGCGGCCGGGGGGCGTAATCTCGCCGCGGGCTGGGTGGCGGGCTACGGCCGATCCGCCCACCACGCGGCGTACGGCGTGTTCCGCGCGAGCCGCCGCGTGAGGTCGGGCGCGCCGTCGTCCCACCACACCGGCCCGCGCTCCCCGAGGGCGACTTTGGCCGCGTGCACCGCGGCGCGGGCGGCCCGCTCGGCGGCCTGATCCTCCGCGCGCAGCGCGTCGCGCACGGCGCGGCGCGCCCGCATCAACTCGCGGACGAGGCGCTCGCGCTCGGCCGGCGGGAGCGCGGGGTTACTCCGCCGCCAGAGCCGCCCGCGCACCACGAAGTAGCGCCCGTCGGGCGTATCGACGATCGGGTGGTCGGGCTCACGCGGCACGGTGGCGACGTGGGCAAAACGCAAACCGGCCGGCATCCCGCAGGGGGATGGCCGGCCGGAGTGCCCCGGGCCTGACGGAGCAACGCAAGGATCCACACGGCGCTGCTACCTGCGGGGTCCTGACGCGGTTAGCGGACTCACGCCCTCCGGGACCCGGGACGCCCCTAAGCTAGGTCACGCGGGCCAGGCTCACAACCCGCGCCCACCTGGCTCACAGCCCGGTGACCACGCCGAGCTCCGCGTGGAGCGCCGCGGCCAGGACTGCGCCCGCGCGCTCGACGCCGGCGTCGTCCACGTCGCGGTGCGTGACCGCGCGCAGGCGCGTCTGCGACCAGGGAGAGAGCCGGACGCCCTCGGCGGCGGCGCGCGCCACCACGGCCGGCACCACCGGCCGCGGCAGGTCGACCATGAGGATGTTGGTGTCGGGCGGGACTACTCTGGCGCCGCCCACGCCGTCCACGCGCGCGGCGAGCGTGCGGGCGCGCCGGTGGTCGTCGGCGAGCGACGGCAGGTGGTGGTCCAGCGCGTAGAGGCACGCGGCGGCGAGGATGCCGCTCTGCCGCATCCCGCCGCCCAGGCGCTTGCGCACGCGCCAGGCGTCGGCCATCGCCTCCTCGCTGCCGGCGAGCACGGCGCCCACCGGCGCGCCGAGCCCCTTGGAGAACGAGACCATCACCGTCGTCGCGCAGGCGGCGTACTCGGCGGGTGCGGTGCCGGTGGCCTCGCACGCGTTCCAGAGGCGCGCGCCGTCGAGGTGCACGGGGAGTCCGTGCGTGCGCGCGACGTCGGCCAGGGCGCGCATCTCGGCCAGCCGGGTGACCACGCCGCCGGCGCCGTTGTGCGTGTTCTCCAGCGCCACGAGCGACGCCCGCGGCGCGTGCACGGAGGCCGGGCGTACGGCCGCGGCGAGCGTGTCGGCGTCCATCACGCGCCGCGCGGGGCTCGCGGCCACCGGGCGCGGCTGCACGCCGCAGAGCGCGGCCAGCCCCGCGTGCTCCCAGTGCACCAGGTGCGCATCGGCGTCGACCAGCACCTCGGTGCCGCGGGCGGCGAGCAGCCACACCGCGGTCTGGTTGGCCATGGTGCCGCTGGGAAAAAAAAGCGCCCGCGGCTTGCCTAACAGCGCCGCGGTGCGCGCCTCCAGCCCGGCGACCGTGGGGTCGCCGTCGAGCACGTCGTCGCCGACCTCCGCGTCGGCCATGGCCCGGCGCATGGCCGGGCTCGGGCGGGTGACGGTGTCGCTGCGGAGGTCGACGACGGGCGGGCTCACGTGCGGAGTGCGGGTGGTGCGCGCGGCCTAGTTCGGGGCCTTCACGTCCACCGTGGGCACGCGCACCTCGGTCTTCTTGGTGCCGGCCGTCGGGCGATCGACGATGATCGTGTCCTTGGTCGTGCCGACCACGGGCGTGTTGATCGTGTCCACCTTGGTGCCCACGTCCACGGAGGGCGTGTTGACCGTGGTGGTCTTGGTGTTCACGTCGACGTCGGGGGTCTTGACCTGGTACTCGCCCTCGCCCGTCTTGGTGCACGCGCCGAGCGCGGCGGAGAGGGCGAGCGTGGCGACGAGGGCAGTCTTGCGCATGATGGGCCTCCGGAGGGTGGTGCGGCGCGCGTCGCGCCTGCGGGTGGCCGCCGCGGGGGCAACCTTCGCGCCAATCTCGGCCGTGTAGCGGCAACGCGACCGCAGGCCGGCGCGTGCCGTTAGTCCGACGGGCCGGGCGCCCGTCAGTCCTCCAACACCGCGCGCTGCACGCGGCGCACGCGGCGGAGCTCGTACACCTGCGCCACCTCGCCGCCCAGGATGAACAGGATGGCCGCGTAGTACACCCAGAACACCACGATCACGAACGTGGCTAGCGTGCCCGTGTAGAGGCCGCCCGGGTTGAACGAGCGGATGTAGGCGCCGAACACCGCCTTGGCCAGCTCCAGCAGCGCCGAGGCCACGAGCGCGCCGAGCAGCGCCGTCTGCCAGCGGATGCGACGGTTGGGGAGGAACTTGTAGAGCGCGAAGAACATCGCGGCGATGAACCCGAACGCCACTGCGCGCCCGGTCCAGTACCCCGCCGCGCCGAGCACGTCGGCGCGCACGCCCAGCCGCTCGAGGACGGCCACGCCGCGCGTCGTGGCGATGGCGAGGTAGGCCGACACCGCCGTGTAGGCGACCAGCAGCAGCGACGACAGGACGGTGATCTGGACGTCGAACACCTTGCCGGCCACGATCCCCCGGTCCTGTTCGATGTCGAACACGTCCGCAAGCACGCTCCGCAGCGAGCCGAAGAGGCGCGTGCTGAACCAGACGAAGCCCACCGCGCTCAGCACCCCCACCTGGCCGCGCGTGCGCACCGCCTCGGCGATGGCGTCGTGCAGCAGGGTACGCCCTTCGAGCAGCGTCCCCGGGAGCAGCCGGTCGATGAGCTGCGAGACGGTCTCGGTGCTGCGCTCCGCCGACTGGTTGAGGAAGTACGCCAGACCGGTGACGAGCAGCAGCACAAACGGCACGACCGCGAGCAGGATGTTGAACGCGATCCCGCCGGCGAGGAAGAAGATGTTGTCC